>Ga0268357_100023_pt1 | contig 314029 bp, 232 predicted proteins | sample BioMet10_FD_192466 | JGI IMG/M metagenome (GOLD analysis project Ga0268357, IMG submission 192466) | Sewage microbial communities from Oakland, California, United States - Biofuel 10 (Illumina Assembly) | ecosystem: Engineered > Wastewater > Sewage > Unclassified | place: USA: California...
CTCCAACCTTGCCATGATATTACAGGATATGGGGGAATTAGCGGAAGCGCGGAAGTTAATGGAACAGGCTCTTGCAAGTGATATAAAGAACCTTGGAGAGGGGCGTACAAGTGTTGCAACAGATCGCTCCAACCTTGCCCTGATATTAAAGGATATGGGGGAATTAGCGGAAGCGCGGAAGTTAATGGATCAGGCTCTTGCAAGTGGTATAAAGAACCTTGGAGAGGGGCATACAAGTGTTGCAATACGCCGCTCCAACCTTGCCATGATATTAAAGGATATGGGGGAATTAGCGGAAGCGCGGAAGTTAATGGAACAGGCTCTTGCAAGTGATATAAAGAACCTTGGAGAGGGGCATACAAGTGTTGCAATACGCCGCTCCAACCTTGCCATGATATTAAAAAAAATGGGAGAATATAATAAAGCGAAAGAGCTTCTTGAAAAGGCTTACAAAACTATGGAGCGGAAACTTGGAGCAAAACACCCTAACACTCTAATTGTTAAACGCAATCTGGAAGGGGTTGTAAAAGCTATTGAGGAAAGCAAAAAACATTAAATAAATACAGCTGCTTACATTTTATATTTATACGCGGCATCGCAGACGAATTTGCCGCTAATTTGGTGCATGTGGTGTATGCCCGAAAGCCCTTTCTTGAAATTCGGTTCAACGGTAACAAGGGGCGTTTCGCGGTAATCTTCCAGTGTTAGTATGTCAACACGGTTAAGGTTAAGCGCGTAGCCGTATTTGCCGCGGGAGTTGTTTTGCGAGGGGCGAATAAGCATACTATCGTAATTAAAAAATGCGCCCGCATTCCGCGCTCGCGAAGCGTCAATTATTACTGGGTTAAGTTTATGCGGAGTAATTTTATTTAGCTTAAGAGAATCTATCTGGTAAATTTCCAACTCCGAACATAAATCGTCTTCAATGCCAACAGCTTTGCTTAAAAACAGCCACCGCGCGCCGTTGTCATCTTTATAATAAACAGCGTCTGTAAGCAGTTCGCCTTCAAATGCGGTAGAGTATAGCTCCCACTTGCCGGGGAACTCAACGCACCTGTAAATTTCAAGACGTTTGTTGCCGCCCGTTTCGGGCATCATATAAATTTGCCCGTCTTCTTCAAATATAAAAGGGAAGGAAACGTGACAGCTTAATTTAAGGGCTTCGCGCACTTCCGTAACTTTATTGTTTACAACCTTGCCGCACGAAATTTTAGCTTTCCCGGTTTTGTACGAGTAATCCTCAAAAAAAACGTAATCCTCTCCCTTGTAGTTAAAAAGAAAAGGGTCTGCCCAAAACGAGTTTGCCGGCGGCTCTGATGGAGAAAGCCTGTACAAAACCGATTCATAAAAATTACCGCTGCCTATAAATAATGTCCAGCAATCGTACCGAACGCCAAGCCGCGCGGTTATTGCCATACATGCGCGCTTTAACAGATTGTAATAAAACCCAGCAGCGTATTTAAGAGCCGTAAACAAACCGGGACTTTTATAGAGCCGATTATAGTATACTTTAGATTTTACCGGTTCATATTTACCTTGCTGAAGTTTTTTTATGTTTTTCATCAGCAGGGAATACGATTTTTCCAGTATCAACTGATTGTTTTTTATATGAGACCAAAAGCAACTGTAAAAAGCCTTGTCAATAACAAGGCCTCCGTCAAGTTCGGGGGTAAGCTGCTGCAGCGTTACGCCAACGAGTGGGTTTTTGTTGACAATTTCCCAGAATCCCGCCGGGCTGCCCCGGTTGATTGAGTTATCGGCATGATGAAAAGACCAGATTCCGTATTTCGCGGCGGTTAATATGTCGCCCCGTATTATGTGAAACTGATGCCTGAGAATAATATCCAAATTATATTGTCCAACTTTTTCCGCATCTTCTTTTGTGAAAATGTCAAGAAAGCCTTTGCGTGTGGGCTTTAACTCAATTACCGGAATTTTTGAGAGGCGCTGAATAACATCGTTTCGGTTTACTGTCTGTTTATGCTTGTAAAACAGTTTGCTTTCAATAATGGTAATTATTTTAAAGAGAAGTTTACCGCTAACATTGCCGGATTTTAAAAACCGTATAAAGCGTTTGGGACGCGTATTGGGGTTTTCGCTTTGGGTTCTGCCGTCTTTTATTAACAGAGCAATTTCCAACGAAGGGTCTTTTTGAATTTCGTCAAAAATTTTAAGTTCCCAGTTTTCAAGCTGATTAAACTCTCTGATTAATATCCCAATTTTCATAAAACCAAGTAATATTAGTGGTAAGTGGTAATCAATAGTCCCATACCGGACGCGTAATAATTAATGAGTTAAAGTTAATTATTTTTGCTCTGTTTTACAAAGCAAATGCGGTATGCGGCAGTAGTATTATTATGGAAAAGAAAAGACCGGTGGGGAAATTGCCGGTCTGAAAAAAACAAAAACCTTATTTGCCGGAATTATTAAATTTTTCGTAAGCGTTAATAATATCTTTAACAAGTCGGTGTCTTACAACATCGGCTTTTTCAAAATAAACAAAACCAACGCCTTCTATGCCCTGAAGAATTTCCTGCGCCTGTATAAGACCGCTTTCCTTTTTTGAAGGAAGGTCAATCTGCGTAATATCGCCATTAATAATGGCGCGGGAGTTAGCGCCAAGCCTTGTAAGGAACATCTTCATCTGTACATCAGTAGCGTTCTGGGCTTCATCAAGAATAACAAACGCGTTATTAAGCGTGCGGCCGCGCATATAGGCAAGCGGCACAATTTCAATATTGCGTTTTTCAATATAGCTCTTTAGTTTTTCGGAAGGGAGCATATCGTCAAGGGCATCATAAAGCGGGCGCAAGTAAGGATCAATTTTCTCGCGAAAATCTCCCGGCAGAAATCCTAAACTTTCACCCGCCTCAACAGCAGGTCTTGCCAGGACAATCTTGCCCACAAGTCCGCTTTTTAAAGCGGCAACTGCAAAAGCAACAGCAAGGTACGTTTTACCCGTACCTGCGGGTCCAATGGCAAAACAAATATCATTTTTTTTAACCGCCTGAAAATAGACGTTTTGGCCTGCGGTTTTAGCTTTTATGGTATCGTTTTTTGTATATAAAATTATGGAATCGAACTCGTTTTCGGTAATAATTTCCTTACCGAAAGTAGTAAGCTGTACAATAGTTTCAACATCGTTGGAGGTAAGATGCCCCGAGGTATTGAGCGAAAAAACCATCTCCTTAAATATTTTTTCAACAATAGTAATTTCTTCAAGAACGCCCCGGACTGTAACTTCCTGGCCTCTGACGGTTATTGTGGTATTAAACCTGTTCTCAATTATTTTAAGATTGGAATCATTGCTGCCCAAAAGGGAAAGCATATCGGTATTTTCGAGCGAGAATTTTTTTATTATTTCAGTCATTCAACGTAAAAAGTATAAATAAAAAGCCCTTGCCATTTTTCAATGACAGGGGCTTTCAGTATTGAAAAATCTATATTGCAAAGCAATTATTTAACCGGAGCCGGTTTATAATTCTTTTTCAATTTGTCATATTTAGCTTTTTCATCTTGTGTCAAGCTAGGAATTTTGAAATTCTGTTTAGGATAGATCAAGTTAGGATTCTTAATCTGATCTCTGTTTGCCTGATAAATTTTAGGCCAAGCGAAACCATTTTTGTAATGATCTTTTTTGCCGGCAATTTTCCAGAGGCAATCGCCTTTAACAACAGAATAATTAATATCGCTTTCTTTAATGTCTGTAGTTTCAGTCCAGGCATCAAGAGCTTTTTGCATATCTACATGAACTTTGTCAAAAAATTCAGGAAGAGCGCTTATTTTGTTCTGTTTTAAGGCTAATAAATCTTTTTCTCTATCGGCTTTAGGGCCTTCTTTTCTGTTGATTTTACCTTCTAATTCAGATACAACTGTTCTGAAGTTATCAACATCAGCTTTTTTAGCGCCTACCAAAGCGTATACTTCGTTCATACAATCTTCATAGCTCTGAAGTTTTGTATTTTTTAAAGTATTAACATCTGATTGTAAAGTTGCAGATTCTTTCTGTAAGCTTTCTAATTTTGCTTTCTCGCGGGTCATTTCGTTTTGCCATTCTTCTTTCGTCATTTCCTGAGCAAAAGTACTTGCAGAAATGAAAAGAAGAAGAGCCGGAACTGCTAAATATTTCGAAAATTTCATTTATCTTCCTCCAATTTCAATTTATATTTTATAAAATCCATATAAAAGACTATTTAGGTAATTTTTCTAAGTTAGCTTTTGTTTCTGCTTTGTCTTTTGCGCATTGCTGCAGCTTAGCATTCTTTTCAGCAATGTCTTTCTCTAACTTTGATCTTTCTTCCTTAAGTGAATTAGCATCTTTTTCCAAAGTGCTAACTTGTTTCTTGAGCGATTCTAATTCAGCCAATTGAGCTTCGCTGACTCCGCCGCAGCCAATAACTGCGAACGAAGAAGCAACAAACAACCCAATCAAACCGAAATTTGCAAGTTTCTTTACTAGATTCATCTCTTAACCTCCAAATTATATGTTTATTTGCTTTACTAAAATAAGAGTAATTCCTTTTATTTTCAAGTATAAAGGATTTGCTCATATTCGTTTTTTAACATAGTACTAAATTAAACCTTTTTCAATAAAACTCAAGTATTTGTTTTCGCCTATTATCAGGTGGTCAAAAACCGGGATTCCCAAAATTATACCGCTTTCAACAAGTTTTTTTGTTATCGCAATGTCTTCCTTGCTCGGTTCTATGCTGCCGCTTGGGTGGTTATGTATAAGCAGGATTGATGCCGAAAGGTTTTCTATTGCCACGCTGAACACCTCCCGCGGGTGTACAACGCTTGAGTTAAGCGTTCCAACTGATATTACTTCGTACTTAATTATTCTGTTTGCCGAGTTTAGACAAACCACTATAAATTTTTCTTTTTGTTCATCTTTTAGTATTGGAATGAATATTTGCGCTATTTCTTCGGGTGAGGTGATTTTATTGTAGTCCGGCCATTTTTTCTGCTGAAGTATTCTTCGGCTGATTTCGAAAGCCGCGAGCAACGTTGCAGCTTTGTCATTTTTTATTCCGGTTGTTTTTGTAAGAGTCTGAAGCGATTTTGTGGCAAGGCTGGCGAGATTGTTATGTTCAACAATAAGTTGCTGCGCTATCTGTATAGCGGATTTACCCTTTAAACCTGTGCGGAGCAATATTGCAATCAGCTCCGCATCGGTCAAATTTTCTGCCCCGCGCATAACAAGTTTTTCGCGCGGGCGGTCATCTGGCGGCAGTTCTTTTATTCCGCTAATAATTTACCCCGCTTAATTGTTGCTTGACTGGAACCTGTCTATGAGTTCAAACATTCCGTCTTTAAAACGAACAATATTAAGGAACCTGTTAATTCTGTTTTTGTTAAAACTTATATTATTGTGGTATCCTTCGCTTTTAGCTTCGCTTAATATCTTTGCAGTTACGGAGTCTTTGTCTGTTGTTTTTCCGTCAATTATATCGAGCATGTATTTTGCCAGATCGTAACCGTAAAGTTCATTTCTTTCGGCTGGCAGGCCGGTCTTTTCTTTAAATTTAAGAGCAAACTCTTTATATGCCGGATTGTTGTAATCTATAAAATAATCGGATATAAGTATGAGTTTGTTACTGAGGTTTGTTGAGGTTTCAAAACCCTTTGCGTTAAACCAATCCTGGTTACCATATAATTTTACATTAATTCTGAATTTTAACAACTGCGATAAAATAACCGGCGCATCAATTTTATCAGAAAGAGGCAGGTAAATACCTTCGATTCTGCGAACCTGGCGCGAAATGGCTTTTACCGCGGCGTCTAACTGAAAGCTTTTGCTTGTATAGGTGGAGTTTAATATAATTGTTCCGCCCAGAGCTGTAAATTCTTTAATAAACGCGGCGGCTTCCAACTGCGCGTATCCTTCGCTGGCAGATAGAACCGCAATCTTCCTTTTATTTTCAACAAAGTAAATATACTGCGCCATTACTTTTCCGCGGACAGAGAAATTAGGATTTGCCTGAAAAAACTCATTACTTACTTCGGTAAGGTCGTTATCCGTGGCGGTTGGCGAAATAACCGGTATGCCGGAATTTTTAAAAACATCAAGCGCATATCTGACTTCATCGCTGAAAATAGGGCCCAAAACGGCTGAGAGCTGTTTGTTTTCCTTAAATTCGTTATATATAGTTTGGATTTGCTTTTTGTCTCTGTTGGAATCGCGTATTAATAGTCCTACTTTCTTATCCGCTGTGGAATTATATTCGTCTATAGCGTATTTAATTCCCTGCAAAACTTCATAAGGGGGATTAACCTGTTTATCGGCAACGGTATCATCAACCAGGGGAAGAATTACACCAAGGACGCAAGCCAGATCGTAGCTGGTCTTTTTATATTCGGGTATGTTTTTTTGAATTTCAACGGCTTCGCTGAATTCTTCCGATTTTTGGTGTGTTTTAATAAATTCGTTAATGGTTTGTTCGGCCTGAAATATGTTCTTTTCTTTTATGTATATTTTTGCAAGGTTAATTTTTAAGTAAGCTCTAACACGGTTATCGGAATAGTTTTTAATTTCGTTAAAAACTTCGGCTGAAGTCAAGTGATTTTGCATAACCATTGAGCCGTAGCTTTTTGCCGTACTGCTGTAAGAAGCGGAATTTGTATATTCAATAAGCAGGCATACTTGCGAAAGACTTTTAATATAATCTTTTTGTTCGTAATACAGCTTTGCAAGAAGAATTCTTACTTCATCAATGTATTTGCTGTTAGGGTAGTCTGCAATAAAGGAGCTGAAATATTTTTCGGCCTGTATTGTGTTGCCAATTGCATAATACGATTTTGCCAAAAAGAAGTGTGATATTGTGGTTTTATCATTAAAAGAATAGTTTACAATATCTTCAAAATTCTTAACCGCTTTTTCATACTCCCTGCTATCGAAAAGGTTTACAGCCATATTGAATTTTATGTTAATGCTTTCTTCGTTTATTTCCTTTTGGCAATACACAGCCTGGGAGAAAGAAACCGTTAGCAATAACAGTAACAAAAGGCCTGTAAAGAGCCTGTTAATTTTGATTTTGCAAAGAAGCTGCATTTTTCATTCCTTCGTATGCTTTTTTATTATTTGGGTCAAGTTTAAGAGCCTGTTGATAATACCTTAAAGCGTCTTCGGCTTTTTTAGAATTAAGGCAGGCTTCGGCAATTGAATTATATATGTCGGGCGAAGCTTCGTCCTGGTGTTCTATTACATAGAGGAAAAACTTTTCCGCTTTTAAATAATCGGCGGACTTGAAGTAAATCTTCCCGGCCCATTCGTTAACGGATAAATCTTTTTCGTTAAGTTTTAACGCCTGATAGATTGAATTTACCGCGTGCGCGAACATGCCTAAATTATAAAACGCTATTGCTGTTACAAGGTAAAGCTCCCAGTTGTTGGAATAAATTCCAAGCGCGGTGGAAGTAAGCTCAAGCGCTTTTGCAAAGTTGCCAAGTTCAATCTCAATTTTAGCAAGGTATATGAGCGCTTCGTGGTATAATTCCGATTTGTTTTCTACCGCAATAAAATTAACAAAATTAACTTTTGCAAGTTCAAATTCGTTTAGCATGAAATGCGAGTATCCCAGAAAGAAAGAAACTATCGGCTCCTCTTCCGGTGAGATAATGGAAAGAATGTCAATGGCATCGTTCCATCTTTTGTTACGTAAAAAGAATTGTCCGGTAAATAGTCTTATATCGAGTGAATCAGGATGCTCTTCCAGTAAATCTTTAAGTAAAGTTCCCGCAGCGTTAGCATTGTTGAGCTTTTCGTAAAGATTTACCAGATTAAAATACGGATCCAGTTCATCCGGGAATTCTTCAATCAGGTTTTTATAAATCTGAAGCGCGTGTAAGAATTTACCCGCCGATTCGAAATCGGCCGCGGTTTTTATCTTATGCTCCAAAAAATATTTATTCTCCATAGTCGGTTTATTCCCATTCAATAGTTGAAGGTGGTTTTGAACTAATATCGTAAACAACGCGGTTTATTCCGCGTACATTATTTATTATTTTGTTCGAAACATCCGCAAGAAAATCTGGGTTAAAATGGTACCAGTCCGCTGTCATTCCGTCTATGCTTGTAACGGCTCTTAGCGCAAGAACATTTTCATAAGTCCGCGCGTCTCCCATTACTCCAACGGTTTGTATTGGCAATAGTACCGCAAAAGCCTGCCAGATTTCGTTGTAAATGTTTGCTCTCTTAATTTCGTCTATAAAAATTTGGTCTGCTTCTCTAAGAACATCAAGCCTTTCTTTTGTGATTTCTCCAAGAACTCTTACCGCGAGCCCCGGACCGGGGAAGGGGTGTCTTTCTATAAATTCCTCATCAATACCAAGTTCTCTTCCAACGTTTCTTACTTCGTCTTTAAATAATTCGCGGAAAGGTTCAATGAGTTTTAATTTCATAACATCGGGCAAACCGCCAACATTATGGTGAGATTTTATTGTTACAGAATTTCCTTTAACCGAAACGGATTCAATAACATCGGGGTAAAGAGTGCCCTGTATTAAAAAATCCATATCCGAAAACTTTTTGGCTTCTTTTTCGAACATATCGATAAATGTTTTTCCGATAATTTTCCGTTTCTTTTCCGGGTCTGTTACTCCGGCCAGTTCGCTCAAAAATATTTCCGAGGCATCCACGCTTATTACATTTAGTTTAAGCTTTTCGTTAAACATTTGAGTGATGTTTTTACTCTCGTCTTTTCGCATCAGGCCGGTATCAATATGCACGCAAATCAGGTCTTTCCCAATTGCTCTTTGTACAAGAACCGCCGCAACAGTAGAATCAACTCCTCCGCTTAAGGCGCAGATAGCTTTTTTACCGGCTGTTATTTTTTTTACCTTTTCTATGCTTTCTTCAACAAAATTGCGTGAGTTCCAGTTTGCCGAGCACTTGCATATTTCAAAAAGGAAATTGCGTACAATTTGTTTTCCTTCTTCCGTATGTACTACCTCGGGATGGAACTGAACGCCAAATATATTTTTAGCGTGGTTGGCAATAGCGCAAAAAGGAGAATTGCCCGATTTAGCAATGATATCAAAAGAGTCCGGCAGTTTATCCAGATAATCGCCATGACTCATCCAAACAGTGGAATTATTTTTTACATTTTTGAAAAGCGGGGAATCCTTAACAATTTCAAGTTCGGCTTTGCCGTACTCCTTGTTCTTTGCGGAAATTACATTGCCGCCATGGTTGAGACTTATTAATTGTAAGCCATAACAAATGCCAAGTACCGGAATTCCAAGACTGAAAACAGCCGGATCAATTTTGGGGCTGTCCTCTTCGTAAACGCTCATAGGCCCGCCGGAGAGTATTATCCCTTTTGGAGCTATGCTTTTTATTTTTTCCAAATCTATTTTATGCGAATAAATTTCGGAATAAACAGATTGTTCTCTTACTCTTCTTGTAATGAGCTGTGTGTATTGCGAACCAAAGTCAATTATTAATATAGTATCTTTATTCATTATTTTATTAAGAGGCAAATAACTTGCCGGAAAAATTTTCGGATATTTAAAACAAAACAAAACCCTTTTAAGGGTTTTGTTTAATAATTATAGCTGTGTCTTATTATCAATATATATAAGCAAATTACCAGCAAGCAAACAAAGGTTACCTCTTTGCCAGTAATACCTGATATTACGCCAAAGCGTTAATGTAACTTTAAGCAAACTGTTTGCCGCCGAAACTATCATTGCCCAATCAATGTATTGTAAGCATCCAGATCAAGCAAATCCTTTAATTGCGAAGGATCGGAAATTTCAATTTTAACCATCCAGCCATCTCCATAAGGTTCGGCATTTACCATTTCGGGGTGATCTGCAAGTATGCTGTTAATTTCAATTACTTTTCCTGAGCAAGGGGCATAAAGCTCGCTTACGGTTTTTACGGCCTCAATTGTGCCAAAAGTTTCACCATTGGTAATTTCACTCAAGGCAGTATCTATATCAACATAAACAATATCGCCAAGTTCGCCTTGGGCATATTCGGTAATTCCAATTGTTCCAACATTGCCTTCAATGTAAATCCATTCATGTTCTTTAGTGTATTTCAACTGTTCGGGCTTAAACATAAAACACCTCAAAATTTATTTTTGTGTTAAAAAATTATCAATAAAACCGGTATCGAATTTACCACTTACAAATCTTTCGTCTTCAAGGACTTTAAGATGAAAGGGTATTGTGGTTTTTAGACCTTCTATGGTAAACTCCTCAAGCGCTCTTTTGCCTCTTGCAATTGCGTGGCTGCGGGTTTTACCCCATACTATGAGCTTTGCAAGAAGCGAATCGTAAAATGGCGGCACCTGGTACGACTGGTAAATGTGCGAATCGATTCTCACTCCAAATCCGCCGGGATAATGCAGAGATTCAATTCTTCCCGGAGAAGGCCTGAAGTTATGTTCAGGGTCTTCGGCATTGATTCTGAACTCCATACTGTGCCCCAGGGGTTTTCTTGGGAGCGTTTCCACTTTTTTACCCGCGGCAACAAGTATTTGCTGGCGTATAAGGTCAACATCGTAAACCATTTCCGTAACGGCGTGCTCAACCTGTATTCTTGTATTCATTTCCATAAAATAAAAATTCTTATGGGCATCCACAAGAAACTCAAAAGTGCCTACGCCTTCGTAATTAACCGATTGAGCGCCAAGTATTGCCGCTTCGCCCATTTTCTTCCTTAATTCTTCATCAATTATAGATGAAGGGGATTCTTCAATCAGTTTCTGGTGCCTGCGTTGAACGGAGCAATCGCGTTCGCCATAGCAATAAACATTTCCAAAGGTATCGCCTAAAATCTGAACTTCAACGTGGCGTGGATTTTCCAGATATTTTTCTATGTAAACATCGGGGTTCGCAAAAGAAGCTTCTGATTCCGAACGGGTAATATTAAAAGCCGATTCAAGCTCGCTTTCTTCCCATACTATACGCATTCCTTTGCCGCCGCCGCCGGCCGATGCTTTTATTATTATTGGGTAGCCAATTTCTTTTGCAAAATTTTGGGCTGTGGCCACATCTTCAATAATGCCATTGCTGCCGGGAATGACGGGAACGCCGTTTTTTTTCATCGTCTCTTTTGCAAAGGCTTTGTTGCCCATAGCTGTTATCATTTCCGATTCGGGGCCTATAAATTTTATCCCCGATTCTTTGCAAATTTCCGAAAACTCGGCATTTTCCGAAAGGAAGCCATATCCGGGGTGAATTGCTTCCGCTCCCGTTATTAAAGCTGCCGAAATAATATTCGGTACTTTAAGGTAGCTTTCTTTTGCCGAAGCGGGGCCTATACATACAGCTTCGTCAGCAAATGTCACATGAAGCGAATCGCGGTCGGCAAGCGAATAAACAGCTACCGTCTTTATACCTAACTCTTTGCAGCTACGTATAATTCTTAATGCAATTTCGCCTCTGTTGGCAATTAATATCTTTTTAAACAATTCATCCTCTTTAATTAATCAACCTTTATTAAAAACAATGGTTGATTATATTCAACAGGTTTGCCGTTTTCCACAAGTATTTTTTCTATTCTTCCGGAAACGTCGGACTCAATTTCATTCATCAGTTTCATCGCTTCAATAATGCAAAGAGTTGTTCCTGTGGAAACCGAGTCTCCTACCTGTACAAAACTTGCCGCGTCCGGCGAAGAAGCCCTGAAAAAAGTACCTACTATTGGCGATTTTATTTCATGAAGATTAGAATCTGTCTCGGTTTCTTCCGCATTATTGCCGGATTCCTGAGCTGCCAAAGTATTAACTGCGTTTCCTTGAGTAATTACCGCGGAAGGCGCATAAGCCTGAACGTCAGCGGGTAATGTTATTCCCTTTTTTGAAATTTTGATTTTTGTGTTTTCTTCTTCAATTTCCAAATCGGTTACATTGCTTGCATCCACTAACTGGACGAGCTTTTTGATGAAATTAAAATCCATTTTTTCTCCTGGCTTAAGCCTTAACTCTTTCTACGTAAGCTCCAACTCTTGTATCAACCTTTAGTACATCATCAGCGTTAACAAAAAGCGGAACATTGATAGTTGCGCCGGTTTCGAGTTTTGCCGGTTTAACCGCGCCTGTTGCCGTATCGCCTTTGAACCCTGGTTCCGTTTCTATTACTTTGAGGTTTACGAAAATCGGAATTTCCACGGAAATTATTTCGTCTCCGTTAAAAAGTATTTCGACTTCGGTGCTTTCTTTTAGGAAACCAAATCCGTCTCCAAAAAGATTTTCGTCTACATATATCTGGTCATAAGTTTCGTTGTCCATACATACAAGAGACTTTCCTTCCTTGTAAAGATATTGGAATTTCTTTCTCTCAACCTTTACAATTGTAATTGATTCGCCTGCTCTGAAGGTATTATCAATTACTTTTCCGGATTTTAAATTCTTAAGCATTGTACGAACAAAAGCTCCGCCTTTGCCAGGTTTTACGTGTTGAAACTCAACTACATTATATAATTCATTTCTGAATCTTATTATTAGACCATTCCTGAAATCTGATGTATCTGCCATGTATCTCTCTAAGTTATTATAAAATAAAGTGAAAAAATACTCATAAAAATGATGTAAGTCAAGATAATGAAATAACTTAAAGTATTTCATCTTATGTACGATAATATATTGCATCTCCTTAAGGATGCTATTGTCAAAACATATATCTTGTTACGTGTAAGGAAATTCCTGTTGGTTTTAATGTTAAATGGTATTTTTCATGATAGTTTTTGGCAGCGGAACTATTATGGGGTTAGTTTTTTTATATAGAGATTAATATGAGGAAGAGTTTTGTAATGCGTAAAGGAATTTTAGGAAGTATATATATAGTGTTGGTTACGTGTATGTTTTTATTCCTCCCTTCTTCTTTACTACCTCAGGAAAAACTTTCGGATCAGATTTATGATTTGGAAAAAAAACTGCTACATGCTCAGGATAAAGAAAAAATTGCCATTTATTACGAATTAGCGCGCATATATAAAGATATACAACCTTTAAAGGGAATTGAATATGCCGAAAAGGGGCTTGAGATAGCACAAAAGAATAAAGATAAAACTACAGAAGCAAAACTGCTTATTGCTCTTGGCGGCAATTATTCACTGCTGAGTAATTTTCAGGTTTCCATGCAGAAATATTATGATGCTCTTAAAATTGCCCGACATCTGGATAATCCGGAAATTGTAGCTTCTGCGCTAAACTATATAGGTCTTAATTATTACTGGCAGGCTAAGTACGAAAAATCGCTCGAATTTTTTATGAAATCTATTGCCATCCGCGAAAAATTAGACGATAAAACGCAATTTGCAAATTCTCTCAATAATATGGGACTTGTAGAATACAAACAAAAGAACTATTCCACGGCAATAGGAAATTTCAGAAAGTCGATTGAGATAAAACAAAAATATAAGGATTTCGCGGGGATAGTAAGGAGCCGCACTAATCTTTCCTTATGTTTTATGGAATCGGGGAAATTTCAGGAAGCCTTTTATGAATTGGACAAAGCGCTTGCGCTGAGCAAGAAAATAGGCTACAATGGCGGAGTTATTCTTTGTTATGGCTGTTTGGGCAATATTTATACATTACAGGGAAATTATGAAAAAGCTTTGTCATACTATAATACTATTCTGAAAATTCCGGGAGTTTCAAGAAGTTTATACGCCGTTTCGGATATTTATTATTCCATAGGAATGATTTATAAAAAAAAATCGGATTATGAAACAGCTCTCAAATATCTGCTCCAGTCAACCGAGAATGCCCGAAAAATTAATTCAAGAAATCATTATCCTGATATTTTTAGAGAGCTTAGCGAGATATATCAAAAGAAAGGGGAGTTGGAAAATGCTTTGGATTATAAGGATTCCCTTATAGCCGCGCAGGATACGCTGATGAAAAATGAGAAGAACCAGGCTCTTATTGAAGAACATGCGGTTTTTCTTATTTCTGAAAAAGACAAAGAATTAAGGAATAGAGAAGAGCAAATTGAAAACCAGAGAATGTTTATAATATACACAATGGCCGGTATTGCAATACTTTTTATTGTAATCTTTTCCATTGTGGCAGTCCACAGGAAAAAAGAAAAAATACTGAAGGAATTAAATATAACAAAAGCGTTGATTGAAACAGCATTCCAGCAAACACCTATTCCAATGCTTTTACTGCGATATCCCGATTTTGTCATACAATACGGAAATAATGCTCTAAAGGAATTGCTTAAAATACCGGTTGAAACCAACCATATTGGCAAAAAACCCGCTGATGTGCCGGTGGATTGGAAAGTGTACGATTCTTCCGGGAAACAGATAACAAGCGGGGTGTTGGCCGGCGGAAGTTACAGTACTTATGAGGAGGTTAAAAATGAAGAATATACTATTTGCAGAAAAGACGGCTCAAAAAAACAGTGCCTTGTGAATATTGTTCCAATAAAAAACGATAAAGGTATGCAAATAGCCATATTTGAGGTTATACTTGATATTACCCAAATAAAGGAAGCGGAAGAAAAGCTGATTGAATACACGCACGAGCTTAAAAAACTTAATATAACTAAAGATAAATTTTTTAACGTAATTGCTCACGATCTGAAGAGCCCTTTCCAGGGTTTACTGGGCTTTTCGCAAATACTTGCCGAGAATGCCCTTGCCCTTTCGAAAGAAGAATTACTGCGCATTAGTGCTGATTTGAATAACGCTATAAAAAACCAGTTCCGTTTTCTTGAAGACTTATTGCTCTGGTCAAGAATACAATCCGGCAGTATGGAACTCAGCCTTACCGAAAATATACTGTACGAAGAAGTGGAAAATGTTTTTGTCCTCCTAAAAAACAACGCGATAATGAAAAATATAGAATTGATAAATAATACGGATAAAAATACAAAGCTTACAACCGATAAGGAAATGTTAAAACTGGTTATCAGAAATCTTGTAACAAACGCAATTAAGTTTTCTCACCCTAACTCTACAGTTACAGTTAAAGCCGCTGAAACTACTGAAGATGTAACCGTATGCGTGGAAGATACCGGAGTTGGTATTAAAAAGCAGAACATAGAGAAAATTCTCAGTAAAGATATTACGTACACAACCAATGGAACCAACAACGAAAAGGGAACAGGGCTGGGTTTATCTCTTTGCCGTGAAGTTGTTGAAAAACATAATGGTAAAATCTGGATAGAATCCGAACAGGAGAAAGGCAGCAGATTTTATTTTTCCATACCAAAATAAAACAGCGGGCGTCATAGTATACACCCGCTGTTATAAAATTATAACTCCTCGCTATACTCTTCTTTACTTCCTTTTGTAAACGAAAGCGCAATCATCATTAAGGCAAGAATTAAATAGCCGGTTCCAACCTGGTAAGGAATCCTTTGCAACGCGGTGGGAAGAGTCCATGGCAAATACATGCTGCCTTCGGGAATAACGGAGTGAATGATTCCGAAGAAAGTAAACGCGGCCAATATCAAAAGAAATACAGCCGATTTCTTTAGCTGCCTATCTATAATGGCGGCAACAAAAGCCGCCCAAAGCATGGCTGTTAAAATAAAACCGTTGCCAAGCGCTACAATAACAAGCATCTCCGGTAAAGTTTTACCCGGCAAATTCATTAATTTGTCAAACAATGCGGTTGGAATTATCTCAGTGTTGGAAAGCTTTAACTGAAGCACACGGGCAAGGGTAGGGAAAAAAGCAAAAGCCACAGCCGCCGAGTGCCTTGCAGGGCAAGCCTTAAACGCCTGGCCAATAATATCGAATGCTACAAATATTAATATCGGTGCTAAAACAGCGCGGGGAATAAGCTCTACTATAAAAGATATATAACCTAAAATACCACCGAGCCCTATAAAAAGTCCTGTAATTAAAGTATAACCGGCGCGGCTGCCCATTGCCTTGTAAGCCGGCTGCCCAATATAAGGAGTGGTTTGCGCTACGCCGCCAAACAACCCTGCAACCAATGTAGATAAAGCTTCGGTTAATAAAATATCTCTGGTCTTATAATCGTCACCTGCAACCTTGGCGCTTTCTGTAACATTTATGCCGCCAACAATTGTAAGCAAGGCAAACGGGAAAGCTATTGGCAGATATTTTAACGCTTCCCAAAAACCATTTACAAAACCTAAGCTCGGTAGCGGGAAACCCATATTAAAATTTGCCGCCGGAGGCGTGTATGTTACGCCCAAAATTCCCAAAGGCGCAAGTATATAGTATAGAATTGTGCCAATGGCAATTGCTCCAAAAACACCAGGGAAGTTAAAAGGAAGTTTGATTTTGCCAACCAGAGTATAGAGAATGAGTCCCAATGCAATCAGTCCTATAATTGGCAGGCCAAAAATATCTATAAGCGGGTAAAAGCCAATCAATCCAAGCCCAACTCCGGCAAGACTGCCAAGCAGACCGGCTTGCGGAACAATTTTTTGCACCCAGCCGCCGATGAAAGAAAAAACTATTTTAATAATTCCAATTAAAACCATTGTTGCCATGCCAATGTACCATGTCATCATTGCGGCATCGCGAACATTCATCCCTTTGCCTTTAAGATAAAGGAAAGCCGGGCCAAGAACAGTTAACGCTATTCCTATTGTAGATGGGGTATCAAGCCCCAGGGGCATGGCTGTAACATTTGAAGTGCCCTTTTTCTTTGCAAGGGCAAATGCCATGTAAGTATATATCAAATCTCCAAAAAGAACCCCAAGCGCGGTACCGGGAATCATTCTTCCGTATACAATATCCGCGGGGAAATTGAAAACAAAAATAAGTAAACCGGCTAAGTAAGAAAGAACGGTTATGTTATCGAACATGAGTCCGAAAAAACCGTTAACATCTCCAAAGACAAACCATTTGTATTTAAAACCGGAAGTGTTCATTTTATAAACCTGAGAATTTAGTTGTTGATTTAAAGAAAAATTCTTTTGCTAAAATAACTATATTTTTTATTTGAGTAAACTTAAACTGCAATTGTTTTAATAGTGTTTTAAAATAAACAAATTGTTAAATTTAAACATATCCACTTTAATTGTAGTTGAAATGTCAAAAAAAAATTTTGTTCTACCTAAACAGTTTAAATATTTGTTCCTTTCTTATTTAACGGGAATAGCATTCTTTACTTTGTTCCGATTGGTTTTGTTCTTTTTGGAAATAGGCCAGGCAGCAAATTTGCCAGGCAAAACCGGATTGTTATTACAGGCCTTCTTTATGGGCTTTCGGTTTGATACGGTTATTGCCTGCTATATTCTTGCGGTTCCCGCAATTCTTCTTTCGGGGGCGGCTGTTTTTTCAGTAAACAATAAGGTGTTTTACGGAATAGTTCATTACTTTATTGTTACATTCTTTATGGTTTCCTTTTTTATCTGCGCCGCCGATATACCTTATTTTAAATATTACTATTCGCGGATTACAATTGCCATACTTAACTGGATTGATTCACCGGTTTTTGTATTAAAAATGGTTTTTGAAGAAATCAAATTCTTTGGCTATTTTATAGTATTCCTTTTCGTTTCAGCCATATATGTTTACATTCAAAACAGAATAAAAAAAGAGTTTTTATACAAACAAAAAAATGGAAAGTCAGCTTCGCGGGCGGGTTCTGTTATTGCCAGCAGTCTGATTTCCCTTGTTGTGTTTGCATTGATATTTTTAGGAATACGCGGCAGGGTTGATGAAAAATCTCCTATAAGAGTGGGTACGGCATTCTTTTCAAATTATTCTTTTCCAAATCAGTTGGGTCTTAATCCGGTATTTACTTTTATGCGCAGCTATTTTGATTCAACAAGAAAAGAAAACCAGAACTTTAAACCGTTTGCCGATTCCGTTGCTGTGAACAACGCGGCAGCATTTTTAGGCGCCAGTGGAATAAAGGATTTTCCAATAGCAAGAGTTGTAAATACAATTGGCGCAGAAAATAAAGCTAACGTTGTTGTTGTGATCATGGAAAGCATGTCCGCCGAAAAACTAACTCGTTTTGGGAACAAAAACAACCTGACCAGAACTCTGGATAGCCTTGCCCAAATATCGTATTGTTTCGATAACGTATATACGGCCGGAATTCATACAAGAAACGGAATTTACTCCACTTTATTTTCGTATCCGGCAATATTGCGCCAGCACCCTATGGATAAAGTTGTTGTGCCGCAATTTACAGGTTTTTCGAACACGCTTATCCAACATGGTTACCAGACAGTGTTTTTTACTACACACGATGAACAGTTCGATAATATTGGCGGCTTCCTTAATTCCAATTCTTTTCAGAAAGTATACTCGAAAAAAGATTATCCTTCGGATAAAATTATGAGTACGCTTGGAGTTACGGATGATTATCTTTTTGAATTTGCCGTGCCAAGGCTAAGCAATCTGGCTAAAGATGGCAAACCGTTTTTTGCTGGTTTTATGACCGCAAGCGATCATGGGCCTTATGTGATACCAAATGGCATTCCATTTAAGCCGCATTCCACCGATATTCAGCAGAAAATTATAGAATATGCCGACTGGTCTATTGGCAAGTTTCTTAAGCTTGCCTCAACGCAGCCCTGGTATAAAAACACAATCTTTGTTTTTGTAGCGGATCATGGCGCGGTAGTTGGAAACAATGTTTATGATATGCCTTTAAGCTTTAGCCACAGTCCGCTGATAATTTATTCGCCAATGTTTAAAGAGGCCAAAGTACTTAAACAAATAGGCGGGCAGATAGATATTTTTCCGACTGTTATGGGTTTGCTTAACATTCCTTATGTTAACAACACATTCGGAATTGATTTGTTAAAGGAATCGCGTCCTTATATTTTCTTTTCGAATGACGATAAAATTGGATGTATAGATAATAACTATTTTTATGAATACAGGTGTGTTAATAACGATGAGTCTCTTTATAAATACAGGAATAAAGATATTAACAATTATGCCCCGTCAATGCGGGCCAAAGCTGACAGTATGAGGACTTACGCTTTTTCCATGATGCAATCCGCGCAATGGCTTATTGCGAATAAAAAAGTCGGTATAGTTAAAAAATAAAAAAGAGCCTTTATTATTTTACTCCTGCTGACTTCCTTTTGGGTAATGCTGATGGAAAGTTATATGTTCTGGGAAATAAATTACGTGAGCTAAATTTATCAGATATAATGCAAGCTTAAATCAGGTGGATTAATACTTTCCCCTGATTTTTTTTGTTATTCCTTTTCCTGTTGAACCATTACGTTTGCCTTATTTATAAATATTGATATAACAAAAGTTACATTTATTATGAGGCAACGTTTCTTTTCTTTCGGTTACAACTATTTTTGAGATAGTAGACTATTCCAGTAAGAAATTTCTTCCTTTACAATTTCCGGGTTAGGGGAACCGAAAGTTTTTTTACGCCAAAGAGCGGTTTTTATATTAAAACACTCCAGCGCGCTTTCATCGAATATGGAATTAACAGTTTTAATTTCTTCAAGGGTAAGCTGGTCGAATTTCTTTCCACTGTCTTCTGCAAGTTTTACAACATGACCTACAATTGAATGAGCTTCACGGAAAGGAATGCCTTTTAAAACAAGCCAGTCAGCCAAATCGGTTGCAAGAGAGAAATCTCCTTTTAGCTCGTTTTCAAATTTATTTGTATCCGGCTTCATAGAAGCTATCATCATGGTCATTAAATGGAGGCACTCGAAATATGTTTTGAAGGAGTCGAACGAGGGTTCTTTATCTTCCTGTAAATCGCGGTTATAGCTTAAAGGAAGACCTTTCATAATAGTTAAAAGGGCAATATAGTTTCCGCTGATTCTGCCCATTTTACCCCTGATAAGTTCTGCCATATCGGGGTTTTTCTTTTGCGGCATAAGCGATGAGCCGGTTGTAAGGCTATCGGCAAGTTTAATAAAGCTCCATTCGGAGGTAGACCAAAGGACGAGTTCTTCCGAAAGCCTGCTTAAGTGCATCATGCCAACCGAAACTGCGTTAAGAAAATCGAGAGCGAAATCCCTGTCGGAAACCGCATCCAAAGCGTTGCGGCATGGTTCGCTGAAACCAAGATTATCCGATGTATACTGCCTGTCAAGCGGTAAGGTTGAACCTGCAAGCGCGCCTGAACCGAGAGGGGATTTATCCGTTTCGGATAATACAAATTCGAGTCTTTTTGCGTCTCTGTTTAGCATTTCAACATAGGCAAGCAGATGGAAGGCAAGAGAAACAGGCTGCGCTCTTTGCACATGCGTGTAACCCGAAATTATTGTTTCTGTATGATTATCGGCAACGCTGACCATTGTTTTTTGAAGCTCTCTGACCGCATCTAAAAGGGAAGTGATGGCTTTTTTTGTCCACAATCTGAAACCTGTAATTACCTGGTCGTTTCTGCTTCGGCCTGTGTGCAGTTTGCCTGCGGGTTTGCCTATTATTTCGTACAAACGGGCTTCTACGGCTGAATGAATATCTTCAAATTCGGAAGAACCCGGATGCCACGCACCCGAGTTCCACTCCGATTCAATTTGTTCCAAACCGCTTTTAATCTGGTTTGCTTCGTCCGGGCTTATAAGTCCAACCTTTGCGAGCATTGCCGCGTGAACTTTACTCACCATAAGGTCTTCTATCACAATAGTTTTGTCAACATCGTAAGAAGAAGAGAATTCCAAAGCTAATGAATTAAGTTTTTCGTCGAACCTTCCGCCCCAAAGCATTATAATTTTACCTCTTTTTTAGCGATGTTGGTAATTTTGCCCCATGTCTTATAAGGCAAAGCGTAAATATTAATGAAACCTTCGGCAGCGCTGTGATCGAATTTATCATCAACAGTATAGGTTGCAAGGTCTTTATTGTAAAGGCTGTAAGGAGAGTTTCTTGAAACAACTTTTGCTGTTCCCTTGAATACTTCTACTGTAACTTCGCCTTCAACGTTTTCCTGCGAAGCGTCTACAAAAGCCTTTAATGAATTGAATAAAGGCGAGAACCAGAGGCCATCGTAAATAAGGTTGGCAACTTTATTTGAAACTTCCTGTTTGAATCTGAAAGTATCTTTATCGAGTACCATTTTTTCGAGTTCGCTGTGGGCTGTGTGCAGAATAACAGCGCCCGGAGCTTCGTAAATTTCCCTTGATTTGATACCAACTACTCTGTTTTCAATCATGTCTATTCTGCCAACGCCGTGTTTGCCGCCGAGTTCGTTTAAGTAGGTAACAAGTTCAACAGGGTCCGTATCTTTGCCATTCAGACCGGTAGGAATACCTTTCTTAAAGTTAATAGTAACTGTTTCGGCAACATCAGGGGCTTTTTTAGGGCACTTTGTAATCTGATAAGCTTCTTCAGGAGGAGCAACTGTAGGGTCTTCAAGAACGCCGCACTCAATTGCAATACCAAACAAGTTTTCGTCTATTGAATAAGGGGAAGCTTTTGTAACTTTAACAGGAATTTTATGCTCAACAGCATAGTCAATTTCTTCTTCTCTGCTCTTGAATTCCCACTCTCTTAAAGGGGCAATAATTTTAAGTTCGGGAGCAAGAGTATGAATACCAACTTCAAACCTTACCTGATCGTTGCCTTTGCCGGTACAGCCGTGAGCAACATATTCCGCGCCTTCTTTAAGAGCAACTTCTGCAAGAGCTTTTGCAAGAAGCGGTCTGCCAATAGCGCAAGCCATTGGGTAAGTGCCTTCGTATAAAGCGCCGGCTTTTAAAGCCGTCCAAACATAATTAGTAATAAATTCTTTTTTAAGATCTAAGATATAAGATTTAACGGCGCCTGTCTGTTTTGCTTTTTCTTCCAGGCCTTCCAATTCGGCTCTCTGACCCAAGTCGCCTGTTACAGTAATAATTTCTGCGTCATATTTATTGCACAGCCATTTAACCATAATAGAGGTATCAAGCCCTCCGGAATAAGCCACTGCTATTTTAACTTTTGCCAATTTAAGTTCTCCTGTTTTAATTTACTTGCTTTTGCTGCCCGCTTGTTCCACCATCATTTTTTTAATCATGGCAACAACGGAGCCTATATTATGATGAGTATTGGGAATTACAAGAACGGTATCATCGCCGGCAACAGTACCGAGCACTTCAATTCTGTTCAGCCTGTCTATATAATGGGCAATGCCTTGCGCTCTACCGGCAAGGGTTCTTATAACCACCATTGATTCGTTATTTTCAACACTTAATATTTCGAATCCTATAAGTTTGGCAATTTGTTTGCCGGACTCTTCGGAGTTGAGTATATATTTAGCGCCTCTTTCGGTAAATGTTCTTATAACGCCCAATTCGGCAAAATCCCTGCTAAGGGTTGCCTGGGTTGCAAGAATATTTTCGTCTTTAAGAAGCCTTACAAGCTCTTCGTGGCTTGATACGAACTTCGTATTAAGAAGTTCTTTTATTTTGTTCTGCCTTGTTAATTTTGCCGACATATGTTATTCTATTAACTCTTTTAGTTTTAAAACAAATTTGACTATTTCGTTTTCGGTTATAATAAACGGAGGTAAAAGACGAATTACCGAATTACCTGAAGTTCCGACTACATAGCCGCAATCTAACAATTTTTTAGCAATTTCTTTAGCGCTTATTCCAGGAACAAATTCAATTCCCAACATCAATCCCTTGCCCCTTATGGATTTGATTTTGTCTGAATATAACAACGCCAGAGAATTTTTTATTTTTTCCCCAAGGTTTAAGTTAGATTCCAGTACTACTTCGTCTATCAGGTCAACAACGCAATTGGCGGCTGCAAGAGCTAACGGGTTACCGCCAAAAGTTGTACCGTGGCTGCCCGGGGTCATTACCGAACCCACGCTTTCGGTACAGATTACCGCGCCAAGAGGTATGCCATTGGCAATGCCTTTGGCAAGTGTAATTATATCGGGAGTTATATCCTCCCACTGATGGGCAAAAAACTTGCCTGTTCTGCCCATGCCGGATTGAACTTCATCCACAATGAGCAATGTGTTATGTTTTGTACAAAACTCTCTCAATTCATTTAAATAACCAGCCGGGGGTACTATTATTCCGCTTTCTCCCTGTATTGGTTCAATCATAATTGCGCAAACATCGGAAGAAAAAGAATATTTAACAGCTTCCATATCACCAAAAGGAACATATCTGAAGCCGGGGGTCAGGGGATAAAAGCCATCCCAAAGTTTATATTGTCCTGAAGCTGCCAAAGAGCCCATCGTTCTTCCGTGAAAGCCCCCCAGGGCGGTAATAATTGTTGTCCGTTCCTTGCCCCATCTGCGGGCAAATTTTATTGCGGCTTCGTTTGCTTCGGTGCCTGTATTGCAGAAAAATACTCTATCAAGATTTGCTTTTTTTGCAAGCTTTTGCGCCAATTGTTCCTGCCCCGATGAACGGAACAAGTTAGATTGATGCCATATTTTATCTAATTGTGTTTTTACGGCAGATTTAATTTCGTGATTGCTGTATCCAAAAATATTTACCGCTATTCCGGCAAGAAAATCGATATATTCTTTTCCGCTTTCGTCATAAAGATAAAAACCATTGCCTTTAACAAATTCAACATCATAACGCGAATAGTTTTGTAATAATGCCGAACTGTCTTCCTGATTATTAAGCTGATTGGACAATCCAGGTGCCTCTTAAATTATTATATTCTTTTTCATTAAATAAATAGCATAAATTATTGGAGCCTATCCATACTTTGTTGATTCCCTTATCCAATAATTGTACGCAGCTGTTTAGTTTTGGAATCATTCCATCTGTAATTTCGCCGTTGGCAATTCCGCTTTCAATCTCTTTTTCGTTCAGGGTTTCTTTTATTTCGCCTTTCAGTTTTACGCCCTGAATATCGGATACAAAAAATACCGATTCGGCTTTTATTGCCGTGGCCAATACTTCTGTAAAAACATCGGCGTTCACATTCATAAGGTTTCCAGTCGCGTCTCTGCATACGCTTGAAAAAACAGGAATAACCCCGTCTTTAAGCAAATCGTTAATCCAGTCAACAGAACCTTTAAGCTGAGGTACTCCAACAAACCCAAGGTCTTTGTTTTTGTAATTGGCAACAAAGGTACCCCGGTCAATTCCCGAAAGCCCTATTGCTTCCAGCCCTATTGTTTGCAGCCAGCTGACAATTCTTGTATTAAGAACGCCGGCCTGAACAGCGGCAACAACTTCCATTGTTTCTTTTGTAGTAACCCGCTGTCCTTCGTGAAATTTAACTTCGTAACCAAGAGCTTCGGACCATTGAGAAATATTCTGTCCCGCTCCGTGAACAATTATAAGCCCGTCAAAGCTGTCTCTTAAATCTGTGAATGAAGAAATCCAGTTTTTATTTGTAAAAATATCGTTAAGGGCTTTACCGCTAAGTTTTAATATTGCTATTTTCATAATTTCATTTCCATTATCAGGTTCTGTAATCTGCGTTAATTTTAATATACTCTACCGAAAAATCGCATGTCCACCATGTACATGTTTCGGTTCCGTTATTCAGGTCAATGTTAATGCTGAATTCCGGAAGAGACAAAATTTCAAACGCCTTTTCTTCATCAAGAACAATTTCAAAATTTTTCTTAAGTATGGGTAAATTGTTAAAACTTACAGTGATGTTTTCGGGTATTACGTCCGCGCCGCTATTGCCGGCTGCAGAAACTATTCTGCCCCAGTTCGCGTCCCGTCCGTTAATAGCTGTTTTTACAAGTGGCGAGTTAGCAATTGCCTTGCCAACAAGGCTCGCGTCTTCGGCGGTTTTGGCGTTGAGAACGTTAATTTGAACAAGTTTTGTAGCTCCTTCGCCGTCTGAAACAATAAGCTTTGCCATAGAAGTGCATATTGAAAGCAAAGCTTCCTTGAAGCTATCGTAATCTTTTGTGCCTTTTTTAACCTCAATTCCCGAAGCGCCATTGGCCATAAGCGTTACCATATCGTTTGTACTGGTATCGCCGTCAACGGAAATTTTATTGAAAGAAAACTGTACGCAGCTAAAAAGCAGTTCCTGTATAATTGACTGGTCAATAATTGCGTCTGTAGAAAGAAAAACAAGCATTGTAGCCATGTTCGGCATTATCATTCCGCTGCCTTTGCAAATACCGCCAATAACAACGTCTCCGGCTGAAAGTTTAACTTTAACCGCGAAAGATTTTGTTCTTTTATCTGTGGTAATAATTGCTTCTGCCGCGTCAAGTCCGCCGTTTTCGTTAAGTAAAGGAACAATTTCATCTATGCCGGCAATAACTTTATCAACCGGCAGCTTCTGTCCAATAACTCCGGTTGAGCTGACCAAAACTTCCGAAGCGGAAATACCAAGTTTTTCAGCGCAATATTTTTGCGTACTTAAAGCATCCTGCTTGCCTTCTTCGCCAGTACAGGCGTTTGCGTTGCCTGAGTTTACCAAAACGGCTTTTACCTGCTGACCGTTTCTAACCATCTCCTGAGAAATTAAAATAGGAGCGGCTTTAACTTTATTTAATGTAAAAGTTCCCGCAACCGAGCAAACCTTTTCCGAATAAACCAAAGCAAGATCTTTCCTTTTCTTTTTTATGCCGCAGTAAATACCGGCGGCTTTAAAACCTTTGGAACTTGTTATGGTTCCGTTTTCCAAATATTCAAACACTTTATGCCTCCTTACATTTAAGGCCAAGCTCTTCGTCCCAGCCATAAAGTTTATTTAAATTCTGTACTGCCTGTCCGGCAGCGCCTTTAACTAAATTGTCTATTACCGAGGTAATAATTACCGTGGTTCCTTCTACCGATACGTTAATATCGCAGAAGTTTGTGCCTGTTACCCAATTTAGTTGTGGCGGGACTTCTCTGAGCCTCACGAATTTTGAACCGTCGTATGCGGCTTTGTATACATCAAGAATTTTTTCGGCGTTCACGCTTTCCTTAAGGTGAACCGAAGAAGTTGCGTGTATGCCAACAGCCACTGGAAGAAGGTGTGTTGTAAACGAAAACGGAGAATCGAATCCGTTTTTATTCAGGCATTGCAGTATTTCCGGCTGATGCCTGTGTTTGTTAACATTATATGCTTTTGCGTTGCCGAACATTTCCGAAAGAAGGTTTTCCGTCTTGGGAGATTTTCCGGCGCCGCTTGTGCCTGAGTAAGCTATGGTGCTTACTGTTAAAATCTTTTCTGAGAAATTTGAAGCCAACGGCAACAGCGAAAGTAAAGTTGCTGTTGGATAACAACCCGGGTTTGCAACCAGGTTTACATTTTTATAGGCTTCCTGCGGAAGGAAATCCGCAAGGCCGTATAGTTTACTTTTTAATAAATCTACCGATGTATGTTGTAATTTATACCATTTTGAGTATAACTCTTCGGAATCCAGTCTGTAGTCGCCGCCAAGGTCAATAACCTTTTTGCCGTTTTCAAGTAACTGAGGAGCGAATTTAAGGGCTTCTCCGTGCGGAAGCGCAATAAAATACACATCTAAATTCAAATCAATATTATTAACCGATTCAATAGTCTTGTTTTCTGTAACTCCTGCATATTCCGGAAAAAGCGAGTAAACGGTTTCACCGGCAGAAGAAGCTCCATACACTTTATATGTGCTGATTTTCGGATGAGAATTGCATAACCGTATTAGTTTTTTGCCTGTATATCCGCTGCCACCAATGATACCTACTGATATCATATTAATCTCCTGATAAAAAAAGTATTTAAAAAAAATTTAAAATTTAAACTGGTTTAAAAGATTATGTGTACCCTTAAAAGGGACGGCGAAGCGGTCGAGGTCGAGCGTAAGAAAACGGGGAGTTTTTCGATGTCTTGTTTGTTATATGTAAATAAGTAATTTTCATGTATCAAACTTAATAAAAATATGAAACCGTGTCAAGGATAAACTGAATAAAAATGCAAAAAATATCTCCTAATGAGAGTTTTATGCAAATTTGATGAAATATTATACGATTTACCGCTGATAGCAGAAATTCAATAGTCGCAGTATAAATCATTAAATAATTAAGGCTATCGGGCTGTTTTGCCTTTAAAAATCAGACAAAAAAGCTATATGCCAAAAATAGTGATTTTATATTTATTCCGCCAGTAATAAAAAATTATGAAATTATATTTCAATAAAAATTTTAAAATTTCCGTATTTAACTGGATAAGTTTGAATTTAGACGATTGTTTTATTAATTTTATTTTAAAAATGGGGAGGCTGTTGCCCGAAATTCAGTAATTTCTGGCAAAACCTCTTGTGTATGATTTTAGGAGGAGAAATGAACAAAGTACTATCGGCTTTTACTTTACTATTCGGCTTTTATTTCTGCAATATGTCTTTTGCGCAAAATACAAGCGCTTTTTCTGAGTTAAATTTTCCGCATTCAATTAAATCTTTTGGTATGGGTTTTCAGGGAGTGGCTTCGCTTAACTCTACTGAAGCCATGCAGTATAACCCAGCGGGACTTGTGTTTTCTGACAGTATAAGCGCGTCATATTTCAGAGATCCATTTAATATGATGGGATTTGGAGGTTTACCCATTACATCTGCCGACATTAGTGTGAGAGTTGGTAAATCCGGCTACCTGGGTCTTGAGTACCATAATGTGGGCTATGGTTCGCTTAAACAACACGATCCTGACGGCGTTGTTGGAGATGAGCCTTACTTGCGGTCATTTGCGCTTGCTTATGCAAATAGAATTAACTCGGAGTTTTCGGTAGGGGCCGAGCTTAGAGTCGGTTGGGCGAATATTGCAAACGTGATTTGTAAAAACGGAAAACTGATGATAAGCGCCGGCGCTTTTTACCAACCGGAAAAATTACAAAAAAGGTTAAGCCTTGGGCTATCACTCCTTAATTACAGCAAAGACCTGAATGTAAGCGACGGCGGAGTTTCTTATTCATATCCAATGCCATCAAGCCTCAATTTTGGGATAAATTCTCTGCCGGTTAAAAATAAATATTTTAATCTGGATTTTGAATTATCCACTTCTTTGCCTCTTGAAAAAGGAAGCCTCGGTATTGGAGACCCTATGCAGTACGAATACAAGGCAGTTTATAATAAATGGGAAGTTTTACCTAATGATGTTAAACAGGATTTGACTACCAGTATAGGGCTGGCCTACATATTTCATCCAATCTATTTGGGTAACGATATTTCATTTATTCAGGAAATGTATTTGGGTTATGTGACGGCCGGAGCCCCGTGGTACAATATGAATATTTTTACTCATGGGTTCAAAGTTGGTGTGGAGGTAAAAGGAGTAACCGCTACTGCCGGGTATGCGGGCAGGTGGCATAGCAATAATAAACTATACGAGATTCAGTTTTTTCCATGGGAAAATTTTGAATTCAGTCTAAGCTCAAATCTGGATTTTTACGGAAAAAAACAAACGGACATTGCGACAAATACCGCGCCGCGCAATATCATCCTTTCTGCTGGCTATACCTTTGGCAAGGTATTCGGAAAGATGAACAATTGGCAAAATAAAAAATACGGCAACAACAATAATTGGCAGCTTAGCGCGGATTTTTATTTAGATGAAAATTCCGCTATTGTTACTTCGTTTGAGTATGGGACGATAAATGAAAAAATTGACCATATAATGAGAAGCGCCGGGGGAAGTATTGTCGGGTACACAGATGATTTTGACAACACGACCGTTTCTCTTGAATCCGGCTTCAGATATCACCCGTTAAAAAGTTTTCATCCTTTGTTTGTACAGGCTTCCGTTGGTGTAATAAGAATAAATCCTATTTTAAACAGTTTTCTTAAATACTATTATAAACCGTACGATAGAATTATAGCCGGATGTGTAATACCGTTTGAAAACGAAAAAATCATCATAACGCCTAAAATAGCGTTAAGAACCATATTTATGGAAGATGGGTCCCGGGGTACAAAAATGCTCGGCTATAACCAATTTGAAGCAGGAGTAAATTTGGGATATAGGTTCTAAATAGTATTTATTTTTTTTGGGAGAAGAAATGACCAGGACGTCAACAATTATAATCCTTTTGTTTTGTGTTTTATTTTGCAATATGACTTTTGCACAATACTCAAGTGAGTTTTACGAACTTAACTACGCGCGTTCAATAAAATCATCCGCTATGGGCTGGCAGGGAGTGGCTTCGCTTAACTCAACGGAAGCTATGCAGTATAACCCGGCGGGACTTGTATTTACGGACAGCGTAAGCGTTTCTTATTTCAGAGATCCTTTTTACATGTTTGGTATTGGCAACGGCGCTAATACTTCCATTAAAATGGGGCTAAGGCTTGGCAAATACGGAAACATCGGTTTTGAATACCAGAATTATAATTTGGGTGAAATAAAACAATATGATGTTAACGAAAATTTAAAACAAACCATAGAGCCCTATAAAAGGTCTTTGGCCCTTGGTTACGCTAAAAAAATAAGTTCCGAAGTTTCTGTTGGAGCCGAGCTTAGATATGCCTGGGAGGACTTCTATAACATACTTGGTAAAAACGGAAAATTGATGGTAAGCGCGGGCATGTTATATCAACCCGAAAAACTAAAACAGAGATTTGTACTTGGTCTTTCGCTGCTTAATTTCGGTAGTCCTGTTGAAATTACAGACAATGGATATACGTCGTCATTTCCAATGCCCGCGAGTCTTAACTTAGGGATGAACATTTTACCGGTTAAAAATAATTTTTTTGATGCGGGTTTTGAGTTATCCGCCGTCAAGCCGCTTGAAAAAAGGAGCTCAGATGATGATAATTCCGCGCAATCTTCATTTAAGTCTCTTTTCAACGACTGGGGCAATTCCCCCGATGACATTACAGGGAGTATAGGATTTGCTTATATGTTTCATCCCATAAACTTAGGTAGTGGCGTATCGTTTATTCAGGAAATGTATTTGGGGTATCTTTCTTCTGGACCTCAATGGACACGACAAAATTATTTCACTCATGGGTTCAAAGTAGGTTTGCAGGTAAAAGATATAAAATTTACAGCAGGGTATGCGGGAAGATGGCATAGTAACAGCGAAATTTACTTAACACAGGAACTACCTTGGGAAAATTTTGAGTTTGGTATAAGCTCTAACCTGGGTTTTCTTAACAAACAACAAACAAACTTTTCCGAAAACAACACCCCTAAAAATATCGTACTTTCAGCCGGTTACACCATGGGGCTCGTGTTTGGGAGAATGAAAGGTCTTAATTACCTTGGTTATAGTATAAATTACGACAACATGAATGATTTTCAGGTTTGCGCGGATTTTTATCTGAATGACAACATGGCTATAACTTCTTCGTTTGAGTACGCAAAGCTGAATGAAACGGCACAAATTCATGAATCATTCAGCGGATATTCTTATAAATATACTTTGGAAATAAACAGCGAAACTTTCTCGCTTGAATCGGGCTTCAGATATCACCCGTTAAATAACTTTCATCCGTTATTCGTACAGGCTTCGTTGGGAGTTATTAGAATAAATCCGGTGATAGGCACTAACCCCTCTTACTATTATAAACCGTACGATAGAATAATAGCCGGCTGTGTGATACCGTTTGAGAACGAAAAAATTGTAATAACACCCAAAATTGCGCTAAGAACAATATTTATGGAAAATGCTGTCAATGATAAATACTTGCTTGGCTATAGCCAGTTTGAGTTGGGCGTTAATATTGGGTATAAATTTTAAATGGTGAAGAGTATTTAAGGAAGAGAAATGAAAAAACTGATGATATTCACTATTACTTTGTTTTTAATATCTTGTTGCGGGGTATACGCGCAGACTTTCAGCGCTTTTCCGGAATTGAATTATCCGCGTTCTATCAAGTCCTTTGGTATGGGTTTTCAGGGTGTGGTTTCGCTGGATGCTGACGAAGCTGTACAGTATAACCCGGCGGGACTCGTATTTACGGATAGTATAAGAGTTTCTTATTTCAGAGACCCTTTTTATGAACCCGGTGCGAGCAATACCCCTCTCTCGTCTTTTAGATTAGGCCTTAAGTTTGGCAAGTATGGAAATGCAGGCCTCGAATATCAGAATATGAGCAGCAAAGAATTAAGTTATTATGATATAAACGGGAAACTAACAACATATGACCCTTATCTAAAGTCGGTTGCAATGGCTTATGGAAACAAGATTGGAGGAGAGTTTTCCGTAGGCGCAGAATTCAGGTACGCTTGGGATAATGATGAAACCGGAAATGGAAGAAACGGAAAGCTGATAGTAAGCGCGGGCATGTTATATCAACCTGAGAAATTAGAGAAAAGAATAACTCTGGGCCTTTCTCTTCTCAATTTCGGCAATTCACTTGAAACCAGAACAATTACAGACGTGTATTCTTATCCGATGCCGGCAAGCCTGAACCTTGGCGTAAACGCCATACCGGTGACAAATAAATTTTACAATTTGGATTTTGAATTATCCGTTTCAAAACCGCTTATAAAGGTGGATGGAGAAGGAGAGAATTCCGCGCAATCTTCTTTGAAATCTCTTTTTAATGATTGGGATGATGTGCTGCATGATTTAAAAACAAGCGCAGGACTTGCATATTTATTCCACCCTATAAGTTTAGGAAAGAATACTTCTTTTATTCAGGAAATGTATCTGGGCTTTATAGGAGACGGTTCCAACTGGAAAAATGAAGGAGCTTTTACACATGGTTTAAAAATAGGTCTGGAAATGAACGGCATACTTGCAACGGCCGGGTATTCAGGCTTATGGTACAAAAAGAACGGAGCTGATATTTTACCGTGGGAAAACTTTGAATTCAGCTTAAGTTCAAATCTGGATATCCTTAATAAACAACAAGCGACTTATGAATATAACGTGCCTAAAAAGATAATTATTTATGCGGGTTACTCATTGGGGTTGGTATTCGGAAGAATGAAAGAAGAGCAATTATACATTGGCAACATGAAGTTTTATAACAATGCCAACTGGTTACTCGGGGCAGATTTTTATTTGGATGAAAACTCCGCTGTTGTTTCTTCTATCGGTTATAATAAGTTGGAGCAAAGAACAGAATGGAAAATGCTACACAGAGATAGGCAACAGATTCTACTCGGCTTCGATTTTTACAACGAGGCTTTTTCCCTCGAATCCGGCTATAAGTATCATCCGCTGAAAAACTTTCATCCGCTATTTGTGCAGGCTTCCATAGGAGTGATAAGAATAAACCCTGATGGTGATTCTGACCCAAAGTACTATTACAAAGCTTATGACAGAATTTCAGCCGGTTGTGTAATTCCGTTTGAAAACGAGAAAATTATTGTAATGCCAAAAATTGCGCTAAGAACAATTTTTATGGAGAGCATGATTGAAGGAGAAGATTTGCTTGGCTATAGCCAGTTTGAGCTGGGCATTAATATCGGGTATAGATTTTAATTATAATATGATTTATTTTGTAATACTAAATAGGGGAGGCTGCTGTTTATTGGATTTACCGGATAACAGAAACCTCTTTACATAATTCCATAGTTAGTTTTTTAAGGAGGAGAAATGAAAAAAACAACTATTGTAATATTTGTATTATTTACAATTCTGTTTTGTAATATTGTAGATGCTCAATCATCAAGCGCTTTTTCTTCATTCCGTATCCCGCATTCTGTAAAGGCGTTTGGTATGGGGTATCAGGGTGTTGCTTCGTTAAATTCCGGAGAGGCTATGCAATATAATCCTGCTGGACTTGTGAATTCGGATAGTCTCAGCTTTTCTTATTTTAATTATCCTTACATGCATTCAGATAAATACCGGATGTATTCATTTAGTTATTCAATGCGTTTTGGCAAGTACGGCAGTTTGGGCATTGAGTATTCCAATATGGATCTCGGTAAACAGGAAGTATTTACTTCCCGTGGAAATAATCAGGAATTAAACCCTTATGAAAAATCAATTTCGGTAGCTTACGCTAACAGAATAAATAAGGAGTTTTCGGTCGGCGCGGAAATAAAATTTGCATGGGAAAAAACCTTCGACAATGATAATACATATTTTAACCCCCTTATAAGCATGGGAGTTATGTACCAACCGGAAGTATTAAAGAACAGGCTGAACCTGGGCTTTTCGCTAACAAATTTTGGTTCGGCTATTAATACATATAAACTGGTGGCATTATCCAATGATGCTATTAAGGAAGAAAAATTCTCTTATACGGTTCCGGCAAATTTCAATTTGGGAGCAGGTTTTTTGCCTGTTACTAATAATTTCTTTGATCTCAATTTTGAAGCCTCTGTTTCAAAACCTCTGGAAAAGGGAAGCGGGTTTACAAACAGCTCGGCTCAGTCATCTTTTGCATCACTTTTTAATACATGGAAGTATTTTCCTAAAGATGTTACTTCGAGTATAGGTGTTGGTTATATCTTTCATCCAATATATCTGGGTAACGACATATCCTTTATTCAGGAAATGTATCTGGGGTATAAAACAGTTGGCCCTAAAGACGGTATACAAAACAGGTTTACTCATAGCTTCAAAATTGGCCTGGATGTAAAAGGTATAAAAGCTATGGTTGGTTATGCAGGGCTATGGCATAATAATTCAAGTTATTATTTGTTTAATATGAATAAACTTCCAAATGAAAACTTTGAGTTTAGCTTGAGTACTGATTTAAGTCTATTTGGCAAACATAAAGAAAGCGTATACGGTACCGCTCCGCTTAATATTATCCTTTCTACCGGTTATTCGTTTGGCAGTGTTTTGGGAAAGATGAAAGAGCAGCGGTTTTACTCGTATAGCACAAAGTTCGATAATAACAATAACTGGCAGGTAAGCGCGGATTTTTATGTCGATGAAAATTCGGCCATTACTACTTCATTTATTTATAGCAAACTAACAGAAAAAAATACTCTTCATTACGCATGGGATGACTGTGCGGGAAATTACTCGAAATATGATACAAAAGTTGAAACATTTTCTCTCGAATCCGGGTACAGATACCATCCGCTTAAAATGTTCCGGCCTCTGTTTGTACAGGCTTCCATTGGCATAATAAGATTGAATCCTGTTACGGAAGCTGAATATGAGTATACAAATTCCAAATACTATTATAAAACTTATAGCAGAATATCAACCGGCTGTGTTGTTCCTTTGGGGCTGGAAAAAATTGTTCTGATTCCAAAAATTTCGTTAAGAACCATTTTTATGGAAAACTTTTGGAGTGCAGCTAAGCTGTTAGGCTTTAACCAGATTGAATACGGTATAAATATAGGTTACAGTTTTTAACTATAAAATAGTTTGAATTTGTGATGCTTGAAAATTGAAGAGGTTGTTGTTTTATCGGATTTACCGGTTTACAGCAACCTCCTTGCTTACTGTTGATAGTTATTTACATAAGGAGGAGAATTGAAAAAAGTAACTATAACTCTTGCGGCTTTAATAACCATATTTTTTTACAATATAACTTTTGCTCAATTTGAAAGCGCTTTTTATTATTTGCGTATGCCGCGTTCGGTAAAGGCTTATAGTATGGGGCAGCAGGGCGTTGCTTCGTTAAGTTCTTCCGGGGCAATGCAATATAACCCGGCCGGACTTGTAAATTCTGACAGCGTTAGTATTTCTTATTTCAACTGTCCTTATATGCTCAATGAAAATTATAGATTTTATGCGGGTAATTATTCCATGCGGCTTGGGAAATATGGTAATATTGGCGTTGAGTATACCGATATGGATTATGGAGAATATGAATTGTACCAACCCAAAGAGAGAATCATAAAATACCATCCTTACGAAAAATCTTTGGCAATAGCATACGCTAACAGGATAGGGAAGGAATTTTCTGTAGGCGCGGAAGTAAGGTTCGCGTGGGAAAAAACTTTTGACAACAATAATGTGTATTTTGAACCTCTTATAAGCGCCGGGGTTATGTACCAACCGGAAGTATTAAAGAACAGACTGAATCTGGGCTTTTCGTTGACTGATTTTGGTTCGGCGGTAAATTCTTATGAGGAATTGTATTGGTATGATAACGGCGAAAATGGAACTGAAAAAATTTCGTATGCTGCTCCCGCAAATTTCAATTTGGGTCTAAGCATTCTTCCGGTTACAAACAGTTTTTTTGATCTGGATTTTGAAGCTTCTATTTCGAAGAGGCTGGAAAAAGGGGGCGGTTTTACAGACGGTTCGGCTCAGTCATCTTATGCATCGCTTTTTAATTCATGGAAATATTTTCCCAATGACGCCGCTTCGAGCCTGGGCTTGGGTTATATATTTCATCCCATATACTTAGGCAGCGATATTTCTTTCATACAGGAGATGTATCTGGGGTATAAGTCTATTGCTCCTAAATACACAACGGCTAATATATTTTATCATGGTTTTAATATGGGTCTGGAGATAAAGGGAATTAAAGTTATGGCAGGTTATACCGGTACTTGGCATAACCATTCTTTCATAGGGCAATATAATAGCAGACTCCCTAACGAGAATTTTGAGTTTACTTTAAGCTCTGACTTGAAAATATTTGGCAGGCAAAAAGCGTACGCTTCTTATAATTCTCCGTTGAATATTCTTATTTCCACCGGTTACTCTTTTGGTAATGTTTTAGGCAGCGCCAAAGGGGCAAAATTTGATTTTGGCGAAACGAAATTTGATAATAATAATAACTGGCAAGTAAGTGCCGATTTTTATATTGATGAAAATTCTGCCATTACAACTTCGTTAATATATGGCAGATTAAAAGAAAAAGACTATATACAGTATTATTATGGCGGGCATTTATATGGCTACGGTTATAATAACGATGTTGAAACATTCTCGCTTGAATCGGGTTATAGATATCATCCATTAAGAAATTTTCACCCGCTGTTTGTTCAGGGGGCAATAGGCGTAATGCGGCTCAACCCGGTAACGAAAACTTACTACTATAATCGCCCTTCTGAGTATTTTTATAAACCCTATGGCAGAATATCTGTAGGCGGTATTATACCGTTATGGATGGAGAGAATAGTTGTAATTCCCAAAATATCGTTAAGAACATTATTGATGGAAACTTTTTGGTATAACAAAATATTGTATGGCTATAACCAGATTGAGTACGGGATTAATGTGGGTTACAGATTTTAATTATAATAGGGTTTGTTTTATTACATTAAATAGGGGAGGCTGCTGTTTATGGAATTTACCTGTTGACAGAAACCTCTTTGCTTACTGTTGATAGTTATTGTATAAGGAGGAGAATTGAGAAAATCAACTATTGCCTTTACAGTTTTACTGGCATTGATATTTTATGACATAAGTTATAGCCAGTTTAGGAGCGCTTTTTATTTTTTACGTACGCCACGCTCAGTAAGAGCATTTGGTTTGGGGCAGCAAGGCGTTGCTTCGTTAAGTTCTTCCGGGGCAATGCAATATAACCCGGCCGGGCTTGTTAATTCGGATAGCGTCAGTTTTTCTTATTTTAATTACCCTAATATGTATCCGGAGCAATGGAGAACGTTTTCGTGTAATTATTCAATGCGACTTGGTAAGTATGGCAGTTTCGGCCTGGAGTATTCCGATATGGATTTGGGCGATAAGTACGCTTATTCTTCCAGTAAACTAAACCCATACGAAAAAACATTTGCAGTAGCTTATGCTAACAGAATAAATAAGGAGTTATCGGCAGGCGCGGAAATAAGGCTTGCCTGGGAAAAATACTATAACGACGATAATACATATTTTAGCCCGCTTATAAGTGCCGGGATTATGTACCAACCGGAAATATTAAAAAACAGACTGAACCTGGGCTTTTCATTAACTGATTTTGGGTCGGCAGTAAATATTGATCGTATAACCTGGTGGGACAATAATGTAATTCTTATGCACCCAAAGTTAACCTATACTGTTCCTGCAAATTTTAATTTAGGAGTTAGTACTCTGCCGGTTACAAATACTTTTTTTGATTTGGACTTTGAGGCATCTATGTCAAAACCGCTGGAAAAAGGAGGCGGTTTTACAAACAGTCCGGCTCAGTCATCATACGAATCACTTTTTAATTCCTGGGGGAATTTTCCAAGAGATGTTTCTTCAAGCTTAGGGCTTGGTTACTTATTTCATCCTATATACCTGGGTAATGATATTTCATTAATACAGGAAATGTATTTGGGCTATAATACTGTTGGTCCTAAAAGCAGAGCAGAAAATATGTTTTATCATGGTTTTAAAGTAGGTCTGGATGTAAAAGGTATAACAACCGCAACAATAGGCTACTCCGGCATGTGGCATAATAACAAGTCGATTTATTATTACTATTATTATTATAAAATGCCTTGCGAAAACTTTGAGTTTACATTAAGCTCTGACTTGAGTCTGTTTGGCAAACATAACAGAAACATATCCCAAAATTCACCTTTTAATATTATACTTTCTACCGGTTATTCTTTTGGCAATGTCTTTGGTAAAATGAAAGAACAAAGACTATACATGTATAGTATAAAGCATGATAATAACAGCAACTGGCAAATAAGCGCCGATTTTTATATGAATGAAAACTCCGCCATAACTACTTCGTTAATATATAGCAGGTTATCTGAGAAAAATGTTCTTTATCCTGATGATTTTATCTATACTAACGATTACCTGACATACGATACAAAAGTGGAAACATTTTCTCTCGAATCAGGGTACAGGTATCATCCTGTTGAAATGTTCAGGCCTCTGTTCGCACAAGCTTCAATTGGCATAATAAGATTGAACCCTGTTTCTGAGGTGAAAGACTATTGCACAAGTTCCAAATACTATTATAAAAGTTATAGCAGATTATCGGTCGGTTGTGTTGTTCCTTTATGGTTAGAAAAAATAGTTCTGATTCCAAAAATTTCGTTAAGAACCATTTTTATGGAAAGTTATTGGAATACTACCAAACTATCAGGCTTAAACCAGTTTGAATACGGGATTAATGTAGGTTATCGCTTTTAAAAACAATTGATCAAGAAATTAGTAATATGTTTTGCTAAATGTAATTTGAAAAACGATAAAAAAGTAAATGATAAAAAGCAGATTCGAACTGAACTTATATTGTTTGCAGGCAGTTATTGTGAAATTAAAAATGATATTGGTAAAACATAGTTGAACTACAGCCAATAGTTCAATTATTATAAATAAGAAAGGATTTATCAAATGTGGAAATTTCATCTGTTCGCCGGAACAGCGTTTTTGTTATTAACGTTTTCAATAACCTTAAATGCGCAATGGGTGCAAGCTGATGGCCCCTATGGAGGCGTTGTTAATTGTTTGACCACAAACGGACAGAACCTGCTTGCGGGAACTAATGGCAATGGAGTTTTCTTGTCTTCGGATAACGGCGCCACATGGAAACCGGCAAATCAGGATTTGCCGGTTAGATGCATAACATCATTTGCGCATTTGGGTAAATTCCTTTTTGTTTCGTCCGAAACGGGAGTATATTGGACAACCAACAACGGTTCAAATTGGTATAATGCAAATACCGGCCTCGATGATCCGGGCGGAGGCAAATGTTCTGTCTCAAGCCTTGTTGTTAAAGATTCCATACTTTTTGCAAGTTCGTACGGAGTTATGGTTTCAACAAATTACGGCGTAACCTGGAAGGCTAAAAACAACGGCTTGCCGGATTATTTTGTAAACAGACTGTATGTAAGCGGAAATAAAATCTATGCAGGGATGGATAAAGAAGGCGTTTATGTTTCTACCAATAACGGAGAATCGTGGGCGATGGAAAAGAATAACCTGACTGGCGTAGTATGCAATGTGTTTTCGTTTGCTAACAGGGATTCAACACTTTTAATTGGAACAGACTGCGGAATCCTGGTTGACGTGCCAAACAGTAGTTCCTGGTATCCGGTTTATGTGGATTATATATACACAAAGTTCAATTCGTTTTTATGGATGGATTCCTTGCTCTATACCGGGACGGATAAAGGAGTATACGTCTCGGCTGATAAAGGTGAACATTGGAAACTATGTAGCAACGGATTAACTAATAATATAGTACTCAATTTATGTGCAAAAGATTCTCTTATTTTTGCGGGAACCTGCGGAGGGGTTTATTGCTCTTCCGATAAAGGCAAAAACTGGAAACAGGTGAATAAAGGTATTCGCAACGTTATTACAAATGTTTTCTATAAGAAGGATTCTGTAATCTATGCCGGAACTAATCTTGGTGTTTTTCGTTCCGGTGATGGCGGTTATAATTGGACTCATCTCAATAACAGTCTTGCCAACCACAACGTAATAGGGCTTATTTATTACAATAATAGTTTTTTTGCCGCCGCGGATTCGGGAGCATATATTTCGCGTGATGATGGATTAAGCTGGAGTAATTTCAGCAGCGGCTTACAGTCAGGCTGGGCATTATCGGGATACTCCTTTTATAAAAATGATACTTGCCTGATGCTTGGCGCCGACAGCGGCGTTTATTATTTAAATGATAGTAGTAAAAGCTGGACAGCTGTAAACAGCAATTTGCAGTTAGGTATGGTCTATGAATTTGCTTATAATAAAGGAGAGCTTTGGGCGGCTACTTTAAGCGGATTGTACAAATCGCCCAATAACGGATCAAGCTGGACTAAAATAAACTCTGCACGCACCGGAATTGGGTTAAATTCTGTATTGGTTAATGATACAACCATATTTACAGCTGGTCAACTGGATGTATTACGTTCCACAAATAAAGGAGTCAGCTGGAGTTCGTTTACGGATTATACAAACTATATGCCGTTTTATAATATAGTATCATATAAGAATGATTTGTTTGTAGGGTACAGAAGCGGAGTTTTTCATTCCGCCGACAATGGCAACAATTGGACGGCTGTTAATAATGGTCTGCCAAACAGCTGTGTGACAGCTTTATGTGTAGATAGCACAAATGTATTAGCCGGAGTTGTTTATTCAAGTGTTTGGGTAAGGCCACTTAAAGAAATAATTTCTTCTGTCGATAAAATTCCTTCTGCGGCACCAATGCTGTATGCGCTTGAACAAAACTATCCTAATCCGTTTAATCCTTCAACTAAAATAGAATTTTCTGTTTCAAAGAAAACATTTGTGAAATTAAAAATCTATGATGTTCTTGGCAGAGAAGTGGCAGAGCTTGTAAATAGAGAAATGATTCCCGGAAATTATTCGTATCAATGGGATGCCGGGAAGTATTCAAGCGGAGTTTACTTTTACAATATTCAGGCTGGGGGCTATTGCGAAACAAGAAAAATGATATTAGCGAAATAGATTTATAACAATCTGTCGTAAATAATTTTTATTAATGTTAAAACCACTACTGTAATAAATATGGGGCGAATAAATTTTGCCCCTTTTTTAATTACAAGGTTCGCTCCTATTTTTGAACCAGCAATTTGTCCGACCGCCATTACTATTCCCGCCGAAAAAACAACAAAGCCTCCGGCGGTAAAAAGAATAAACGAGACAATGTTGCTTACAAAATTCATTACCTTTGTATAGCCGGTTGCTTTTTTGAAATTATACCCGAGCAGTATAACAAATGCCATTGCCCAAAAAGAACCGACACCCGGACCAAAAAAGCCGTCATAAAAACCGAGTCCCAGCCCGAATATTGCGTAATACATGGTATCATTTAAAACAGGTTTTCTGTCTTTTTCTCCAATAGTAGGGTTGATGATTGTATAAGCTACAATTATTAACAGCATAATGGGAATAATATAATTCAGCGCTTTGGCGTCTATATGCTGAACGGTTATTACTCCGGCAGTGGCTCCTATCAGCGTGAATACTATTCCCGGTACTGCTTTTCTTAGATTCACAATGTTTTTTCTTATATAGTAATATGCGGCAGTAAAGCTTCCAAAGCTTGACTGAAATTTATTCGTCCCAAGCGCTATGTGCGGAGGCAGGCCAATACCAAGCAATACAGGTACGGTAATGATTCCGCCCCCGCCGGCAATTGAGTCTACAAGTCCCGCAAAGAAAGCAGCTAAAAACAATATGATATAAAAAAGTACAGAGTGTTGCATTATTACCATTAAAATGAACTTTTAAAATAACAAATAAATCTCTTTCAATTATTAAAATTAAAAGAACCGTATTTAAATAATTCAGTTGCAATTTTAAAAGGGTTTAAGAATATTACAATGTCATTATAAAAAGCCGGTGAAATTTCCTCTGTACATTTAACCTGTTGTTAAAAGTTTTTATGGTAATCAACAGATTGTATTAAATACGGAGTATTTTCGTAAATATTAATTGTAAACTTCTTTGCTGAAAAATGCTGTCTTGTTTATATAAAAATGTAGTTCGGTTAAAATAAAAAAGGAATGGATGTTATGATCTACCAATTTGACGTATTTGTAATAGGCAGCGGCCCGGGAGGCGAAGGCGCCGCGATGACTGCCGCGAAGGAAAACAAACGCGTTGCAATTTGCGATGATTTTCCACTGGTCGGGGGTAGTTGTACACATAGGGGAACAATACCCAGCAAGGCTTTAAGACATGCAAGCCAGCTTCTGATGGACGCAGACAATTATCAGGGGGTTAATTTGCAAACGCTTCTGAAAAGCGCGGATTCAGTGATAGATAAGCAAGTTAAAATGCGAAGAAGTTTTTATGAAAGAAATTCCGTTGATGTTATTGACGGGCGCGCCACGTTTATAGATTCGCATACTGTGGAAGTAACCGGTTCAAAAGGTTTTCCCGAAACATATACATCCGAAAGTTTTATAATAGCTACCGGAACCAGACCGCATCATCCTGAAGATGTTGATTTTATGCACCCGAGAATTATTGACAGCGATAAGCTGCTGGATATGCGGTATACGCCGCGTTCGGTAACTATTTATGGAGCGGGAGTAATAGGATGCGAGTACGCCTCCATATTCAGAGGCCTGCGTATTAAAGTGAATCTGATTAACACAAGAAGCCAGTTGCTTTCATTTCTTGATGATGAGATAATAGACGCTCTTAGTTACCATTTGAGAGAAAACGGAGTTCTTATAAGACATAATGAGGAATACGAAAAAGTTGAAGCCGATGAAAGAGGCGTTACACTTTATCTGAAATCGAAAAAAGAGGTGCACTCCGATAGCCTCTTATGGGTGCAGGGCAGAATAGGCAATACGGAAAACATGGGGCTTGAAGAACTGGGAATAAGGGTAAACTCAAAAGGAGCTATTGTAATTAATGATAAACATCAGACGGACTTGCCGAATATCTACGCGGTTGGCGATGCCATTGGTTACCCAAATCTTGCAAGCGCGGCTTACGATCAGGGTAGATTTGCTGCCACGCACTTGATTCGCGGGGAGTGCGAAAGCCAGCTTGTAGAGCACATTCCCGCCGGTATTTATACAATTCCGGAAATAAGCTCGATAGGATTCAGCGAAAAGCAGCTTACCGAAAAGCAAGTGCCTTATGAAGTAGGGCACGCGTTTTTCAAACATATTGCAAGAGCTCAGATAATGGGGCGCACTACGGGTATGCTGAAAATATTGTTTCACCGCGAAACGCTTGAAATACTGGGTATTCATTGTTTTGGGTATGGCGCTTCCGAAATTATACATATTGGACAGGCAATAATGACGCAAAAAGGGGAGGGCAATACATTGATGTATTTTATTAATACCACATTCAACTATCCTACAATGGCGGAAGCATACAGGGTGGCGGCCCTTAACGGATTAAACCGCGTGAATTTTATTAATTAGGCATTACAGTAAGGCGGTTTGCTAAAGTAAGACAAACCGCCTGTTAATTTTTACTATTCCGCGTCAGCGGGAGGCATAACAACCCAAAGTATTATATAAACCAAAATACCCGGAAAAGCCACGCTGAATATGGAAACCAGAATATATAATATCCGTACAATTGTAGGATCCCAGCCCCACCAGTTGGCAAGTCCTCCGCATACGCCAGCAATCATTTTATTGCGCGATTTTTTTAACATAATAAAACCTTATAAATATTATCCTTCTTTATCTAAATTGCCGTTCCAAAGAAATTCTCTTGTTTCCTTTACAATAACGCCATTAAGAAAAATGATTGATACAAGATTTGGGATAGCCATCAAAGCGTTTGTAATATCGGCAAACGACCATACAATGGGTAACGACAAAACAGATCCGAGCATAACGGCTATTACCCAAAGAATACGGTATGGCAAAACTATTTTTGTGCCAAATAAATACTCCGCCGCCTTTTCGCCATAATAAGACCAGCCCAATATTGTAGAGAAAACAAAAGTAAGCAAACCGACAGTAAGAACAATGGAACCAATATACGGAATTTGCGAAAAAGCCGCATGTGTAAGTTGAGCGCCTTTGTAACCTTGTGTCCATAAACCTGAGTTAACAACAACAAGCCCTGTCATTGCGCATACAACAACGGTATCCCAGAATGTTCCGGTAGAAGAAACAAGCGCCTGGCGCGTGGGGTTTTTTGTTTGAGCCGCCGCGGCTACTATTGGCGCGCTGCCCAAACCGGATTCGTTCGAAAACAATCCTCTGGCAATTCCATAGCGTATGGCTTCTTTTGCGCCCGCTCCTAAAAAACCGCCTATTGCAGCCTGGCCAGTAAATGCCGAATTGAAGATAAGAGATATTGTTCCCGGCAAAGCGGAATAATTGATTATTAATAATACTATACCGCCAAGAACATAAAAAATAGCCATAAAAGGGACGAGCTTTTCGCAAACACTTGCTATGGATTTTATTCCGCCGAGTATTACAACCGCAGTTAATACTGTCATAATAATTCCGGAAACCCAAGCCGGGATGTTTAAGGATTCCTTTACCAACATGGAAATTGAATTTGCCTGAACCATGTTTCCTATACCAAAGGCTGTAACCGAAGTTAAAGCCGCAAAAATAACGGCGAGCCATTTCATGTTCATGCCGCGTTCAAGCACATACATTGGGCCTCCGGCCATTGAGCCGTCTTTGTTTGTTACTCTGTATTTTACTGAAAGAAGCGCTTCGGAGTATTTTGTGGCTATGCCAAAAACTCCCGTTAACCACATCCATAAAACCGCTCCCGGGCCGCCGGCTGCAACGGCAGTTGCTACGCCGACTATATTGCCTGTGCCTATTGTTGCTGCAAGCGCGGTTGTTAAAGCTCCGAACTGACTTACATCACCTGCGCCTTCCTTTTCTTTTTTAAACGAAATTTTTATTGCTTTACCAATATATTTTTGAATGAAACGAAGACGGAATGTTAGAAACAAATGTGTGCCAAATAACAGAATCAACATTGGAGGTCCCCAAACCAGGTCGCTGATATTGCTCAGTAGATTTTCGAGAAACTGCATAGCTTATCCTCTTTGAATATGATTTATTAAGCTCTTTTAAAAGTTCGGTAATTTGTTTATTTTTTCAGATTGATAATTATACGAAAATAAAATTATAATAGGAAAACATGGCTAAAAAAATTTTCATCTTTCTGTTTTGCGTAGTTTCTTTAACTTCGTTCGCGCAAAAAAAAGCTTTTACAATTGCAGATTTATATAAAGTAAAAAATGCGGGCAGTATTACGGTTTCTCCCGATGGAAAGAAACTTCTTTTTACTTTAAGTGAATCAAAGCTCGAAACGGGGAAGTCTAAAACCAGCTTATATATAATGAATACGGATGGAACCGGTTTGAAAAATTTAACAAACTCGAACCCTTCGGAATCAAATCCTATGTGGGCTCTTGATAGCAGGCATGTATATTATACTTCTTCAAAAAGCGGCTCATCGCAGGTTTATTTGCTGAACCTTGAAGATGAAAAGGAAGAGCAGCTTACGGATTTCTCGATGGGTGTGGACGATTACCGTATTGCTCCCGATGCAAAAAGCATAGTATTTGCCTCTACTGTTTATCCTGAGTGCGGAGCGGATGGTGAAAAAAACAAAGTTATAAGCGATGCGGCTGATAACGGCCCTTTGCAGGCCAACGTTGCCGATGAACTGTTGTTCAGGCATTGGACATCATATTCCGGCGGGAAGGCAAGCCATATCCTTTTATACGATATTTCTTCCAAAAAATATACAGACCTTACACCCGGCAAATATAATTGCCCCGTTTTTATGCTTGGCGGAGGCGTAGGTTTTAATTATTCTCCCGAAGGTAAGGAAATTTGTTATTCCTCAAAAAAAATTAAAGACCAGGCTACTTCCACAAACTCCGATTTATTCTCTGTAAACCTTGATGGAAACAATACTAAAAATCTTACCGAACAAAACAAGTCGTGGGATGGAACCCCAATATACTCGCCCGATGGTAAATATATAGCCTATCGGCTTCAGTTAATTCCTGGTTTTGAATCCGATAAATTCAGAATTGCCTTGTACGACAGAAAAACAGGCGAAACAAAAATAATTACGGAAAACTTTGATAATTGGATTAATGACTTCAAGTGGGGTTACAATTCAAAATGTATTTATTTTACAGCTGATGTTCAGGGCTATGTGCCGTTATATAAAATTGATCTGGAATCGATGGACGTTGAAAAACTTAGTCCAAATGTTACCATAGGCGATTTTGATATTGATGAAGCGCAGGAATACGCTTTTTATACCGCACGGTTAACCGATAAACCGACAGAGATATTCAAATTGAATCTGAAATCTAAAAAGGTTTCGCAGATTTCAGTTTTTAACGATTCGTTAATCAACGCGGTGGATTTCAGACCGGCAGAACAAATGTGGGTTACGGGCGCTGAAGGAAAACCTGTGCATGTGTTTATTGTCAAGCCGCACAACTTTGACCCTTCAAAAAAATATCCGCTTATCTTTAATGTTCACGGAGGACCGCAGAGCCAATGGGCAGACGCTTTCAGAGGCGAATGGCAGGTCTATCCCGGCGCCGGATATGTTGTCGCGTTCTGTAATCCTCACGGATCTACCGGCTATGGTCAAAGTTATACAGACGCAATTTCGGGCGACTGGAACGGAAAAGTTTATGAAGACTTGATGAAAGTTGCGGATTCTCTTGAAACTCTTCCTTATGTTGATAAAAACAGAATCGGCGCGATGGGCTGGTCATTTGGCGGATACATGATGAACTGGTTCCAGGCAAGTACAAAAAGGTTTAAATGCCTCGCTTCCATGATGGGTATATATGATCTTGAATCGATGTATGGTTCTACCGAAGAACTTTGGTTTGTTGAGTGGGACCTGAAAGGTCAGCCATGGAACTCGGAGCTTTATAAAAAAATGAGTCCCTCAAATTATGTAAAGAACTTTGCAACTCCAACCTTGATAATTACAGGCGAAAGAGATTACCGGGTTCCTTATACTCAAAGTATTGAATACTTTACAACATTACAACGGTTAGGCATCGATTCAAAACTTATAATATTTAAAAACGATGGTCATTGGCCGAGCGGAGTAAAGTCCATGCCGCTGTATTATAACGCTCATCTTGAGTGGTTTCACAAGTATCTTGGCGGTGACCAGGCGCCTTACGACTCCGACAAGATGATTAAAAACATGGCTTTTGAACAGGATAAATAATATTTTTTATTGCCGGGCTTTTAATATTAAAAGCCCGGCGTGTTTATTTCCATTCGCTTTGCATCCGGATGATATTTTATTGTATTTAATTAACAATTACAAACCAGAAAGTTTATGAAAAGACGAAACAGGTTACTTATATATGCAATACTCAGTGTAATTCCCATTGCAATAGTATATTTTCTTTATCCTGTTTATCATCCAAACAATTCCATTAATCCCCAGCTAAGTGTGGAGCAGATAAAGAAAACCACGGAGAGTTTTTTAAAAGAACAGAATATCTATTACGAAAAAGAAGCGCTTAATGTATATGCCGCTAAAAACCAGCCTTTAATAAAAGATGTTCAAAGTAAATTCGGCTTGAAAAAGGGGAATGTGCTGTTGCGCAATTACCTGCCTGCATATTTCTATGAAGTAACATTATTAAAAGATACAAAGATTGAAATTTCTTCCGATGCTTCAAATAAAGATAAAAAAGCGGGCGAAGAAAAAAATACAGGCAGTAACACGTTGGTGAATTATGATTTTAATGGAAATTTGATTCAATATAACAGAAAGCTTGACGATAGCGTAAATTACCTGAAAGTGCCGCTTGAAGAAGCCAAACATACAGCTATGCTGTTTATAGCAAGGTATACCAATGTATATGGCAAGATTCTTAATACAGCGTCTCACGATTCCACTATTAATATGGCCACCGATATTACAAGTGAAGGACAAAGAATTGAAAAAAATAGATTCTTCTTCCGCTGGAAGGTTTACGACAGCGTTTCCAGCTCGGTTATGGTTGTAAAAACGGCTGTTGTTGGGAACATGGTATCTCAGTTTTCCGTAAATTATTCAATACCGGGCGTAAGCCAGAGTGAAGATGAAAATACGGTTATCACAATCATTGCAATATTGTTTTATGTGGTGGTTTTTCTTGTAATGGCGGTAGCCGGCTACAAGAAAATACGCGCATACGAAATAGGTTTTAAAAACGCGATTTTAATTGGTCTGATTTCCGGCTTTAGTTTTGCCGCTTATATTCTTATGCAGATGGGAAGCGATTTTCGTAATGAAGTATTTATACCGATGATTTTCATATTTCTGTTCTGGGGTATAATTATGTTCGTTTTATGGGCTGTAAGCGAAGCTGTCGTCAGAGAAATATGGAAGGATAAGTATTATACTTTTGATGTTTTGATGAATGGCGATTTCTTTCACTCCAGAATAGGCGAGAACATAATAACCGGTGGATTTTATGGGATAGTGATGCTTGCAATATATCTGGTTTTTATTGCCATTGTTGATACTTACTTTTGCCGAATACAAATACTGCCTTCGGATGAAGCGGTAAAGATGTTTTCAAATAAACTGAATGTGGTTTATTTCTTTAACAGCGATATTCATTTTGGGGCTTTTTATTTTGTTGTGTTTATTGCCTTTATTTTTACAATGCTTACAAGGCGGTTTTCAAAAAGTTTTTATGTAATAGCCGCTACTCTTGTTATTTGGGGCGTTGTACACAGCTATGTTTTTACGCCATCGTATATTGCCGTGATAGCTTACATGTTTATTGGCGCGGTAGTTCTGTTCCTGTTTTACAGGTACGAAGTGTTTACCGCTCTTTTTGCCATGTGTGTGTTTGGTTTCTTTCTGAATTCACTCCAGCTGTTATGGCTGCAAAACAATAGTTTTATTCAAATTCAAATGATGCCGTTTGTAATGACGGGGTTGTTTGTTTTATACGCTATTATTACTCTCTCAACAAAAGATGTTATTTCCGATCTGAATAAAATCACTCCGCAATTCGCTCTTCATATATCCGAAAGACAAAGGCTGCAAAGAGAACTGGAAATTGCGCGCGATGTTCAAATGAGTTTTCTGCCCCGAAGCAATCCGTTTTTCCCCGGACTTGAACTTGCCGCAAGGTGCGTCCCGGCCATGGAAGTAGGGGGAGATTATTATGATTTTATAGAATTTGGCAATAACCAGCTTGGTATTGTGATGGGCGATGTTTCAGGAAAGGGCACGCAGGCCGCTTTTTATAAGACGCTTTCAAAAGGATTTTTAAAGGCAATTGCCAAAACGTCTTCTTCGCCTAAGGATGTGCTTTCCAAAATGAATAACATGTTTTACGAAAATGTTGACAGGGGTAACTTTATAACAATGCTTTTGGGAGTGTTTGACCTAGCCGAAAAGAAATTCGTTTTTGCCAGCGCGGGGCATAATCCTGTAATATATAAAAAGGATTCGAATGAAGAAGCGCGTTTTCTTAAATCGCGTGGATTGGCGCTTGGACTTGAAAAGGGTGAAATTTTCAGCAAGACCATACAGGAACACGAAATAAAGTTTGATAGTAATGATGTGTTTATTCTATACACAGACGGTTTTACAGAAGCAATGAATAAGAAAAAGGAAGAATACGGCGAAGAGGAATTGTTGAAAATAATAAATAAGAATTATGTGGAATCCGCTCAGGAAATTTTAGACGGCCATTTCTTTATTGTGAAAAACCATATAGGTAAAGCTGTTCAACACGATGATATGAGTATGGTTGTTGTTAAAATAAAGTAATTTTACGGAAAAATTATCATGAAGATATTAAATACGGTTGTTGTTTTTGTTTGCTTATTAAGCGTTATTGCTTTTGCCCAGGCCAAATACGAGCCTGATTCAAGCTGCTATATTGGCGCTTTTATTGTATACGATCAAATTGCGCAGGGGAATGTTCAGGCTTTTGAAAAAGCTGTGGGTAAAAAGCATTCCATGTATTTTAGTTATACAAGTTACGGCTCTCCGTTTCCAGCGGACTGGGTTAGCGACTACGCATCTTCGGGAGTGACTGTTCAAATAGCTTTTGAACCGAACAACGGATTGAACGAAGTTGTTGACGGAGATTATATAAGAGAGTGGGCAAGGGCTGCGCATAAAAGCGGGGCAGCCATATTTCTGCGCTGGGCTTGCGAAATGAACGGTAGCTGGGTCGCGTGGTATGGAAATCCACAATTGTATATTCAAAAGTACAAATTGATTCATGATATTATGAAGGAAGAAGCTCCGAATGTTACAATGGTTTGGGCTCCTAACAACATACCAAACGAGCCTAACAACCCGCCTAACAGCATTCAGGCTTATTACCCCGGAGACGATTATGTGGATTGGGTTGGAATAGATTTTTACGGCGTCTACATCTCCGAAGGTTTACCCGATACTACAGACCCCCGGTCTAAACTACGCGTTGTTTATGATGTATACTCAAACCGAAAACCTATTATGATATGCGAATGGGCCGCGGCTCATTACACATACAGAACAACTCCCAATAAAAGTATAACAGGTTATGCCATTGCGCAAATGGATTCGTTATACTTAAACCTGAAGACACAGTTTCCAAGATTCAAGGCTGTTAACTGGTTTAGCGTAAATTCGCAAACTTCCAACCAGTGCGATTTCTGTCTTACAGATGACGCGGCCGTATTAAATAATTACAAGAAAGATATTTCCTCTGATTATTTCAGAACAACTCCGTTTAGGAATGTGCCTCTTGTTGAGTTTAATGGAATTGACGGCGACACGGTTATTTATTCCGATATAAATATATCTCCAAAAATCACATGCGATGTTCAGATTGACAGCGTTGTTTTATATGTGAATAATAAGCGGGCCTATTTATATTCACAGGATAATTCACCTTATAATTTTACAATAGCTGATAAAACTGACGGAATTTACTCCGTGAAAGTTACGGCTTATGCAAAAAGCGGTTATTCAAATTTTGCAGATTGCAATTTTATAGTTGATAAAGCTCACAATTATGTTAACCAGGTGATTGACGACAACTCGTCTTCAGTCTCATATACCGGAACATGGGTTCTTTCAAACTCGCAGGCGGATAGATACGGCACAAGTTACAGGTACTGCACCGCAGGGGACGGAACAAGCAAAGCAACCTGGAAGCCCTCTATTTCAAACGCCGGTTATTATAATGTTTACGCGTGGTGGAGCGAGCACGAAAACAGGGCCTCCAACGCGCCATATATAATAGATGGGAGCAATTATTCTGATACTGTTAAGGTCAATCAACAGCAAAATGGCGGAAAATGGAATTTTCTGGGGAAGTATTATTTCGAAGCAGGAAATTCAGGTAAGGTAACTTTAACCAATAATGCCAACGGTATTGTAATAGCTGATGCTGTAAGATTTGAATATGCTTATCCGACAGACGTAAAACAAAGAAACAATACGCCGGCATTTCAGCTTATGCAAAATTACCCTAATCCGTTTAACCCCTCAACAAGAATAATGTATAAGTTGAAAGACAGAGCGTTTGTGGAATTGAAAGTTTATGATGTTCTCGGAAGAATTGTAGCAACGCTTGTCAATCAGGAAAAACCCGCGGGCGAATATACGGTTGAGTTTAATCCGAAGGGTAAAAAATCTTCATTGGCAAGCGGAATATATTATTATACTTTAAGAGCTGGTAATTATTTTGAAAGCAGAAAAATGATATTGGCAAAATAAAGAGGAAAAAAGTAAAGGCAGTTTTATGACTGCCTTTACTTGGTAAGTTATTAAATAAGCATGTGAAGAATTTTATGCCCAACCGTTACAACAAACAGCGCAACGGCCGCAATAAAAATAATGAACATTATCAAAGCCGCCCGCGCAAAATTTCTTTTGCTCGGTTTTACCTCATCGGCAAACGCCCACACAAGCAGCATTATCAGGTTTAAGAGAGGGATTGCCATAATCAACATTGTTACAAACCAATCGCCTACGCTAACGGCAAATTCATTTATATCCAACTCTTCTGAATTATTTTCCATATAGTTCTCTCCGTATATAATAATATATTTTTTTATTTATTAATAACGGCGTTCTTATCTGCACCGGCCAAAAACTCAAACGGAGTTTTATAGCCCGAAAGATCAACCTTCTCCAATGAAATTTTTTCGGTTTTTGAACCGGAAATTTTCATAAAGGACGGAGCGTCGTTTGAACCGGCAACATTAATTAATTGCAGGTTCCTGCATTGGTCTGCTGTAAAAACAGGCCCGTTTGCGGAATAGATTTTTACATCATCAAAAACAAATGATTGTGCAAAATTCAGATCCATTCCATTTTTTGTTTTGAAAACCGAATTTGCCAGGGTTATTTTTGTTATTGGAATATTTTCAACTCCGGCAACAAGCATGGCTTTTCCGGCTCCATCGCAAATAACATTTTTAATTATAAAATTCTGAAAATCGGGAATCTTGGCAACGTCTTTTTTTGTGTTAACTGTATTTCCAACTGCATTGTTTTCGTAAGTCATATCGAATGTAATCGCTTCGTCCCTTATATCTTTCATAAATACGTTCTCAATAAAAACATTGCTCACCCGACTGCCTTTGCCGGCGTTGCTCTTAAAACGCAGCCCGGTATCCGTTCCAATAAAGTTGCAATTGCGCACCGAAATATTTTTTATTCCTCCATCCGTATTGCTGCCAATTACAAAACCGCCATGGGCGTGGTATACAACGCAATCTGAAATTACAATATTTTCGAGAGCGTTAATATCTCCTTTTACCGGGGAAGACTTCATGCAAATACCGTCATCGCCGGCATTAACCGTACAATTAAACATAACTACATTTTTACATGATGAAAGATCAAGTCCATCTCCGTTTTGTGCCCATTCATCTGTCATTACTTTTACATTTGTAATTATCATCTCCGTACATCTGGAGGCATTAAGATGGAACTTGGGCGGGTTCTGTAAGGTGAAGCCTTCAAGTAAAACCTTGCTGCAATTATTCAGATGTAACAGGTTTGGTCTTAAAAAATCTTTTACATTTTCGTAGTCATAGCTTGTCATTTTCTTTTTATCTTTACCGGCAAGATAAGCTTCCGCGTTCATTGCCTGTTGCGAAGGCCACCAGATACTTTTATCTTTATCAACCACTCCTCCTTCGGAAACAAGAGCTTTCCATTGAGAAGCGGTAAGCTTGTTCTTTTTTACCGGGCGCCATGTTTGCCCGTTTCCGTTAAAAAGTCCCTCGCCCGTAATAGCAATATTATCAACGTCTGTTCCTGAAATTGGAGACTCGCAAACATACGCGGAACCCGAGCTTATTAAGTTATAATCTTTATGATCAGAACTGAAAACAACAAGAGCTCCCTTTTCAAGATGCAAATCCACCTTGCTTTTTAGCTTTATAGGCCCGGTCAACCATAAACCGGCGGGAATAACAACGTGGCCGCCTCCGGCAGAGGAACACTCTTCAATGGCTTTGTTGATTGCTTCCGTATTCTTAAAGATACCGTCTCCTTTGGCGCCATAATTCTTAATATCAAAATACTTATCGGGAAATTCCGGCATACTAATTTGCGGAAAGCTAAAAGGTAAATTGGCGGTTATTCGTTTTATTTCATCATTTATATTACCTGCAAAAATCAAAGGCTGGTAAATATAAAAACAGAACACAAAAAACGCGCATAAAGCATACAAAACTTTTACCTTTTTCCATTCCATTGTAATCACCTTTGTTTATTATTAAATTCAGGTTCCTGAAAACAAAACCGCCGTAAAAACGGCGTTAAATTTAACTTTTACGGGCATTTATATTAATAAAATCGGTAAGTTAAGCCGATTTCCATATCTTTTTATCCTCGCATCATTGCCCAATTACATTATTATCCGGTTTTGTAATTTTAACCGGCATTACAAATATACTAAAAAAAGAAATTGTGCGGATATTATTACTGTTTTTTGTATTTTAAGGCTCTGTTTTTTTAGGTTTTGCCGTTATTGCCGCTTCGCTGCGTTCCGGATATATAAACCAAATAAATCCTGATTTGTTTAATTAAATATTCATGCACTTTGGTTTATTCTTTAGTGTGTTGGTAAAGGAGTAATTATTTTAAGCAGACTCACAATCTCGGCTTTGTTAGAGCATTCGGTTAGGAATAATACAAACCGTGTAGCTCTTTCGTGTATTGATAAGTATACACTTACATATAATGATTTAAATAAAAAAGTAAATGATATTATCGGCTTTCTGAAAGAAGAAGGTATAAAAAAAGGTGACCGCGTTGCTTTACTCGGCGAAAATCACCCGAATTGGGGATTATCATTCTTTGCAATAACTTCTGCGGGGTGTGTTGCCGTACCCATTATGCACGATTTTAGTCCTGCCGAAATAGAACAGATATTGGAACATTCCGGTACAAAAATACTATTCATCTCTTCAAAGTTCAGCGGCAAGATTGAAGGAATAAATTACAAACCACAGAAAATTGTATTACTCGATGATTTTTCAATTCTGCCCGAAAGTTGTCCTGAAAATTTCCTTAAAAATTTTATTGAAGAGAGAAAAAAGGAATTTAGAAAAATCAGAGAAACGGCAATTAAATTAACCGGTATAGGATTGACGGAAATTAATGAGGATGATCTTGCTTCCTTAATTTATACATCGGGCACAACGGGGCACTCAAAAGGAGTAATGCTTACTCATAAAAACATAGTATCGGATGTAATGGCGGTTGTTGATATGACTGAGATTACTCATAAGGATATTATGCTTTCCATTTTGCCGCTTTCGCACGCAACGGAGTCAACTCTTGGGCTGATAACGCCAATAGCAGCCGGGGCATCGGTTTATTATCTGGAAAAAATGCCCTCGGCAACATCGCTGTTGCCAGCCTTGCAAAAAATAAGACCAACAATAATGGTTGCGGTTCCGTTGATAATAGAAAAAATATATAAGTCTAAAATACTGCCTAATTTCAGGAAAAACCTTTTGATTAAGGCTATGTACAAAACACCCTTTATAAAGCAGAAAATCAACCTTGCGGCCGGTAAAAAATTAAAAGAGGCTTTTGGCGGAAGGTTAAGAATGCTTTGTATTGGGGGCGCTGCTCTTGCCTCCGATGTGGAAAAGTTTTTACGCGCGGCAAAGTTCCCTTATACTGTAGGTTACGGGTTGACGGAAACCGCTCCGCTCGTAACCGGAAATCAACCGGCCGATTTTATATATAATTCGGTAGGCAAACCTATAAGTTGCTGCCGTGTAAAAATAGATAATCCGAACTATCTTACCGGAGAAGGAGAAATACTGGTAAAGGGAGATTGCGTTATGAAGGGATATTATAAAGCTCCCGAAAAGACAAAAGAGACTTTTACCGAGGATGGATGGTTCAGAACCGGCGATCTTGGCGTCCTGAATAAAAAAGGCTACCTGTTTATAAAGGGAAGAATAAAAAATGTTATTCTTGGGGCAAACGGCAAAAACATTTACCCTGAGTCTCTTGAAGCGGTTATTAACGAATGCCGTTATGTAATGGAATCTCTTGTTTACGATAAAGGGGGTAAACTTGCCGCAAAAATTCATCTTGATTATAAAACAATGCAGGAAGAGTTATTTGCCAATTTTACCAACGAAGCCGAAATTAAAAAGGCCATTAAAAAAAGGCTGAATGAAATAATTGATGAAGTCAATAAAAGGGTGCCCGGTTTTGCAAAAATATCGCACGTGTATGAACAGTTTGAACCCTTTGAAAAAACACCGACTCTCAAAATAAAACGTTATGTTTATGTGTAAATATTGTTGCGGCTTAAATAATCGTTTATGTTTTTATGAGTAATTAATTATATTTGTAAAAAAACATTGGTATTCGTTAAAACAAGAGGGATTGAAATGAAAGAGCGCTTTACAAAAGAAATTGAAAACCTGAGAACAAATCTAATCAGGATGGCTTCGCTTGTTGACGATCAGGTGGAGAATGCCATGAAATCTCTTGAAACCGGGGACGGAGAGCTTTGCCGGAGCATAAAGGCCAAAGATATGGAAATAGACGCCTATGATAATCTTATTATGACGCAGTGCGAAAATTATCTTGCGCTATTCCAGCCGGTTGCAACAGATCTTCGTTTTGTCATGTCAGCCTTAATGATAAACAACCAGCTTGAACGTTGCGGCGATATTGCCGTTAACATTGCTCAAAGAGTAAAGAAGACTCTCGACTCGAGAGAATTGATTGCCGAAACGCAGGTTCCGGAAATGGGAAAAAAAGCCCGCGATATGATAAAAAAAGCAATTGATTCTGTTATGAATAACGATATTGAACTTGCAAAAACCGTACTTGCCGAGGATAAACTTGTTGACAAAATGAATAAGGCCATATTCAAATCGTTAATTGCAAAAATGCAAAGCGATCCCAATTCAATTGAAGCGTGCGCTCATCTTATAGTGCTTACCCGCAATATTGAACGCCTTGCAGACCATGCCACCAACATTGCCGAAGATATAGTCTTTTATGTTGATGCAAAAGTTATATCGCATGGTAAAAAACTGCACTTGCTTGGAGATGAAGAAGCGTAGTATAAATTAAAAATTGAAATGTATCTTTAAGCCGGGCATAAAAATCCGGCTTTTGTTTTATTGGCGCTTTGCGGTTATCAATATTTTATAAACTTCACGGTGTGAGGATTTTTATCGATAACCTGCATGAAGTATATTCCCGCCGGCAACATGGAGACATCTATGGAAGCCTCGTGAGTTGTCAGGTTCATTACTTCTTTACCGGCTATGTTGTAAATTTTAATTCGCATTCCTTTCACGCTGCCGGATTGCGCTATCGATAAAACGGAATTCGTAGGGTTTGGGTATATCTTTAGTTGGTCATTAATAATTAATTTCTGCCCGTTTTGTACTATGGAAGTTGTTTCCGGAAATAAAAAAATTGCCGGTATGTTAAATCTTGCTTTCCAGGAATTTTCATTATGATCGGCGCCAGGGAAAACCTGAGAACTAAAATTTGCGGAAAAATAACCCTTCGCATTAAACAAACTATCCACTACTGACTGATACTTGCCGTAGTACGCGTCCAACCCAATAGTTCCATGATCAAAATATATCTTTCTTCCTTCTGGTTGCGGTAGTTTAAGTTTTAAGTAATTAATTATAGCTTCCGGAATTTGAAAATTATCTGTAAACGTGCCAATCCAGTGTGTGGAAAGACAGGCCGCTCCGGAAAACACCTCCGGATATTCGCAATATGCATAGAGAGAAACAAGCCCCCCCAAACTTGAACCCGCAATAAATGTATTTCTCACGGTTTTATTTGTTGAGTATGCTGAATCTATAAATGGTTTTAGCTCGGTAACAATAAATTTCAAATAATCGTCCGCCCTTGTTGATCCGAAAAATAAAGATTCCAAATCCGCTTTTTGTGGCTGAGGGATTGCGTTTATTACCGCCTCTGGAAAATACTCGGCCTCTCTTTTATTGCCCATATTATGAATGCCTACAACTATTGTAGGATTAATAACCTTATCCGATAGGAGTTTTCCCATTGTGCCGTCAACATCCCATTCCTGCCCATTCCATGCTAAAGTGGCATCAAATAACATCTGTCCATCTTGCATATATAAAACGTTATACTTAACCGAATTATTATAGTTATCAGGAAGCCAAACATCTATATACCTGTCATCAACAAAATTTGAATGGAACCAATGTCTTTCCACTTTACCGGATGAAACCGAAGGAGGAATATTATTGCTAAAATTCCAGACAACAGACCACTTTTCTACGGTATCTGTTATTTTATAATTCCTGTTTGCAACAAATCCTCCTGTGGAGAGAACTTCGGTGAAATTCCAAGCAGGACCGCTGCTGTATTTATACTGCTGGTTTGAGGCTGCATTGGGAATTGTAATAGTATAAGTATTCGCGTCCTGTTTGTGCATTTGCGTAAGCGCCCAGCCGGTCATTTCTCCCGCAATAAAGCAGGCATTTGTCCCTGTCGGAACTTTAACCGTGTATAATAGTTGAGCTGTTGTTTTACCGGAAAACATTATTATGATAATTGTTATAAAACAGAATAATTTCATACCCATGAACCTGAAATATAAACACATTATGGGCAATAACTTAATTAATTGCGGCTATATAACATAGTATAAAAGCAAAATACTGGTTTTTATTTAATATAAGATCAAAAAAGAGAAGATGGAATCAAATATAAAAAAGCGCATGAATATTTCCATGCGCTTTATAAAAGGGACTATTAGCTATTTCAGCAGCATCATTTTACCGGTAGCGGTATAGCTGCCGGCTCGTATTGTGTAGAAATAAATTCCGCTTGCCAGCGATTGCGCGTTAAAGTTGACCGCATAATTTCCGGCTGACTGTTCCTTATTGACAATTTTTGCAACTTCCTTGCCTAATACGTTGTAAACATTTAAATGCACAAGACTTTTTGACGGCAGCTGGTATTTTATTGTTGTTGACGGATTAAAAGGATTGGGATAATTTTGCAGCAAATCATATTTCTTTGGCAACAAAGTTCCGCTATCAATTGAATTAAGAACCGAGCCTAAATTGTAAGCTTCAAATTCGTAAATACGAGCCGCGCCGGCATCTGATATAAGCAGACGGATAAATCTTGTGTCTACAGGGGTTGTAAGCCTATGCTGCGATACATTACCACGGATTGTAGGCGGATTGCTGTTGGCGTTAATAACGGTTGTCCACGGACCGCTTGAGCTTGAAGCTGTTTGTATTTGGAAACTTGAGGTATTCATACCTGGCGTATCGTCATAACCTGGGTTGCCAACCGTAACTTGAGTGGAACCCGCATGTTTAACTACAAAATAGTCAACTGTTGTATTAGCTGCCAGATCAACAACAAGCCAATGTGCCTGTTCATTAGCGCTGCACCACTTCGATTGCAACGAACCGTCAACTGCAAAAGCGGGTCCTTCTCCGTCATTCGTTTGTCCATCGGCGGTAGCCTTTTTATTAAGAAGAAGGTTATTAAGCACGTACACTTTCAAATTAACCGGTTTGAAACTCGGATTATTTGTACATGTAACGGAAATAGCGCCTTTGGTTTCTCCGGTTACCTGAATCCATAGTTTTATTAATCCCTTTGTTAACGTAGTGTTAATTTCGGAAACCCATAAAGAGGTGGATGTTCTGAACTTGATTGCGCTGTTATCTGATGAGATATGAACCTGATAAGGCGAGTTGTTGGAATATGACAAATCCCTCTGATCTCTGCATTCAATGAATGCGGGAGTTTCCGAATTAACCGGAACTACCAATGTATCGGCCGGTATAAAACTCAGGTGATCCGCGCCTATAATGCACAGATTGCTTTTTAAGGCGGCAGAAAGTTTATTGTTAATATCCGTTGCGGTGATTGTATGAATTCCTGTGGTTGTATCGCTTACATAAACTTTGGCAAGTCCCATATTCAAAGCAACGTCAAGTGTTTTGGCCCAGTTGGTTTTATCGATGCTGAAAACCATAGAAGATGAATTTGATGTTAACCTGACAGTGGTTGAAGAAGAAAAAGCAAGGTTTCCGGTGGCGTTTAGAGCTTTTATAGTAAGCCAGCCTGTCTGACTCGGGAAAAGGTAGGACGTTGAATCCGGGAAAATACCAAGGCTCGAACCTTCTGGAGAATTGATTACGGCTCTTAGTGTTTTTATTTCCATTGGTTTTAACGGAACCGACACTGAATTACTTGCTGACAAATTATTAAGAGAAACGCCCATGAGATTGGTTTCTTCCAGTTTTGTAATACCGGAAGTATTAATTCCAACCGATACGTTAGACAGCGCCGAGTTGTAGGGATTGTAGAAACGCATGTTATAACCGTAATCGTCTTTGGTTAATACAGACATTACTACCGAACCACAGTCCGGCACATAGGACTTTTGAGCGGGCAAACTGCCTGTATGAATATCCGTTAATTTATATACCATAGGAGAGTTCAACTCCCATGCTTTTTGCGCGGAACCCGCGGAAGAGGCCGAGCCTGTGTGAGGGTAAAGCGAGTATTCAAAACTTCTTTGTCCTTTCATAAAATGCAGGGTACTGTTTCCGTTTGGTCCGCCATGCGAGCGCAATAAAGTGACATGCACTCCGTCGCTTTCGGCATCATGATCTGGCAAGCCTTTATTTATAAGAGTAATTCCGTCATTACTGCTGCCGAAATCAGACCACATTGTTACCGGGTATTCTCCGTTGGGTCTTACAAACGAACCGTAAGGCACGCCGTCTGTTCTGACTGAAGTATTATTGAATGGGAATGAAACAAATACATAGCTCCATGTTCCTTGCCAATTAAAATCTGTGAAGAAATCAATCCTGTGGAAACCTTCATAAATACGTGTTTCTCTTTGGACAGTTGCAGCCGAAGGCATGGCTCCCGCAACAACGGCGCGCTGAGCAACCGGGCCTTTATAAATTGCTACTGCCTGTGAATAATTTTTTGTAGAGCCGGTTTCGTTTCCTTTGTTATAATCCCACGAGCTGCCGTTATCTTGTCTTACGGTTAATTGGTTTGCCGAGTGAGTAGCCGTTTTAATCCATTCACGATTTGAGCTTTTTTTATCTGTAAGACTACTGATTTCTCCGGTTGAGAGTAATTTAACCAGAAATTCGGATGTTTCAATTGCAGCGTTTGTTGGGGTAGTCTTTGTTTCAACAGGAGATACCGAAGGCGCCACCCCTTTTTGTATATAATAAGTGGTATAAGCCATAGAGGGAACATCTGCAATAAAAAGTATTTTCTTGGGGGAAGAAGAATTATTTGCCACAATCTGGTATGCAACTTCAGCGCCCTTTGAATCGGTTATTTTAAATGGTTGAGGCAGAGTCGCAGGGTCATAATCGAAAGAAAATGCTTCGCGCCTTGCCCAGTTAAACTGGTTGAAAACAACAAGGGCATTTGAAGCTGAACCTGAAGCCGGGGTTGTGTTTATTTTTGGTGTTAAATAGTCAATTGCATTATTCAGCGCGCCGGTAAAAGCGGATTCGGTTCTGTCAAAGCGTGTAATAACATCAGTATAAACAGCATCTACTGCTGAGCCGGGTAATATATCGTGCATTTGGTTGACTAAAAAATCGGCGCAGTTGGTATCGAATAAGTCTTTAGGATAAGAGGCTCCTTCAATAGAAGCCATGGAAGAGAGCTTTTCGGCAGTAAGCATTAAATGTTCTATTTCTCTGTTGCGTTGTTTAACGTCAATTCGTGAAGAATAACAGCCCATGGCTACCCTCTGAAACTCAATAGGGCCAACCTGTGGAATTGTAACTCCGCTTGTAAGAACCGAGTTGAAAAATTCCGATGGAGTAGAGTTGAGAAGCGTTGTGCCGTTTTTAAGCAAATTCCAGTTTTGTATAGCCTGTGTTATGTAAGGGCGAGGCGCGGTCATATCGTCTCCGTTTGGAGAAAGCATATTACCCGTTAATGAACTGGGTTTTAGATTGTTTATTACGGCCTGTACGTCTGAAGTGGCTGGTATTTTTGTTCCAACGTCTTTACCTGAGTTGTAATGAGCCGGCATCCAATGCGTAAGAGCTTTGCTGCCATCCGGAGCTACCCAATAGAATTCGGAGTATTGCGGCTTTCTTGTTAAATCTCCGCCTCTTGCAAAAGCGCAAAACTGCAACCCGCTGCGTGCAAGTATCTGGGGCATCTGAAGAGTGTGCCCGAAGTCGTCTATATTCCACGCGCCCAATCCGTATGTGTTAAGATTTTCCTGGTACCATTTCTGCCCGTAGAAAATTTGTCTTACCAGCGATTCTCCAATTACAAGGTCTTCATCTCCCTGTACGTTAAAAGCGCCAAAAATTTCGCATCTTCCTTCGGCTATTAACTGTTGCAAATAAGGAACTTCAGTAGGATAATAGCGGAAGAAATATTTGATTAGCGGTACCTGATCTAATACAAATTTAAAAGAAGGTTCGTTTTTAGCTTTTGTAACGTATTGATGAATTAAATCGGCTCCTTTAGCTCCATAGGAATCTTCAGTCTCAAGCCAGGCCACATCGTAATGAAAATGCGGAATGAGGTGCAGAACCGATGTTTGCGCATTTATAGTTATTGAAGAACAAAATGTAAGCGTGAAAATAAAAGAAAGAAAAGAAAGCAAAGAAAGCAAAGGGGAGAACCAAGAAGAAACCCTGTAGTGGATAGTTTTTTTCATAATAAAGCATCCGAATAGTTAGTAGTTGTATGTAAATAGCTTTTTGCGAGCGCAGCCGGTAGTCTCTATTGTGCTGCTTAACATCTGTTTTTAAAGATACAGTATCAATATTTAATAATTAATAAATATTGAACTATATAATTGAAAATAGATTTTCATTGTATATATTAAGTATAAACAACTTTCCCGGAATTTGCAACATTTTATTAAATGTTTACAATGATTTTCGAGATCAAAGAAAAAATAGGTAACTATTGCCAAATTTGCAGAAAATTGAATCGCTGCATCAAGCCGGTAATTTTTTTATAGCGGTAACAACGCCTTTTTTGCGGAAAATATTGCGGAAAGTAGTACCGGGATAGAATGTACCTAACTAAATATATTATAATATCTTACGGGGAATTTACAAGGCAACCGCAATTTTCGCAAAATTAATTAACTTTTTGCAAAAAAACAAATCAAGGAGCTGGTACCTTTCGGGAGATCAAATGATGCCGAGGTGTATATATACTAATATATTCAATTAAGAAACGGGCCTGAGATTCCTTTGTCTGCAATTTAATTCAGAAGAAATCTTTTAATTGCCGGGGGAAGCAATTTATCTTTTTTTAATTACAATGTATAACCGGCGGGGTCTTATGATCTTGTAAGTGCAATAAAAACAATAAGATATGGATGTTTTGAGAAATATAGCAACAATAGCCGGCGGATACTTTTATGAATCTATACATATACTGCTATAACTATATACATATACTTAACATTAATAAGCTTTTCTCACTATAAAAAGATATAATGCAATGTCAAGTAAAAAAAAAATCAAATAATTTTGAAAATAATTTTGAAAATAATTTATAAGATAATATATTACCCAACGTAATTTTATACTGTATATATACAAAGAACTTGAAGGAAAAATAGTTTATTATCAAAGAATCATACTCATTAGTCTCATTCAAGCCCTAATCTGGAAATAAGGTTTGTGCTATATATATATATTATTCTGCCATCTCAGTGTTGCATATAATATATAATGGAAGAGTGCCAAATTTACAAGTGGAAAACAAAAAATAATCTAATTAATTGATGCCTATAACAAAAGAGATACAATTGATGAAACACGTTAAACAAATTCTCATTGTGATGCTGCTTCTGACTTCGCAGATAATTTGGGGTGGAGTCACCGGCAAAATATCAGGAAAGGTAGTCGATAAGAAAACGGGTGAACCGTTAACTGGAGCTACAATTCTTGTATTAAAAACTAATTTAGGCGCCTCTGCACAAATGGACGGTTCCTACTTTATAATTAACATTCCTCCGGGCACATACTCAATCCAAGCTCAGTATATGGGATACAAAACAGTCATAGAAAAAGATGTTAGAGTTAATATTGATAGAACTACCAATATCGATTTCGCATTGGATCCTACAAATATTCAGTTAGGACAAGTTGAAGTTGTTGCACATGCCGAAGGCGGTATTATTAAAGATCTTACAACAACTTCGCAACAGGTTAATGCAGACTTGATAAAACAGATGCCTGTTGAAAGCATAAATGACGTTATTGCCCTTCAGGCAGGTATAACCAAAGATGCTGGCGGCGGTATGCACTTAAGAGGCGGCCGTTCTTCGGAAATTGCTTACATCGTTGATGGTATGCCTGTAACCAGCGCTTTTGGCGGTGGCATGGGTGTTAGTATAGAAAATAATGCCGTTCAACAAATGGAAGTTATCAGCGGTACCTATAATGCAGAGTATGGTAACGCTATGTCTGGTATTATTAATATTGTTACTAAAGATGGTACGCCGGAGTTTGGCGGAAGCATTACCGCTTATACGGGCGATTATCTTACAACAAATACCAACTTATTTTATAATATAGGCAAAATAAACCCTCTCAATAATCACTATGTTTTGGGAAATTTTAGTGGTCCAATTCCTTTTCTTAAAAAAACCAACTTCTTTATTTCCGGTAAATATACAGACGAAGAAGGCTATCTTTACGGAAAAAGAATTCACAGACCAAGCGATACATGTGATTTCTCAAGTCCGGATTCGAGACTTTGGGTTTATCAATCAACCGGAGACAGCTCTATAGTTCCTATGCAGACAAACCTGGGCTACACGATTCAAGGTAAAATTTCAACCTCCGAATTGGAAGGTTTTAAAATCACTTACAATTATTCAATAGATTATAATAAATCGAATGGATATGACCACAGTGAAAAATTCAACCCTGATTATTGTGCTTATGGCTATTCAAAGGGCCAAAATCATACTTTAAATATATCAAATATTTTAAGCCCAAGTACGGTACAGGAGTTAAGATTAGCATATGTACAGGATAAATATCATAGTTCCAAATATGATGATCCTTATGATCCAAGATATTTACTTGCAATAAACAATAATCACAATATTCCGGGTGGAATATTTGCTGTGGGGGGTATTTCCACAGGGTTTAGCTATAACCAGCAGATTACAAGAACAATTAAATACGATATTACAAGTCAGGTTCATAAAGAACACCTTGTAAAAGCCGGATTTGAATTTAAGAAATTTGATGTCCAGAGCGAAAGTTTTTCGGTTACAAGGGAAGGAGCCGGCGGAGTTTCTGGACCGCTCAAAGTTGATACAGTTGGTTCTTTTGGACACAGTTATTACGACAAAAAACCTCTTTCGATGAGCGCTTATGTTCAGGATAAAATAGAAATATCGGATTTTGTTATCAATGCCGGTATCAGATGGGATTATTTTGACGCTAATAGTTACGTACCAAGAGACATGAGCAACCCACAAAACATAGTGGACGCTCGTGGGCATAAAAAATCATTTGACGATGCTTACAGAAAAGTAAATGCAAAACAGCAAATAAGTCCTCGTATAGGTCTGGCTTTTCCTATTTCGGATGAAGGATCAATTCACGCTTCTTATGGCGAGTTTTTCCAGATGCCGGAATTAGGCCGTTTGTACGAAAATCCATCCTTTAACGTATTGGGCTCTTTCCAATCTTTTATTGGCAATGCAGATCTTGACGCGCAAAGAACTACAATTTTTGAAATTGGTCTCCAGCAAAAGCTTACATCGAATATTGTTTTGAACGCAACATGTTATTATAAGGATATCAGAAACCTTACAGGAACAAAGCTCTATTCAACGTTCGATCATGATGACTATGGTCAATATGTAAACTACGATTATGGCAGCGTTTATGGTATTACTCTGTCACTCGATTTGTTAAGAACCGGAATAATTTCTTCTAATATCGATTATACTTATCAGGTTGCGGAAGGTAACGGTTCCGATCCTAAACAGGCTTTTTATGACGCGCAGGGAAAAAGTGAATCTACAAAAATACTTGTCCCTTTGAATTGGGATCAAAGAAACGTTCTTAACTGGGTATTAAACCTTAATGGCGAAGGCTGGGGTGCAAGCATGATTACAACCATGAGTTCCGGAACGCCTTATACCCCAAGTCTGGTTGAAAACCAACTAACAAACGTTCAGTTGATGAACGCCGGTAGAAATAAACCGGATTATAATGTCGATTTAAGAGTATATAAAGACTTCCTTATTGGGAAATATAATACGGAATTGTTTGTTAAAATAGAGAACCTGTTAGACAGAACAAAACCTGAAAATTTCCCTCAGTTGAGGCAAAAAGATTTGGAAGGACACGAAAAGTACGATTACTTGAACTCATTATATGACATTAGTTATAGTCCTACTTCTCAACCAAGTCCTCGTTTGGTAAAAGTAGGTTTTACGTTTAGTTTTTAATTATAGCAAAACAGAAAGCAAATAATTGAGGTTTATAAAAAATGATAATACATAAAAGATTTTTTATCTGTTTACTGTTATTTACGGCATTAAGCTTTAGCTTTAAGCTATATGCTCAAAATACCGGAGGAATATATCTTGATCCTAACAGAGGAGAAAAAGTTTACCGAAAAACGGTAATTATGAACTCTAATCGTACAGAATCTATATTGACGAATTGGGGCACATTTGGTAAACAGGGAGATCCGTATTCCGGAGTATGGCCAAAAGGTTCAACCCATGGACATGTTCACGAAATGACGTTGATGGTTGCAGCTGAAGTTACTGATAATACAGGTAATACTGTTCACATTACATCGGAATCTTATGAGGATGCTAAATACAATGTGGATCCGGATGGAACTCAGTATTGGTGGAATCCTTTACCGGGTTATGCCAATGAATATCGTCGTTTCACCAGGTCTAACGGTACTATAGATACTTCTTCTCAAGTCGCTCATAGCGCTGATGCCACAACATGGCCTGATAATTGGCCGGGTAAAGACAATACATGGCAGGGAACATGGAATGGCTATTTCGGCCAAAACCAGTTCAACGCCGATGATGAAGGGCTTTACGTTATTGATGACTTTAAGAATAAGAGATACGCATTTTATCCAATTCTTACCGATACTACTAAAAAAGGTTTGGGTTTGCAATGCGAAACGCGTTTATTCCAATGGTCGCATCCATTAGCTCAGGATTTGATCTTTATACACTTCCAGATTACAAACGTTTCTGATAACGATTATAACAACAATATTTATATGGGAGCTTTTGCGGACACTCATCCTGGTGGTCTTGGAAGCTCTAATGATGAAGATACTTATAGCATTCCTGATAATATGGTGTATGCCTGGGCGCATAACGATATAGGTATATGGACTCAATACCGCGATATCAAGCCAGGTTATATGGCTTGGAAATATCTTGAAAGCCCGGGCAATCCATATGATGGAAAAGATAACAACCATAATGGTATTGTAGACGAAAGACGCGATAATGATGCCGGTACAAAAATAACAGGCAAAGAAAATATTATTGCCGCTTTTTCAGCCGTTGTTGATACAACACAGTTTTTAAAAGCATATAATTACTCAAGTATAAATGAAGTTCCCGCTGTTCAGGCAGGAGTATGGTGGACAGGTGATGAGAATGCCAACTGGGATGTAAGATATGACGATGTTGGTGCAGATGGTATTGGACCGGATGATCCTAACTACAAAGGTCCAGATGCAGATGGTACAGAAGGTAACGGCAAACCAGATCAGGGAGAACCTGATTTTGGTAAAACCGATAAAAATGAATCAGATCAGATTGGTTTAACTTCATTCTATTCGCCTTTATACGATACTTTTCATATTGGAATTGATGAACAAGTTTGGCAGTTTATTCAGCCAGGAGTTTTCCAGACACCGGCACAAAACGCAAATAACTTGTGGATATTTGCTTCGGGGCCATTCCAGTTGAAAGTTAAAAAAACAGAACGTTTTTCTGTAGTATGGGCTTTTGGTTTTACAGCTGATAATATATTAAGCAATGCAAGAATTGCTCAAATTATCTATGATAACAACTATAAGTTCTCAAAGCCGCCTTCTCAGCCAATTCTTAAAGCTTTTGCAGGTGATAAAAAAGTTACTTTGTATTGGGATAACAGAGCTGAAAATTCAAAAGATCCTGTTTATGGTTACGATTTTGAAGGTTACAGATTATATAAAGGTACAGATCCACAACTTTCAGAAGCTCAGATAATTACTGACGCGTATGGAAATAAAACATATTATCAACCTACCGTTCAATACGATCTTGTTGATAATATAAAAGGCTTACATCCTATAACTTTAGGTTCAGAGACAGGTAACGGTTCCAATTCGGTTGGTATTCAATATTATATGGGTAACGATAGCGGATTGAAATACAGCTATGTAGATACGGCTGTTAAAAATGGTTTCACATATTATTATGCGCTTGTTGCGTATGATAGAGGCTATTTTAATGAAGAAGACGCGAGAGACGGAAAAGGACTTGATGATCTTCTCGGAATAACAGACAGAAAACTGGGTAGAATATCTCCTTCTGAATCTTCGTTTGCATTTACATATAATTCAGGCGTGCTTGTTTCGCAAAGCGTTAATACGGCAATTGTTGTGCCTAACACTTTGGCTTCAAATTACAAAGCTGGTTATATTAAAGAAGCAGATGCTGATGGCATCATCTATTGGACACATGCCGATATTATTACAAGCGGACAAATAAAGACTACTGTAGTAGATCCAAGCAGGTTGCCAAAAGATAATATTTATGAAATAAGTTTTGCTGATACAATAGGAAACTATGGCGAAACAATACTAAAATCATACTCAATTAAGAATGTTACAAAAGACTCAGTTGTTGTGAGCAAAACAAGTATTCCAATAGATCCTAAGACAGGTCTTAGCGCTTTATCGTGGATAACTCCGGCTGCTGATGGAATTAAATATGAATTCACAAATATTACGCCTGATCTTACTAAAATAAAAGCTTTATCAGATTGGTTACCAGGTTCTCAAACAAATATAGGCGTTACGCTTAATTCATTGTCATCGCCTATTGTTCCAAAGAATATGATAATTGAAATTACTGATACCGTAGGAAGCACCGACAGCAAAAATAAAAAATGCTACTTCAAAATATATGACAAGGTAACGGGAGACCCGATACAGTTCACAGTATTTAAGGGCGATAATAATGGTCATATTGTTGCAAATACACAGTTGACAATATTGGCTAAATCTTCTGTAGGTGGTACGGCAAATATATGGTCTATTAAATTCACGCAACCAGCATCAGTACTTGTACCTCCGGCAGCTGGAGACAAGTATCAGCTTGTTTGCGACGTTCCATTCGGTCACGATATTAACTTCCGCTTTACCACAAAAGAAAGTACAGCTGGAAAATCAGATTCAAAGATAATGAACCAAATAACGGTAGTGCCAAACCCATATATCGTATCCGCTAAATGGGAAAGAGCATCTGCATACCAGGGACGTGGCGAAAGAAAAATATACTTTATGCATCTGCCCGCGCAATGCACAATAAAAATCTTTACGCAAAATGGTACGCTTCTTAAGACGATTCAGCATATGGGCAGTGTTTCCAGCGGTAGTGAATCGTGGGATATGACCACAAGCGAAGGTTTGGAAGTTGCATTTGGAATTTATGTATATCATATCGAAAGTCCTGGAATTGGTCAGAAGATCGGCACTTTCGGAATCATTAATTAAAATTTGGAGAACCAATGACACTCAAACGAATATTACTAATAGTAATAATATTAACGGTATGGAATAGTTTTTCCTTGAGTCAGGGAGTCTCGAAAATCGGGACAACAGCTGCCCCGTTTTTACAAATTGGAGCGGGTTCCAGGGCTACAGCTTTAGGAGAAGCTTATACAGGTGTTTCGCAGGATGCTAGTACAATGTATTGGAATCCTTCGGGAATAGACTGTTATAAAGATAATGATGTTATTTTTAATTATAGCGATTGGTTCGCCGGCATGAAATACATGTATGCCGGCGGCGTTCTTCACCTTGAAGGAATTGGAAGTTTCGGCCTTGCCGTAACATCGTTTTCAACTCCGGAAATGGTTGTTACAACTGTTGATGAACCGGATGGTATTGGTACGCGTTACGATGCTTCCGATCTTTGTCTTGGCGTATCTTACGCAAAGAAACTGACTGACAGATTCTCTTTTGGTGCATCTTTCAAGTATATATCAAGACGTATCTGGCATGAAAATGCATCGGCTATTGCTATGGATTTTGGTATTACATATCAACTTCCCGTTCAAGGTTTACAGTTAGGTATGTCTATACTTAACTTCGGTTCAAAACTTAAACTTGAAGGTTCGGATCTGGCAGTTTTATATGATGCGGATCCTACAAGTTCTGGTAATAATGATGGAACTCTTGCAGATCAACATGTTAAAGAATGGGCTTTGCCATTGAGTTTCAGAGCGGGTCTTTCATATAAAGTATTCCAAAATGAGTACAACAGTTTTATGTTGGCCGGAGATTATATCCACCCTAATGATAACTTCTCAAGCGTTAATGTTGGCGGTGAATATGGTTTTATGAATTACTTTTTTGCTCGTGTAGGTTATCAACATATATTTCTTGATGACAGCGAACAAGGATTAACTTTCGGCGCCGGTGTTAAGTATTTCCCATTTGGTGTCGATTACTCTTATGTTAAAATGAAAAATCTTGGATATGTTCAGCAGTTTAGTGTTAACATATTGTTCTAAATGTTAAATAGTTTCTTAGATATTTGCGGTTATCCGTTTATAAAAGGTACAAGGCTCCGTATCTTTTGACGCAAATAACACCATAACAGGGGCGCATAATGTGCGCCCCTGGTTTTATTCTTTTTTACAATCGGTATGCTGCATACCGGGAGAGAAACAAAAGCATAAAGTTCTTAAGGCATTATTATTAAGTTCGTTTCCTTGAGTTATTTTTATGTCTTTATTGACAAAATTAGTTTTGTTTTGTAGTATATCATCATAAATACTCTTTGCGGGATGGGCAAAGATTTTAATAACAGATGATTTAATGTAAATATGAAAAAAAATATAATTCTGCTCCTTTTTTTGGTCTTCTCGTTTTCGTTGTATGCTAAAAACAATCCCAACGATGTTATCATTAAAGTTAACAATCACAAAATTTTTAACCATGAGTTTATTGAAAGATTAAATGGTCTTCCATTGCCGGGTGATTATCTTATTGATGAAGTAAAGGAAAATCTGGCTTGTACATTGGTTGCTGAAACAATTCTTGCTAACGAAGCGGTCTTAAAGCATTTTGACACCGCTTCCATATACAAAAACATGTACGGACAGTTTTCAAAAGAAGCTATGTATGAAAACTGGATGGAAAATGAAATTCGTAAACCCGTTAGAGTTACTGACGAGGAATTGAAAGCCGCCTATAAGCGTTTTAAGCTCGAAAAGTATGTTGAGTTTTATACTTTCCAAAGTGAAGAAGCTGCAAAAAAAGCAAAAAGCAAAATGATGAAAGGCGAAACTATTGATGAGGAACCTCAATATAAAAAAATTGAATATGGAAAATCGCTAAAAGATGTGGAAGATATTATTTACAATTTGCAGGAAGGGCAAGTATCAAACCCGATTTTGGTAGATAACGAATTCTATTTATTCAAACTCATTAAAAGTGACCCTCATCCTCAGTATTCAAAAGAAACATTTCCTTATTGGATTCCCACAATTGAAAAAATAATAAGGGACAGAAAAGAAAACGTATTACTTGATGTGAAATTTAAGGCTTTGTTAAAAGATAAGGATTTTTCTTTAAATAAAGATACTTACAATTTTCTTGTATCGCAGATTAAGCAGATGCTTTATACTGATGCGCAGCTTAAATATTCACAACCGGAAGAAATTCAACAGGTAATGTTGAATTCGGAATTGCGAGGTGACAATAATCTTTTCAACCAGCCATTGGTTAAATTCACTAATGGTAAAAACTGGACGCTGAACGAATTTTGGCAAAAATTATCCGTTTCGCCATTTCCTTTAAATTATAAAAACCCGGATGATTTAAAAAAGGGAATTGTTGATGTAATAAGGCGTACAATTCTTACGGAAGCAGTTGCAACTGATGCAAAAACAAAAAAATACGATACTACCGCTTATGTTCGTTCACAAAAAGCGATGTGGAGTAACAATTTGCTTGCAAATGCAATGCTTAACGATATGAGAAATAGTATTGAAGTTAAAAATGAGGAAACTCTTGACCATTTTAACAAAAACAAAAATAAACTTATTAAACCTGAAACAAGAAAAATAATACCTTTGGTCACAAAAGATAAAAAATCAGCGGAAGCGTTTTTACAGCGTATCAAAAACGGCGAAGACATATATACAATTGCAAAAAAATACAGCCTTAACAAAACAGGAACCGATAAAGACTCAACAGGCGTATTTATAACAAAAGACTATTGGGGAGAAGTTGGTAAAACAGCTTTTAATATGAAAATAGGCGAGACATCGGGAATTATTAAAAATGATGAAGCGGAATATGCAATTATTAAGCTTCTTGAGATACATGAAGCCGCTCCGTATACATTAGATGAAGTAAAAGATAAAATTAACGCGTTTTTAACCGATGTAAAACTTCAGAAGAAAGTAAACCAATTATTGCTGGAAAAAGTCAAAAACTATAAAATATCAATTAGAAAAGATTTAGTGAAAGAGGCGTTATATCTGGGAGGTAATATGGCGGTTAAAAAAACGCATTTCCCGCTCAGAAATATGGTGCCGTCTATTCAGCTGTTTGACCATAACGCAAAGTGGTACAAAGAAATAGTGTCTAAATAAAAAATAAATACACATAATAAATACCGGAACGTTGGTGATTAATTAGTTAATAATCAGCAAGGCTTCCATCCTAAAGCCTTAAAGCCGGTATTTGATAGTGTAATGTGAAAAGCGAAAGATGATAACAGATGTGAAGGCGCAGTATACTGCGTCTTTACATAATTATTATAACGGTTTTTACAGATAAGCGTCTATTTAACGGCTATAAAAATATTATTGTATAAAATATTTCCCGGAACTATTAATGAGAAAGATTGTATTCGGTCTTCTGTTTGCAGCTACATTTACTATTAATGCGCAGGTTAAGAAAAATGTTGATGATCTTGTGAATTGGGTTAACCCGCTTGTTGGTACTCAATCAGAATACAAGCTTTCCACAGGCAATACCTATCCCGCTATTGCGCTTCCGTGGGGTATGAATTTCTGGACAGCCAATACAGGTAAAATGGGCAATGGCTGGCAATATACCTATACCGCTGATAAAATCAGGGGATTTAAAGAAACTCATCAGCCTTCGCCATGGATAAACGATTACGGCGCTTTTGCAATCTTTCCGGAAACTGATTCTCTGAATTTCGATTCCGACAGAAGAGCTTCGTGGTTTAGTCATAAAACCGAAATAGCAAAACCTCACTATTATAAGGTTTATTTAAGCGATTATGACACCTGGATAGAAATTACTCCTACAGAACGCGCGGCTTGCTTTAGAATCAGTTATCCTGCAAGTAAACCGGCTTATCTTATTTTGGACGCTTTCTTTAAAAAATCTTTTGTTAAAATTGATAAACAAAATAGAACAATTACAGGTTACAGCTGCAATAATAATGGAGGCGTTCCTGAAAATTTCCGAAATTATTTTGTCCTTAAATTTGATACCGATTTCAATGAAATTTATACATGGGATAAATCCGGTATTGATAAAGGTTCGTCTGAAAAAAAAGGGGAGCATGTTTGCGCAGGCGTAAAGTTTAGTACCGATGATAAAAAGAAAACAGTGATTGTCAAGGTAGCTTCATCGTTTATAAGTTATGAACAGGCTGAATTAAACCTTGAAAGAGAAATAGGCAATAACACTTTTGATGAAGTAAAAGAAAAAGCTCAGGCTGCATGGAACAACGAATTAAACCGCACAAAGATTGAAGGGGCAAACGATGCGCAAAAAACTACCTTTTATACCGCGCTATATCGTGTTATGCTCTTTCCGAGAAAATTTTACGAAATTAACTCCAAAAATGAAATAGTACATTACAGCCCCTATAATGGAGAAGTATTACCTGGTTATATGTTTACAGATAATGGCTTCTGGGATACATTCAGGGCAGTGTTTCCATATTTTACATTAATGTACCCGGAACTAAACGGCCAGATAATGCAGGGCCTTGCTAACGCATATAAAGAAAGCGGCTGGTTGCCTGAATGGGCAAGTCCGGGGCACAGAAACTGTATGATAGGCTCAAACTCAGCTTCTATAATAGCGGATTCATATTTGAAGGGAATTAAAGGTTACGATATTAATACGCTTTACGAAGCCATACTGAAAAACACAAATAACGAAGGCCCGCTTGCTTCAGTAGGCAGATACGGCGTAAAGTACTATAATAATCTTGGCTATATTCCTTACAATGTTGGCATAAAAGAAAACACAGCGCGTACTCTTGAATATTGCTATGATGACTTTACAATAATGAAACTTGCCAAAGCCTTGAACAGACCGCAAACAGAAATTGATACTTTTGCAAAGAGAGCTTTATACTATAAAAACGTATTCGATAAATCGACTAATTTTATGCGCGGTAGAAATAGAGAAGGTGGTTTTCAGTCTCCATTCCGCCCTGATAAGTGGGGCGATGCCTTTACGGAAGGTTGTTCCTGGCACTGGACGTGGTGTGTATTTCACGATCCGCAGGGGCTTATTGAATTAATGGGCGGGAAAGATTATTTTACTGCAAAGTTAGATTCAATGTTCACAGTATCTCCAACATTTGACTATTCTTATTATGGAGTTCAAATTCACGAAATAACTGAAATGGCTGTTGCGGGCATGGGGCAATATGCTCATGGCAACCAGCCGGTACAACACGGTATTTATTTGTACAATTACTCCGGCGCTCCCTGGAAGGCGCAGCAACACGTACGCGAAACAATGGATTTGCTTTATACGCCTAACGCGGACGGCTTGTGCGGAGATGAAGATAATGGGCAGACTTCTGCCTGGTATGTATTTTCCGCTATGGGGATGTACCCCGTTTGTCCTGGTTCAGGGCAATATGTTTTGGGTTCACCGTTGTTTAATAAAATTACACTTCGTCTTCAAAACGGAAATACATTTGTAATTAACGCTCAGGATAACAATAAGCAGAACGTATATATTAAAGACGCAAAACTTAATAATAAAAACTATTCAAAAAACTATCTTTCGCACGAAGATATAATGAAAGGCGGCTCAATAGATTATATTATGAGCAATACGCCTAATACTCAAAGAGGAATCAATACCGAAGATTTTCCTTATTCGTTTTCGCTGGAAGGTAAATAGTAAAAGAATTTTGGTCGCCCGGGTAGAAGTGTTTATAGAAAGAAATGTAATCGGTTGAAGGTAATATCCCTATAATGACTTATTATTTCTTTACTTTCTTAGTACTATAAATGCTAAATATATAGTAAATTATACCGGGGAAAAGAATAAATAAAACTAATGTTCAACAGTTTTTATGGAGTATAGATGAAACTAAAAACAATTCCAATCCTTTTTGCTTTTTTGGTAATGGGCGTTGCCGACGCCATGGGTCCGTTATCGGATGCCGTTAAAAACCAATACCAGTTAAGCAATGTTCTTGCAACATTATTAACATTTTTTGTATTTATAGCTTTTGCGGTTTTCAGCGTACCTGGCGGATTGATTGCAGCGCGTATAGGAAAAAAGAAGCTTTTATTAACCGGCCTGGCATTAAATATTATTGCAATGGGTGTCCCAACTTTTTTTAATCCTGGCTTTGCTTTATTGCTTGCCTGTATTTTCCTTCTCGGTGTGGGAACAACATTTTTGCAGGTTGCTGGTAATCCTATCATGCGCGATGTAAGCGAAGAAGGTTCTTATAGCAGAAACCTTGCGCTTGCACAAGGCTTAAAGGGAGTTGGATCTTCGGGTTCTTCTTTATTAGTCGGCGCGGTTTTACTCATTCCTTTTGTTGCGCAAATGGGATGGAGAGGCGTATTTCCAGTATTTTTTATCTTTATGGTAATAACTTTTATTCTCGTAGCTACTCAGAAAATTGACGAGACAAAAGCCGATGTTCCTCCCGGAATAGGATCCTCTTTAAGTCTTTTGAAAAAACCTGTGTTTGCGTTAGCCGTACTTGGCATATTCCTTTATGTAGGGGCAGAAGCAAGCATGGGACGTTTTCTTAAACCTACTCTTCAGTCATTTGGCATTACCACAGATACCGCAGCGTTACTTGGCCCCGCGCTTTTCTTTGGCGCGCTAACATTCGGACGTCTTGTAGCCGGTGTTGTTAAAGTTAGTCCTCGCGCGTTTTTCCGCATTTCAGCCGCATTGGGAGTTTTAGGTATTATTCTTTTGATGTTTGGTCAAAAAGAACTTTCTCTTGCCGGCGTAGTATTGGGCGGCCTTGGTTTTGCTAACATCTGGCCTATGCTTTTCTCAATTACAGTTGAAGAAAAACCTGAAGCTGCAAATGAGCTTTCCGGCTTGATGTGTATGGCTATAAGCGGTGGAGCTATTGTTCCATTGATTATGGGCCGTTTTACAGATCTTGGATTTGGTTCGTTCTCTTATATTGTTCCTTTTATCTGTTTTGCTTACCTGCTTTTGCTTTCGTTGCGTGGCGGTAAAAAAACAGCTCAATAAATATCGGATTAAAGTTATGATTCCGTTATGAATAGCTTTTGCTATTAGTGTATAAAAATAAAATATTGCAGGCATAAATCGGGATTCATTATTAAAATTTTATAGGATTAATTTTATGAAATACTCAGGTGATAAAAGAACAGTAATGACGCTGGACGCGGGCGGAACAAATTTTGTTTTTTCCGCTATTCGTGGAAACGAACAAATACTGGATGAAATAGTAATTCCTTCCAATGCCGATGATTTGGATAAATGCGTTGGTTCTATGATTGAAGGTTTTACTCAGGTAAAAAATAAACTGCAGGAACAACCCGTAGCCATCAGTTTCGCTTTTCCGGGCCCTGCTGATTACCCCAACGGTATTATTGGCGATTTACCAAACCTTCCCGCTTTCAGAGGCGGAATAGCGTTAGGTCCAATGTTAAAAGAAAAATTCGGTCTGCCGGTTTTTATAAATAATGATGGCGACTTATATGCTTATGGCGAAGCCATAGCTGGCTTTTTACCTTATGTAAACGAACAGCTTGAAAAAGCCGGAAGCCCAAAACGTTATAAAAACTTGCTTGGTTTAACGCTTGGAACAGGTTTTGGCGGCGGTATTGTTCGTAATGGCAATTTGTTTATTGGCGATAATTCCATTGCTGGCGAAATCTGGCTTTTAAGAGATAAGCTAACCCCTTCTACGCATATTGAAGAACACGCAAGCATAAGAGGCGTTAAAAAAGCTTTCGCGCGCGCTGCCGGAATTACTTTTGAAGAGACTCCCACTCCCAAAGATATTTATGAAATTGCTTCAGGAAAAAAGAGTGGAAACAAAACTGCTGCTATCAAGGCTTTTGCAGAAATGTCTGAAGCTGTTGGCGATGCAATTTCCAACGCTATTACTTTGATTGATGGTATTGTAGTTATTGGCGGAGGACTTTCGGGCGCTTCCGAAGTTTTTATGCCTAAAATTGTTGATGAAATGAACAGCTTGTTTGTAAGACCTGACGGCTCCTCTTTCCGAAGATTGGCCGCAAATGTTTACAACCTTGAAGATTCAGACCAAATGCAAAAATTCTTAAAAGGATCTACCAAGGAAATATCCGTTTATGGTACGGATAAGAAAATTGCTTATGATCCTGAAATGAGAATAGGCGTTGGTATTTCTAAAATTGGAACTAGCAAGGCAATTTCATTAGGCGCTTATGCCTTTGCTCTTAATTCAATCGATTCGAAATAAGCTTTATATAAGGGGGGGGACGCTTTGGCATTCCCCCTTTTTATTAATCTAAAAACTCCATTAGACCGAACAAATCAGGCTTCATGGAATAAATATCAGACTTTAATTTGCTTCGTATCATATATCTAAGGCAGAGTATCGCTTTTTTTACGGACTCTGCCTGTATATTCAAATGCATATATGGTTTACGAAACCTGATAATGAATAAAAACGCACTTAATAGTTTTGCTGTTTACGGCATCTATTAAAAAGAGAAATAACATAGCGTAAATAGAAAACACTTTCAAGTGATCTAAGTTTAATTTTCAGATAGTCTATCGTGAATAATCGATACGACCAAAAAAAAGATTTATTAAGAAAGTCTTTCTCTGTAAGGGAGGAAGTTAAAAAGCGCATATTCAGCAACAGGTTTAACTTATGGTTGCGCTAAAATATGCAAAAGGTTTTCTCGTATTGGCCGGATCAGTAAAAAAGTAAAACAAAAAAGTTTTATTTGTAGAAAACCACACTTTAAAGTTTTAATGGATAGACTAGTTCAGGCTTTGTGAGACGAGCGCCTTGCGTTAATACAATTGTTGTTTTTAGCATCCTCGAAATTATTATAACAATAAAGTTTGTAAGAAAATTCGAGCGCAAATGATTTTAATGCGAAAATACAATTTTATTCGCATGGTGGCACAAGCCTGTTTTATAATCTAATAACGGAGCGTTTGAAATCGCTCCGTTATTGAGAACGTTAGTTTTTAGAATTATTGAAATGTTTAAAAACTTTGTTCAAAATAAAGAAATAAGATTTAAGTAAATATTCTAAAACAGTAAATACCGGTTTAGGTTTCTGATCAGCCGGAAATAAGGAAAAAAAGAATGAAAAAAATATTTTTTTTACCATTGCTGATTTTGTCTCTTATGAACTTCGGATGTAAAAAAAATGATTCGAATCCAGTATCTCCTGATTTATCAAAAAATTCTTTAATTAATAGTATAAGCGGAAAACTTAATGACTGGAATTATTATACCATATATCAGGTTTCAATTGAGAATTTTGGAACCGGTAGAATAGATATAAATGGAAATTTTGAAATAACAAATATCGCGGCTCCTTCGGATGCGCAACTTTATGATATTTCAAAGTTTTTCGGTGCGGCTACTACATTGCCTCAAATATCGGATACCAGTGTAAAATTCTATCTTGTTACAGCGCTTAATATGGCAAAGGTAAAAAATCCGGGTACGGTTTTGGGAACGGTTCAAAGCCGAAGTTTAAGCAATTCACAGTTAAATTTTTCTACGAGTTATGTCTATTTTGATAAAGAAGTTAAGATAAATGGAACAGCAACAATGACATTTACTTACGGAGACAACAAATTTTATCAGGATACACATTTTAATAACCTGACTTTTGAAAAAGGATGGAACAAGATTGTCTCTGAAATTACATCCTATGGTTATGGCGCCACAAAAATTGAAATACTGCAGAAAGAACCAATAGATTATTATTGGAGTTATACGGATCCTGTACCTGTTGTCACTATTGCAGACCCGGTGTTAAAAGCAGGCTTAAAATTTCCTTTTTGTGTAGATAGCGGATATAAAAGATGTGCTGCCATATATACTGCCAAAGAGATTAACCACTCGGGAGTAATAACAAAACTATCATGGAAAGCGTTGACTCAAAAGGCTCTTGTGCGTCCTATCACAATTTATCTTAAAGAAGTTAATGATACGAACCTGTTCGCAAGGTCTCTTGATGATTTGCTGACAAACGCGACAAAAGTATTTAGCGGTTCGGTAACCTTATTGCAAAGCTATTGGAATTGGAATGATTTTAAGCTTCCGGAACCATTTGCTTTTAGTGGGAACAAGAATCTTTTAGTAGTTGCGGAGACTGATTATTCCGGAACAGGTGTTGATGATGATTGTTACTTTGAATATTCGGAACGCAGTTTTAAGCAATGCTTAACATGGGCATGGAATAATAAAAATACACAAATATTGGGAACACCTACGGTAGACAGGCCAAATATTAAAATTGCAATTGACGACAATTATTGAAAAACTGCTTTTTAAAACTAAATAATGTGATTATTTATAAAAATTTTCAAAACAATTAATCTACAATTACAAACAAGAGGAAGTAATATGAATAGGAAAAAAATATTGTGTTTTACGGTTTTTTTCTCATTGCTTGCGGCCATGACATTTGCTCAAGTAAAGGAAAAACCGGTGAATTATGTGAATCCATTTATAGGTACTGGCGGGCACGGACATACATTCCCGGGCGCCACGGTCCCGTTTGGCATGGTTCAGTTGAGTCCTGATACCTATGATAATGAATGGGATTGGTGCTCAGGATACCATATTACAGATAATTCTATTATGGGTTTTAGCCATACACACCTTAGTGGAACAGGCTGCGCCGATTATGGAGATATTCTTTTTATGCCTACAACCGGAGCAATTAAACTGATCCCGGGAAGCAGAGAAAATCCTACCCAGGGTTATCGCTCCCGCTTTAAACATGAAAATGAAAAAGCTACTCCGGGCTATTATTCTGTTTTGTTAGACGACTATAAAGTAAAAGTTGAGCTTACAGCTACAACAAGAGCCGGATTTCATAAATACACATTCCCCAAGACAGAAGAAGCAAATATTATTATTGATCTTACGCACGGTATTGGTGAATCAACTTTAAATGCCGGCATGAAAATAATAAGCAATACCGAAATTGAAGGTTTCAGAAGATCACACGGATGGAATAACGACCATACTGTTTATTTTGTTGCTAAGTTTTCCAAACCGTTCAACGCTCATGGCCTATCTCTTGATGGCAAAATAAATACAACATCAAATACAGCAGAAGGAAAAACCCTTAAAGGCTACTTGCGTTATTCAACAACAGAAGGCGAAGTTGTACTTGTAAAAGTTGGTATTTCGCATGTTAGTATTGAAGGCGCAAGAAAGAACCTTGATGCTGAAATTAAAGGATGGAATTTTGCAAAAGTAAAGACAGCTGCCGAAGCAACATGGGAAAAAGAATTATCCAGAATTGCTGTTGAAGGCGGAACAAATGATCAGAAAACATGTTTCTATACCGCTCTTTATCACTCATTTATAGCTCCTAACGTATTTAGCGATGTTGATGGACGCCACAGAGGTATGGACGGCAAAGTATATCAGGAAAAGGGTTTTACCGAATATACAGTATTTTCTTTATGGGATACTTTCCGCGCATTACATCCGTTATTTACACTTGTTGAACAAAAAAGAACAAATGATATTATCAATACATTTTATTCCAAATATAAAGAATCCGGTTTATTACCGGTATGGGAACTTGCAAGCTGGGAAACAAACTGTATGATAGGCTATCACTCAATACCCGTTATATACGATGCCTACAAAAAAGGCTTGAGAGGATATAATGCCGAAAAGTTATTCGAAGCAATGAAACACAGCGCGGAACAGGATGCTGCAGGACTTAAATCTTACAAAGAACTTGGTTATGTGGAATCCGATAAAACATCACAATCAGTTTCAAGAACACTTGAATATGCCTATGACGACTGGTGCATAGCTATGATGGCTAAAGACTTAGGCAAACAGGCAGATTATGAAAGATACAGCAAACGCGCGCTTTCTTATCGTAATCTTTTTGACGGTACAACAGGATTTATGAGAGCTAAGGTTAACGGTAATTTTGTAACTCCGTTTAATTCTTATGCGGTTACAGGAGACTATACCGAAGCAAACGCATGGCAGTATAGTTTATTTGTCCCTCACGATTTGAACGGATTAGTGAATTTATTCGGAAGCAAAGAAAAACTTGCAAATCGTTTAAACGAATTGTTTACTACTACTTCAAAACTTGAAGGACACGAACAGAATGATATTTCCGGTCTTATTGGCCAGTATGCTCACGGTAATGAACCAAGTCACCACATGGCTTACTTGTTCAACTATGTAGGCCAGGGATGGAAGACACAGGAAATGGTTAGAAAGGTAATGGACGAACTTTATTTGCCAAAGCCTGACGGTTTATCTGGTAATGAAGACTGCGGCCAGATGTCTGCATGGTATGTATTAAGCGCAATGGGTTTCTACCCTGCATGTCCGGGTACAAACGAGTATGTTATCGGAAGTCCGTTATTTAAGAAAGTTACAATCAATCTTGAAAATGGGAAGAAGTTTGTTATTAACGCGCCAAATTCATCAAAAGACAATAAATATATTACATCTGTAACAAAGAATAATAAACCATACGAAAAAGCGTATATACGTCATGAAGATATTCTTAAGGGCTGTACATTTACATTTAACATGAGCAATACGCCTAACAAGAACTGGGCTACAAGTGAAAACGACGCGCCATACTCATTTACAACAAAGAAACAGGTATCGGTTCCATTCTCTACAACAGATGAGACAATGTTCCTCGAATCTACAACCACTACTCTTGGTTGCAGTACAGACGGAGTTTCAATATATTATACTACAGACGGAACAACACCTTCTAAAAACTCCAATCTTTATACAGCGCCTATCAAAATTGATAAAACACTTCAACTTAGGTTTATTGCTTATAAAGACGGATATGAACAAAGCCTTGAATCATCAGCCAGTTTTAAGAAAGCTACTTTTGTAGAACCTCAGAATATTGCCGAATTAACGCCTGGTTTGAACTACGCTTATTATGAAGGCTATTATGACTTTACAACAAAGCTGAAAAATCTGACTCCAAAGAAAACCGGTATTACAGACATACCATCTCTTAAACCGGCTGAAAGAGTTGAAAATTATGGATTGATTTTTACAGGCTACATTAACATACCTCAGGATGGTATATATACGTTCTTTACAAACTCCGATGATGGCAGCGTTATGTTTATTGATGACCAGAGAGTTGTTGATAACGATGGCCCTCACAGCTCTACATTTGCTTCCGGCAAGGTTGCGCTTAAAGCCGGATATCATTCATTCAAAGCTCTTTATTGCCAGGGCGTAGGCCCTTCAATTCTTGAAATAAGCGTTGAATACGGTGGCAATAAAATGCAACTGATTCCAAAGGATTGGTTCTTTATAAAAAAATAAGCGTTTACTCCATATTAAAGAACAGTAATATAACTCTCTACACTCTTTAATATAAATAGTACGTTAAAAGGCCGGAACGCTAACGCTGACCGGCCTTTGTTATATATATACAAGATTTCAATATGTTGAAGATTGATGATTTTACTAAACAGTGTAAAGGGGGAGGGAAGTTGGATATATTGTATAATCGTTATTGCAAAATAAAGCAGACTAATCTTACTTATCTGTTAATCAAATTCACAATGTAAGCAGGTATAAATAGAATTAATAAGTAAACTCGTATAAAAGAGAATCGCCAATTTTTTTGAAAGGTTCTTTGCCGAAACCTTCCAGGTCTTTCTCCTTTGTTTGAATAGACCTTTCAATCCAGATAAAACCTTCTTCGCTTAAAAACTTATTGGATATAAGTTTTTTTACAACGTCATAAATATCATATTGAAAAAACGGGGGATCGGCAAGAATCAAATCGTAAACGGGGTGTTCTTCCCAATCTGTAAATTTAAGAGCTTCGAGTTTGAAAATGGTACATCTGTTTTTAAGACTAAGCGAGTCAATATTCTCCTGAAGGTTCTTGTATATAGGATAATTTTTTTCTATGAATGAAACCGAAGCCGCGCCGCGGCTGATGCACTCAAAACCCAATGAACCGGAACCGGCGTAAATGTCAAGCACGTTAATGCCGTCAAAATCTATGCGGTTATTCAAAAGATTAAAAACTGTTTCTCTAACACGGTCGGTTGTAGGACGCGTAAATTTGGATTCCGGTACTTTGATGAATCTTCCTTTAAGTTCACCGGAAATAATTCTCATTTTCATAAATACTTCTGCTGGTTTAAGATAGGCGAAAAGCAATTCCCGCAGCCGCGCCAAAAGAATTATAATTTTCTGTAAAACGTCTGTTCTTACTTAATGCCGGGTTAAAATCAAATTTTTCAAACGGGTTGAATTTAATAAACTCAACCTCAACAAGTTCTTCAAGCGTTGAGACCAATGAATCCGTTATATCTTCTCCGTTGATAAAAACCCCATCAAGAATATCGCGGTTGCCGTGTACAAACTCGCTTGTATTTAGTTCTTCCTGCAGAATAGGTACAATTTCGGAAGCGTTTGCAAGCGGTATAAGTTTGCAATTAACCGGTTTGCCTTTAAAAAGAAATATAAGCGAAAGATAATTATCCGCAATATATACGCTTAATACAAGCCCCTTTGATTGAATTGGGTAATTGTAAGCCAATGCCCGTTCGGAAGCGAAATGCGCGTTATCAATAAACTTAAGCTGCAATTCGTTCTTTTCGCAAAAAGTAGAGAAGAACTGCAGATACCTGCGTTGAATGCCAATTACAACGGCTGAGTTATAATTAATGAAATTATTCTTTTCCATTTCAAAATACTGTATAACAAGATCTCTCGCGTTAAGATATGGAAAGTTTACCGAAAACTCCCACTTGAATTCTTCAATCAGATCTTCATTTAACAGAGAATTGTCGTAAGGAATGTGCATTACATGAAATAATTCCGAAGGGAGAGCTAATGAAACCGAAGAAAGACGGAAAGGGCGTTTAATCAACAATTCATTATAGGCGTTCTGCAGAACAGAATAAATTTTTGTTTCTTTATCCTTATCAAAATTAACGGGTTCGCTGAAATAAGCTTCGTCAACGTTTTCAACGGTAAAGCCGTTTCCATTGTTCGAAAGTTCAACAACCTTCAATTTAAGGCTTGTAATTGATAAGCCGGTTTGATTTCCTATCTGCATAATAACCGATAATTATTGTCTTATTCAATATATACTATTTTTTTTATTTTTTCTAACTTCTTTTCCCCAATGCCTTTCACGTCAAGCAATTCGTCTATGGAGGTAAACCTGCCTCGCTGCTTTCTTGATTCAATTATCTTCTGTGCCGTTTTAATTCCAATGCCTGGCAGCTGACTTAATTCATCAATACCGGCTTTATTAATATTAATGCTTTTATCTTTCAGAACCGTTTTGAGTTTCGGTTTATAATCTTCGTGCCTTATCAGGCTGTTGCCAAGGCTGTCATTAGTCTGTTTATTTATTAAAGAGTCTTCCTTCGTTTCTGCTGCCGTAAAAAGAGAGTCGGTTTTGTTGTAATTGAAGTTTTGGTATTGGGCTTTGCCTTCAGCCGTAAAGTACTTAATGCCAAGCCCTGCCAAAAAGATAATTGCAAGAAAAGCAATTATCTTCAATTCAGTATCCGTAAACCCGATTCTTTTTTTTAGGTTATATAAAGAATCTTTTATAGCCAAAGCAGACTAATAGTTAAAGTCCGAATTTTTTAAAAAAGTTTTTATCATCGCCCCCCTGGGCGTTTTTAATATTTGGCATTCCCGCCAATTGCTTAAGCAAATCTCTTTCCTTGGCGTTGATTTTTTTAGGGATGTCTACGTTAATTCTAACATATTCATCACCCGCGCCATGCCTGTTCAAATGCTGAATTCCTTTTTCACGCATTTTTAAGAGCTTACCCGGTTGAATGCCGCCTTCAATTTTCAGCTTTGCGCGTCCTGTCAGTGTTGGCACTTCAACTTCAGTCCCTAATACGGCATCGGGGTAACTCAGGTAAAGGTCATAAATAACATCGTCTCCATCGCGAACAAAATACTCGTGTTTTTCTTCCTGAAAGATAACAATAATATCGCCTGACTGTCCGCCGCGTAATCCCGCGTTGCCTTCGCCACGCATTGTAAGATAGCTGCCTTCGTGTACTCCGGCCGGTACGTTAATTTTAATAGTTACCTCATCCTGAACGCGGCCGTCTCCATAGCATTTGCGGCATGGGGAATCAACAACAGTGCCTTCGCCGTTACAGTTGCTGCAAGGCTGAATGTTTACAAATTGCCCGAATACCGAACGCGAAACGGATTTTACCTCGCCGGAACCATTACAAACCGGACATGTTTTAACCGATGTGCCGGCTTCGGCTCCGGTACCGCGGCAGGCATCGCACCTGACGTACTTTTTAATTTTAATCTTCTTTGTAACTCCCGAAGCAATTTCTTCGAGAGTGAGTTTCAGAGTCACCTTCAAATCGGATCCGGGAGAACCGGTTCCTCTTCTTCTTGTCCGGGTTCTTCCCGAACCGGCGCTAAAGAAATCGTCAAAAATACCTGAACCGCCGAAAATATCCGAAAAGTGGGAGAATATATCGTTAACATCATTAAAACCCTGGAATCCTTGCCCGCCCTTCAAACCTTCGTGTCCAAATTTATCGTATTTGGCTCTTTTATCGTCATCGCTTAGCACTTCGTAAGCTTCGGCCGCTTCCTTGAATTTTTCTTCGGCTTCTTTATTATCCGGGTTTCTATCCGGGTGATACTGCATTGCAAGTTTTCTGTATGCTTTTTTTATATCATCTTTAGAGGCATTTTTACCAACGCCAAGCACCTCGTAATAATCTCTTTTTGCCATAATATCTGCTTTTCCCTTCCTCTAATTTAAATTTCAGGCCATTGCCTGGTTTTCTTCTGAATCTTCGCTGACTACAACTTTTGAATGTCTTATTACTTTGTCTTTGTATATGTATCCGGCTTCAATTTCGTCTACAACAGTATTGGGAGATGTTCCTTCGGCCTTTCTTTGCATCAGGGCTTCGTGAAAATCGACATTAAACGGTTCGTTTAACGCTTTTATTTTTGTAACTCCCTGCTCTTCAAGAGTCTTAACAAGCTTATCGTAGATCATTTTAATGCCTTCGTTAACCGCCTGTATATCTGTAGTTTCGTTGATATGTGCCTGTGACCTTTCAAAATCGTCAACAACCGATAGAATTTTTTTAATAAAAGGTTCCGCGGCATATTTTAAAAGATTGAGCTGTTCGTTTTCAGTCCTTCTTTTATAGTTTTCAAATTCGGCAGCTTTACGCAAAAATCTGTCTTTATTTTCCAAAGATTCTTTTTCAAGCGCAATTACTTTCTCTTCCAGCTCTTTAATTTTCTCGGAATCTGATTGTTTTGTGCTATCCTCTGCAACCGTTTCTTCTTTTATCTCAGTATTAAATTCTTCCGCTGTTTCGTTTAACGTGTCTTTTTCGTTATCTTTATTATGACTCACTTCTTCTCTCCTTTCTTCTTAAGGTAAAATTATTTTACCGTTGTTCCGTTTATAAACTCATTTAATATATCTGATATATAATTAACAATTGAAATTATTTTTGAATATTCCATCCGTTTGGGGCCCACAATTCCCACAGAACCGCTGACCTCGCCGGTTTTATACTCTTTGGAAACAAAACTATATTCATTTAGCTTTATTATTTCGTTTTCGCTGCCAATGGAAATTCCTATTTCGTTATGGGAGTTTTCACCGACTCTATCTAATATATGTATTATTATATCTTTATCTTCAATCAGCTCTATTACTCCCTGGAATTTTTCGGGGTCTTCAAATTCAGGGTGTTTAAGAAGGTTTTTCGCTCCGGAAATTGCAATCCTGTCCGGCTGAGAAAAATCCGTAAATATTTTATCAACAGAATCGAGGAAAAACCTTATTATGGGTTTTTCAGGGTCATTTACGTCTTTAAGTCTTTCGCTGAATGTAGCTCTTATTTCGCTGAAAGTAAGTCCGCTTAGTCTTTCATTAAGCAACGATTGAACGGTTTCAATCTGTGAGGGGAGTATTTCCGAAGACATTTCGAGCGTAATTGTTTTAACCAAACCCGCTTTTATTGTAATAACCACAAGAATTCTTGTTGAAGAAAGGCTGACTATCTGTATTCTGTCAAGAATGCCCGTATTTAACTTAGGGTAAGTAACAAAAGCGAGGTGGTTCGTAATATTTGCAAGAATGCCGGAAGAAACCCTAAGCAGATCGTCCGTTTCTTTGATCTGGCTATCGAGCTGCGTCTTAATAAGGTTTTTTTCCTTTTCGGAAATTGCCTTAACTTCCATCAGTTCATCAACATATAAACGATACCCCTTATCCGTAGGCACGCGCCCCGCGGACGTATGCGGATGGCCAATAAAACCTGAATCCTCAAGATCGGACATAATATTTCTTATGGTAGCCGGCGAAAAACCAATATTGTACCTTTTGGAAATATTCCTTGAGCCTACAGGAGTGGCAGTAAGAATAAACTGCTGAATTATAGACCTCAGTATATTACGTTCCCGTTCGTTTAATTCATCATTCATGTTAAGTGAACTGGTTATTTAATTTATTAAAATTTAACTGCTAAATATAAGTAATTTTCGGAAAAAATAAGATACCCTATTATTTCTCTATTCCCGCTGAATAAATATAAGAAAATGAGGATAAAAAAACGACACTCGAAAAACATTGAGCCCGTTTATAGTTTACAGGGTAAGGCTTTTGAAAAGAGAATACTATATGAAAACGAATGAAATTATCCGCGGATTGAAAAAATAATATAAAAATATTGTTACTTGAATAATAAGTCGTTGCTCGTAAATTTTTCTTGTTTTATTTTGGTAAGTGCTTTTATTTACTTATTTAAATAACTAAATTAGTAGATTAGAATTTATAAAATTGGCAAGCGGTATTGACTTTAAATTTTATTTTCGTTAAATAAAACATTGGTCTTCATGTATCTTCCATAAATAGGGCTGATTTGTCCCAATGGATTGCATTAAATTGTTTTATTAAGTACTAACTTAATTTATTTAAAGAATAGTAATAAAAAAGTACTCTTCTTATATCGATCAGTAATAATATTATTTATTGGAGTAAATATGAAAAATGAGATACATTACATTTTATTGTTGATATTCCTGTTAGTTGGGTGTCTCAATGCCCAGGATAGGTACAACATTGTTTTTAACAATAAGTTTCTTCCCGAAAACGGGACGAAGGTTCCTTATGATAAAAAAGTGTTGCTATCCGGGTCATACGATTCTGATATTGAAAAACTGAAGATAGTTATTTATAGCGATACGGAAACAAAAGAATATGATGCTGTTGTTAACGGTAAAACATGGGGCGTGATTGTAGGCCCTTTTGCAAAAGGCAGCAATATATTTGTTGAGTTTCACGTAATAAAAACAATGTCGAAAGATTATATAGACAGAAGTATTGATAAAGTTTCCTCTTTATTCCCCGAGGTTATTACTAAACTTCTGGTAGATAATTCATACTTCACTGAGAAATCTCTCAGAGACTCACTTAAAGCAAAAACCATTGCTTTAATTCCCGACACAATTGCAAGCATAAAAACAATAAATAACCAAACACTTCCTCAACTCATTTTTTCAAATATCGACTCTGTTAACCCACAAATCTTAATTAACGGTATTAATGCAATTGTAAATGCAAAGCGCAGCCAGGCAGATATTATTAAATTTGCCGACCGCCTTAAAAAAGGAAATGAGAAATTCGCAAGCTTATGGGCAGATTTCTCCAAAGACCTGTTTTCACCAAAACAACTTACACAGGATGCTTTGAATGATTTCTTCAGATCGGCCTCAAGAGTTGTTTCTGATACGGCAAGCCTTACAATTATGAAAGAGAACATTAACTTGTTTATTGCCCGTTGGGATTCCTCAATTTCGCTGGCCGATTCTTTAAGAACTTCTCTTCAGGATCAGAAATATACTTTCAGCGAAATTTCATTTGCTTCCAACATAAGCGCTTTAACAAATTTGCGTGTCAGTGAATTGGAAAATTATGCGGGCTTTGATATTGGCGAGTACTTTGTTCCAACCTCAAAACCAATTGGAACAGGCGCTATTACAATGTTCAGCGTAAACTTATATGTTCATAAAGTTGAATTTATTGATGACCCCAGAGACCTGATAGACAAAATCAGTTTAACAGCAGGTATTGGTGTTAAATCGACTTATGATAATGACGGCAATATTTACTTTGTAGGTTTGGGTTACAGAATTAACAAACTCTTCAGAGCTGTTGGCGGCGTTTCGTTAATTAAGTTGACGCCTGGTTCAAGCAATCCTAATTATTATGCTCCGCTTACTTTAGGATTCTCTATTAATTTACGCTTTATGAACGAGTTAATTAATTTATTTAACTAAGTAATGTAAAACGCTGAAGCGTTTGATTTGAAAGTTTTGTTTTACCGGATGCCGGTAAAATATTGAAAAATTGTTATTAGAATTACCTAAATGATTTGCGAATTTCCAGACGGTTTGTTCTGTTGCGGAATTCACACTATGAAACAAAGGTTGATTGTGCTCATAGTTATGCAAAACAGATATCTCAACTACTCCAATAAAATTACGAAGACCAAGAGCCCGGATTTATCCGGGCTCTTTTATTTTAAACATTTCATAATCAAATGGGGTATTTCAGTTTCTTAAATAGTTTCGGATTATAAAATAATACCGCAGGGAATATTGCAAGGTATGTATGGAAAAATATTTGGGATAGATAATAAAAAAGCCCGAAAGTAATTTCGGGCTTTTTTGTACCGAGGGCCGGACTCGAACCGGCACGGGAACAAGTTCCCACAGGATTTTAAGTCCTGTGCGTCTACCAATTCCGCCACCCCGGCAACTGATAAAAATCAAGTCTTCAAATATATATAAATACTCAATTCTTAGCAAGGGTCTTAAAGAAAAAATCTTTAAATATCAGAGATTTTGTTTTCAGGCAGCCCGCATATTCAATTCTCAAGTCTTTCAACTTTAAAAATAACCGGACGAACGCCGTCTGTGCAGCAGGTAATCATGCTCTTGTTGTCTTTCATCCAATCCTTGAACATATCTTCAGAAAAATTACCGCCGCGGGCAATAGTTACATAGGTTTTATAAATATCGTTCCATGCCCAGTCGCAAAATCCTTCGGGCTTTTGCGCAAAATCAAGAATGAATTCCTGTCCTTCCTTAAAGCTTTCGCACGGACCAATGGACATATCAACAAATTCTTTTGCAATATCTTCGTTCAGCGTGCGTTTAAGAACGGTTATTTTACATTTTGGCATCAATAATACTCCCTATAATATATTTCAAAAAACATATAAAATTATGCTATTTATTGAAGAAAATAAATATATAAAAGCATAAACGCCAGGGTTTACCATAAAGTTAAGAATATTAAAATACCGGGTTTACGGATTGTTTAAGAATAGACTTAATTGTAAATTTATAACTTGAATTATATAAATTAAAACAACTTTATTCCCGCAGGAGAAAAACTTGGATAATACATATAAAGCCGCTGGTGTAGATATTGAGGCAGGAGATGAAACAGTAAAAAAAATTAAAAGCCTGGCCAAACTTACGTTTAATAAAAATGTTATTTCGGATATTGGTTTGTTTGGCGGATTTTATGAACTGGACCTGGCGGGTTATAAAAACCCGGTAATGGTTTCAAGCGTTGACGGTGTAGGAACAAAGCTTAAAGTAGCCTTTGCGACTAATATTCACAATACCGTTGGGCAGGATCTTGTAAACCACTGCGTTAACGATATTGCAGTATGCGGCGCAAAACCGCTTTATTTTCTGGATTACATGGCTTTTGACAAGCTTGTTCCCGAAAAGGCCGAAAAAATAATTGAAGGCTTTTCAGTCGCCTGTCGCGAAAATGAATGCGCTCTTATTGGCGGCGAAACAGCCGAAATGCCCGGCTTATATGCAAAAGACGAATATGACATGTCCGGTACAATTGTGGGTATTGTGGAAAAATCGGAAGTGATAAACGGAAAAAACATAGAAAAAGGAAACGTACTGATAGGCTTCAAATCAAACGGGCTGCATACAAATGGCTACTCGCTTGCAAGAAAAATTCTGTTTGAAAAATATGATGTAAACTATAAACCCGAAGGCTGGACCAACTCTCTCGGAGTGGAATTGCTAACGGTTCATAAATCGTACTTAAGACTAATAACGCGCCTTAAAGAAAACATTCAGGTGAAGGGCTTTTCACATATTACCGGAGGCGGTATTGTTGGAAATACAAACAGGATTATGCCCAAAGGCACATCTCTTAAAATTGACTGGAACTCGTGGGATAGTCTTCCAATCTTTGAGTTTATACAAAAGACAGGAAATATCCCAGATGAAGAAATGAGAAAAGTTTTTAACATTGGCATCGGTCTTATTGCAGTTGTTGATAAAAACGATGTTGAACATGTTCAGCGTATTGCTTCTACGCTGCACGAAAAATCTTATGTTATTGGAGAAGTAATTTAATTTCAGGTGATAGATTATGTTTATAGATACGCATTGCCATCTTTTTAGTAAAGATTTTAACGATGACCTTGACGAAGTAATTGAACGCGCAAAACAAAACGGCGTAGATTATATAATTGTTCCGGCAACCGATTTGGAGTCTTCCGGAAAAGTTCTGGAACTTGTTGAAAAATACAATTTTATTTATGGCGCGGTAGGCGTTCATCCGCAGGATTCGGCAAACTGGAGCGATGAATGGCTCGGTAAAATTGAAGAATTTGCCAAACATGAAAAAATAGTTGCCATTGGCGAAATTGGGCTGGATTATTATTATGAATACTCTCCCCGTCAAACGCAAATTGATTCTTTTAAAAAACAGCTTGAACTTGCCATTAAGCTTAATAAGCCTGCCATAATTCATAACAGGGAGGCTGACGAAGATACGATGGCTATTATAAGGGAGTATACCGCCAAAGGACTTGTAGCGCAGCTCCATTGTTTTAACGGTTCTCTTAAAGACGCGCGCGAGCTTGTTGAAATGCACCATTATATTTCATTTACGGGAAATATTACTTTTAAAAAATCCGAAAACCTTATAAGTATTCTTGAACATGTGCAGCCGGATAACCTGCTGCTCGAAACAGATTCGCCTTATATGTCCCCTGTGCCGTTAAGAGGCAGACGTAACGAACCGGCAAATGTGAAATTTGTCGCGGAGAAAATTGCTGAAGTTCATCATTTGCGCCTGGAGGATATTGCCCGTACAACTTCGTATAACGCGTATAAACTATATGGGATAGGAGAAAAGCCAATGCTCCATTTTACTTATAGGATAGGGAACAGCCTTTATGTAAACGTAACCAACCGATGCGATTCCGACTGCATTTTTTGCGATAGAAAAGGCGCGGCTGTTATTAGCGGTTATAATTTAAAAATGACTAAAAGTCAGGAGCCTGGACCTGAAGTATATATAAGCGAAATAGGCGATCCTAAAAAGTATAAGGAAATTGTATTTTGCGGTTACGGCGAACCTACTGTAAGGTGGGATGTTGTAAGAGAGGTTGCCAGGTACGTCAAGGAAAGCGGCGGTAAGACAAGAATCAATACGGATGGGCACGGTAATGTTATTAATAAAAGAGATATTACGCCTGAGTTTAAGGGAGTTATAGATACCGTTTCAATAAGTCTGAACTCAACTGACCCGGAGGAATATGGCCGATTGATGCGTGTTGATCCTTCAATGCACGCCGAAATGATTAGTTTTGCAAAGAATGTAAAAAACTATGCCGGCAATGTTGTAATGTCTATTGTTGGTATGAATGAAATTGATACCGAAAAAGCCAAATCCTTTGTGGAAAACAGTATGGGGGTAGACTTCAGGATAAGGGAATATTTTTAATTTACAGGAATAATTTTATGAAAAAATATCTGCTTCCGTTTTTATTTGTATTTTATTTATCCGGTATTTCACTTTTTGCGGGAACCGGCGCCGGTGAAGTTCAACAAAGAATAGACAGCCTGCTTGCCAACGATTTTTTTAAAAAAGCATCCATTTCTGTAGATGTATTCGATTTGAATGAAGGCAAAACATTATACCAGCATCAGAATAAACTATTGCTGCACCCGGCTTCCAACATGAAGATACTTACTACTTCGGCAGCGTTAAACTTTCTTGGTACTGATTACGAATTTGAAACAAATTTTTATTACACGGGGAAAATTGAAAACTCCATTTTAGTTGGAGATTTATACGTGGTTGGCGGTTGTGACCCTGATTTTACTTCCGCAGATCTGGAAAAGGCTGTTCTGAAGATAAAAGAGCTTGGTATAAAAAGAATTGAAGGCAACATCTATGGCGACATATCTGCTTTGGATGGCTGGTATTGGGGCGAGGGCTGGATGTGGGATGATGACCCTTCAACCGACTTTCCGTTTATGTCCGCTTTAAATATTAATAAAGACGCTGTTGCTGTTAGCGTTTCTGCCGGCGAAAAAGGAAAGACCAAAGTGGAGCTGACTCCCAATTCGGAATATTTCCGCGTAATGAATTTGGGTACAGTCGATTCAAACGCCAAAACCAATATCGAAATTACCCGCGACTGGGTTAACCGCACAAACGATATTATTGTTGAAGGGAATATTTCTCCAAAATCGGGAGCAATTAAAAAAGAAGTTAATGTTTTCAGGTCTTATAATTATTTTTTGATGCTTTTTAAAGAAGCCTTAGTGAAGCACGATATACGCGTCATTGGCCGTAATTTTATTAAAGATTTGCCTGTGGACGCTGTTCATATAACAAGAATAACGCGTAAATTCGGAGATGTTATAGTCAACCTGAATAAGAACAGCGATAATCTCTCGGCGGAAATGACTTTGCGTGCCCTGGCGCTGGCCACGGCCGGTAAACCCGCTTCGGCCGCCAACGGAATTAAAATGGTTGACAGCCTTATAACGCTTTGCGGAATGAATCCCCGCGAGTATAAAATTGTTGACGGTTCCGGCGTTTCTCATTATTCTCTTATTACTACCGAGCTTCTGCTTTCGGTGGTTAAATACATGTATAATAACAAACCGGAATTGTACAAGGTGCTTTACAATTCATTTCCAATTGCCGGCGTAGATGGCAGCTTATCAAACCGTATGAAGCGCTCTGCTGCCGAAAATAATGTTCATGCAAAGACTGGCACACTAAGCGGAATAAGCGCGCTTAGCGGTTATGTTACCACAAAAAGCAACCATCAGGTGGCTTTTTCAATTATGGTGCAGAATTATATAGGCGGTAAAAGCAACGCTTCAAAGTATGAAGATGCAATATGTAAAATATTAGCCGAAATAGAATAGTTTTTAACAACAAATAAAAATGATAATGAAAAAAACAGCAGTCCTTTTTTTAACAGCAATATTGGCTGTTGCAATAACATCTTGCCACAAGGAAGAAAAAGTAGAAACACCCAAACAAGGTTATACTCTTATGGAAAAAGCTACAGCGCCGCAGTTTAGCGGAGAAAACGCCTATTCTCTTGTTGAAAAACAGGTATCGTTCGGGCCGCGTAATCCAAATTCGGACGCTCACCAAAAAGCAAAAGAGTTTTTTGAAAACGAGTTGAAGAAATACGCGGATGAAGTGGAATTACAGAATTTTTCTTATGCCGGATATAATGCCGAAAAACTTGACCTTACAAATATTATAGCCAAATTTAATCCTTCATCAAAGAACAGAATTTTTATTTGCGCTCACTGGGATTGCCGTCCGCGCGCGGATCAGGATAAAATTGAAAAAAATAAAACGCTGCCTATTCCAGGCGCCAACGATGGCGCCAGCGGGTGCGGAATTATTATTGAACTTGCCCGCCTACTTAAAGAGAACAAGATTAACTACGGTGTGGACCTTGTGCTTTTTGACGGAGAAGACTACGGCCGCGAAAGCGATTTGGAAAACTACTGCCTTGGCTCAAAATATTTTGCAACAAATGTTCCTGAAAATTATAAACCATATTTCGGCATCCTGCTCGATCTTGTTGGTGATAAAGAAGCCGTCTTCAGAAAAGAGGGTAATTCCATGCAGGCCATACCCGATGTTGTTAATATGATATGGAGTATAGCGGGTAAAATAGACGCGAAAACATTTGCGGATATTGAAGGCAGTGCAATTTATGACGACCATATTCCACTAAACCAGGTTGGCCTTGCAACGGTTGATATTATTGACGAAGACTTAGTAGGGGCTCACTCCAAAATTGAGAGAAGAAACTACTGGCATACGCAGGGCGATAATATGGATAACATAAGCAAAGAAACACTACAGCAAGTTGGTTCGGTACTTGCCAAATTGATTTATTCCTTAAAATTTAACAGTTAAAATAAAATGGATACAAAATTTTTCAGAGAGTACATAGTTCAGACAGAACCATTTCTTCCGGAACTTGTGAGCGGTTTGTTGTGGAATCTTGAAACAAACGGCATTGTTGAAGAACAGGATTCTCTTAAGGTTTATGCCAACGATGACGATTCCGTTACTAAAGAATTACTCGAACAACAGCTTTCAAAACTGGTTGAACAAAAACTTATCAGCTCGTTTACAGTTACACAAAATACCTTGCAGGATAAAAACTGGAACGAAGAGTGGGAAAAACAAATTAATGTAATTGAGGTTTCGGACAGAATAGTTATAAAACCTACCTTTCGCGAGTATAATGCAAAAGAAGGGCAGATTGTAATTACCATAGACCCTAAAATGTCTTTCGGTACGGGCGAGCATTCAACAACAAGAATTGTGTTACAACTGCTTGAGAAATACGTTAAAAAAGGTATACGCGTTATTGACGTAGGCACCGGTACGGGAGTGCTTGCAATAGCTTCTGTATTGCTTGGAGCTGATTACGCCCTGGGTATAGACAATGACGAATGGTGCTACGAAAACGCTCTTGAGAACATTGAACGCAATGTTGAAATTAATAAGGCTGAATTTCGTCTTGCCGAAATTAAACAGGTTAAGGAAAAAGATTTTAACCTTGTTCTTGCAAATATTCAGAAAAACGTTTTGCTGGATATTGCAGAAGACCTGGTTGATCACTTGCTGCCTGGCGGTGTGCTTATTTTATCGGGATTGCTTATTCCGGATGAAAAAGATATTGTTGCAAAATATACAAGCCTTGGTTTAACCTTTGCCGAAAAACACGGACTTGACGAATGGATAGGTCTTGTTTTTAACAAGCATGTATAAGTACAAAGTTTTTTGTAAGAAGCAAAGTTGAAATAACTTTGCTTCTTGCCATAAATACAAATAAAATAACTTCGTAAGACCCGTTTACAATTTTAACACTAATAAGAACTATTAATAAGTTATACTCCTGTTGCAAGCTCCAGAATTTCCTTCTCAATTGCCTTGCCTCTGTTACGTCCGTACCATAAATGTAATTGTTCAATAAATTTATCTTTTCCAAGTCCCTCGGCTTTGGCTTTTTGCACCAGTTCAACCGCTTCTTTAGGGCGCGGTCCCCATTTAAATAATTCGTTTCCGTCTTCATCAAACGCAACAAGTATAGGTATGCTTTTAGTGCCGTTTGTAAGATAATGTTCCATAATTTCGGGGTGTTTATCCCGTAGTATTATTCTGAAATTAACAAGCTCATTAAGTCCGGCAATGTGCGCAATATAAGGCAGATTCTGCGCTGAATCACCGCACCATGTTTCTGTAATCAGCATCCACAGTTGCGGTTTTTTAATTGCGTTCATGGCCTCCTTTATTTCGGCTGAAGGGGAATATGTCTTATCAATTCTCTGGCTTCGCTGCAGGTTTAATTTTGAATAAGTAAAGTGTTCCTTATCGCTTTCGGAAAGGGAATTAATATCGGTTTCGGTAACATATTTTTCAAAAATCTCCGCATACTCTTTATAATTAAATCCGTTATGTGGTATCCTGTTGATAAAAAAATCTTTTGCCATGGTAAATTCCTTATTTTATCCGTTAGATGATATTAGCGGGGAAATGATTCACAAAATAAGGAAAATGTAGAAAAAACTTCGCGCCTTGCATTAATTGCAAAGCGCAAAGTTATTAATAAGGTTTTGTGCTTAGTTGTTTTGTTTTTTAAGGAAGAAGCCGAAAACTCCTGCAAACAAAGGAAGCCAAATAAGAATATTAATTGCGGGATTAATACCAAAGTTTTCCACTACAAGGCCAATCAACCCCACGCCAAGCCCGCCAATACCGGTACCAAAGCCAAGGGTTAAGCCCGATGCGAGAGCGGCATTTTTACTTATGGTCTTTTGGGCAAGAGTAACAGTAACCGAAAATGAAGCAAGCAGAAACGCGCCTGCAAGCGCAAGCAGTAAAAGGCTTAACGCTCCCTCGGTGATAGAAAACAAATAAAAGAAAGGAGCCGCCAAAATGAGAGATACAATTATAACCGCTCTTCCGCTGAATTTATCTGCCAGCAAGCCTCCAATAAGTCCGCCTATTGAACCGGTGAAAAGCATTAAAAAAACAAGCCTGCTGCCGGCAACCAGAGACATGCCTTTTGCTTTCATGTATAAAGGTAAAAAGGAAATCATGCTGAAATAAGTTAACGATCTGAAAGCCACAACAAGCATAAGTTTGCCAAGCTCCGCCCAGGAGCCTTTTAACGCTGTTAGTAGTTTTTCGCCGCCGCGTTGTTTTTGCGGTACAACAATGCTGTTTGTTGAAAATGCCAGAAGAATACTTATTAACAAGCCGGGTAATATAAAAACGGGAGTGATTTTTAGTCCGAAATTTTCAAGCAGGGGAACAGCCATTAATGGAGTTAACGCCCACCCCACATTACCCGCGGCAATAAATACGGCTTGAGCAAAATTCCTGTTTTTGCCGCTGCAAGCCGCTACAAGGGCGGAGCCTTGCGGGTGAAACGCTGCCGTTCCAAGTCCGGCAAGGCTTACAATAGCTAAAAGGAGAGGATAATAGCTTATAACACCTGTAAGGCATAATAAAGCGGCCATCCATAAAGTGCCTGTGTAAACAAGCCAGCGTTTGTTTTTTTTATCGGATAAGAAGCCGAAAAAGGGTTGTACCAATGAAGATGTTATTGTGAATACCGAAACAAGAAACGCCCCTTTGCTTACGCTTATGCCGGCCAGTATTAAGTACGGCAGCATAACCTGAATCTGATTCATATATACATCGTTTATCATGTGACCTAAAGAAAGAACGGAAATATTGAACTTTTCTTTAGCCGTGTTTTTAATTGCTAATGTTGTTTCCATATATTTTATAAGTCTGTTTATTTATCGTATAAGTTTATTACAGAACAAAAATATCTTTTTCATACTGTGTATAAATAACAAAACTTATGAATTTGTTGGCAAAATTACGGGATGAGTAAAAAAGAGTCCTTAAACTCTTTGAAGTTGAGCCCTGTTGAATCCTTAAAAAAGCGGCTGAATTGAGAGGGGTCTTCGAACCCCAAATCGTAGCCAATTTCCTTAATAGAGCGGTCGGTAAACAGAATCATTCTCTTTGCTTCTGTAAGCACCCTTGCCTGTATGTACTCTTTTGGCGATTGCCCTGTGGAGCTTTTTATTACTTCGCTTAAATAGTTTGGCGTAATGTTCAGCTCCTGCGCGTAATCTTTTACTTTATGGTATTTGTTAAAACTGTTATTAACCATTATCTTAAAAGACTCGGCAACGGGGTTGCCTGCAATTGCTCCTGATTTATCATTATTGTTCAGGTTAAAAAAATGTTCATCGCATTTAATCAAAAACAATTTCAGGTAGGCTTCAATTGTTTCGTAACGCAGGTTATTTCCTGAGTGAAAAGCGTCCATCATTCCATCGGCAAAGTTTTTCAGCATATCCGCGGTCTCTTTTGTAGCTGTAAGTGGTAAACTATTATCCGGCTGTGAAAGAAATTTAAGCCTTTGAATAATGCTTCCGCTGTACTTGCTGCCGGCAAGAAATTCCGGTGTAAATAAAATAAGATAACCTTCCGGTTTGGGGTCGCTTATTATTTGATGTACCTGCCCGGGATTGACAATAAATATGCTGTTCGGTTCGAACGCGAATTCCTTAAAATCGATTAAATGTTTGCCTGATGAATTGAAAGACCACACCACGGCAAAATAACTGTGCTTGTGCGGAATACCCGCTATTTCATTCATTTCGGCGGTATTTTTTATGACGAAAGGAACCGGGTTTTCTTTATACTGTAATTGTTTGTGATATAATATTTCTTCGCTCATATTTTTAATATAGCCATTACTTTTGCTAATTTCAATTGACATAAAATCAAAACAAGTATTAATATCCGGTATGTTGAAACGCAGCCATGTTAATTATATATTTGTTAAGTCAAATAGAATAATATAAAAGCGGATTTGTTTATATGCAGACACCCTTTGCAATGTCGTTTAATACAATAGCTTCCTTATATAACTCGGCAAGGCCCGGTTACCCAGGTGTATTATATTCGGAAATAGAAAAAATTAAAAAATTCGGTTGCGATTCAAAAATTCTTGAAGTTGGCGCCGGGCCGGGGACGGCTACGATTGAAATTTACAAAAAATGGCGCTCAAATATGGTGGCTGTTGAACCCGGTCATAAGTTAATTGCTATTGCTGAAGAAAAGTGTAGTGAGTTCGGCAAAATAAAGTTTGTAAATAACATGTTTGAAGACTATAAAGCTGTTGATTTGTTTGATGGAATACTTTCGGCTACCGCGTTTCATTGGCCCGATAAAAACGTCAAATATAAAAAAGCGTATGAGTTATTAAAAAATGATGGTATACTTGCTGTTTACTGGAATAATTACTCCCGTTCGGAAAACAAGATTTTTGACCGTATACAAAAAGTCTACGAAAAGCACCATCCCGCGATAACCGATTTCAGGGATTTCCGGATTCAGGTTGCTGAAAGAATCAAACAAAAAAGCGATGAAATATCAAAAAGCGGCTGGTTTACTTTAGTTAAGCATTTTGATTTTTCTTATGATAAAACCTTTACCTCACAGGAGTACATCAATTTACTGAAATCTTTTTCGGGTAACTCCACAATTGAAAAAAGCGAAATAGATATATTTTATAAAAAGATATTGGAAATTATTGAAAGCAATGGGGGAGCAATTACACTTCCCGTAATAGTGAATCTTGAAGTCGCGAAAAAGAACTTGGATTACATAAAACTAAACTAATGGTGTATACTATTTTGTACACTTCTTTAGACAAACCTCCATTTTATGTGTTATATTTGTATAAAAAATAAGAAAAATTTCTGGCACAGACATTGATAAAAACAAGTAAAGATTTTTTATAGAGAGGTTTATAATGAAAAAGTTAATGTTAATAGCAGTTTTTATGGTTTCCTTATTCTGGCTTGGAAGTTCAGAGACCAGCGGGCAAAGAACTGAATGCAGCTATTTTTATGATGCCCTAGCGCCTCAGGGCCGCTGGATTGAAATAGATAACGGGCTCCTTGCATGGCATCCATCAAGAGTAAGTTACCGCTGGGCCCCTTATCAGGCCGGCCGCTGGATATGGACTTCGTACGGCTGGTATTGGGATAGTTATGAACCCTTTGGCGATATTACATACCACTATGGACGCTGGTATAATGACGACTATTATGGCTGGCTGTGGATTCCTGATGACCAATGGGGACCTGCATGGGTTGAATGGCGTTACGATGATGACTATATAGGCTGGGCTCCTTTATCTCCTTATGCCACTTTCAGCATTTCATTCGGCATTCGTTTTTCGCAGCATTATGAAGCTCCGTATAACAACTGGTGCTTTGTTAGTTACCGCCATTTTTGCGAACCGAGACTGACAACATATTATGTGGCTCCGGCTGTAAGATACCGTATATTTTCAAATACAAAATATCGTACGGATTACGGTTATGAAAGAGACCATGTAATTAACCGCGGAGTTGACAGAACTGTTATAGAAAGAAACGGACGCGTATCAATAACTCAAAGAGAGATTGTAAGGGTCGATAATCCGAGAACCACTATAACAAGAGGCGGAAGCCGTGTTGAAGTATTTACCCCTACCAGGGAAGTTATGAGTCGCGGCGATGTAAGTAAAATAAACATAGTACGCAGCAACCGTAAAACAACTCTTGAAATAAATAAAGTTGATATTGGCAGAAGTGATAGAAACAGCGGAACAAAAAGCAGCGCGCCTGTTACAAGACAGGGTTCAGCCCGCTCTACGGAAATACAAAGGAACCAGACTTCGTCTCCTTCCGTTACTCCAAACAGGGATGCTGTAAGAACCCCAAACAGAACAGGAGCAATAAACCAGAGAACTCCAGATAGAAGTCAACAGAAAATAGATCAAAGAAATGCCAATACGGAGCGAAGAATGAATAGCCGCTCAAATGCTGGGCAAAATAAAACCGAAAGGAAACAGGAAGCTCGGCAGCAGAAACAGGAAGTTAGGCAGCAGAAACAGGAAGAAAAAAATATTCAGCGCGAATCGCGCGAGCAGAATAAGAGAGAGAAAGAAGACCGCCGTTCTTCTTCCGATAGAAGAGACTAAAAAAACATATAAAAAAGCCCTGTACAGGGCTGCAAAGCTAATAAATTGGAAGGCCGCCTTATAGGGTGGCCTTTTTTACGTTTTTTCATAAGCCAAAGGCAAAATTCCGAAAAACCTTTTTAATAATGCGCAAGTGGAAAATCAATTATAAAATTGTTAATTTTTAATTGTAAAATTGAAAATTAAGGATGAGAAAAATCGGTTTTGATAAAAAATTCTTTGTGAAAATTCTTGCAGGTATAGTCATCTGCCTTTTAGCTGTTATTTCCTATCTGTCATATCACCAGAAACAAATAACCGAAGAAAGAAATTCAAGAGTTAGCGTGGATTCCATTGAAACTTCGTTCGTGAGAATAATTTCTGAACTTGGAATACAGAAGGAGTGGGTAAAAAAGAATCCTCCAAAATCCAAAAACTATACTTTACCCGAAAACGCGTTTCTTGTTACCGTCCCTTCCGATTTGCCCATAGCTGTAATAATAGCGGAGTTGAACAAGCAATGGAGCAAGGATACGGTTGTAATAAACGCTGTTGAAAAGGAATTGAGAGGCGCAACCGAAATAAAGGTCTCGGCAAACCACATAGAAAAAATGTACGCGAGATTTGAATATGATAAAAATCTGAAACGCCAGGCCGGCACCGGCGCAATTGTATTAACTGGCGTTGAAGACGAAAAACAGGCTGTGCAGGAAAAAATAATACAACTGCCGGAACCGATTTCTTTTCTCATAGTTCCATCAAAAGATAACCTTGACCTTGTTAAAGAGTTTGTAAAAAACCGAAAAGAATACGCGGTTTTACTGAATGAAAAAATAAAAGAACCAAATTTCAAATTGGAAAGCGGTTTTCCAAAAAGCAGGCTTTCAAGTTCCATTAAAGACCTTGTTGGCAATTACAAGGAAGCCACATGTTTTGTGTTGGATAATAATTCCGATCTGGTAAAGCCGGAAGTTTTTGAAATAATACAGCACGAATTTGAAAAACGAAATATAAAACTTATTCTCTTAAACAGATTCAGAGTGATAGAAGGAGGGAATGACGAGGAACTAAATAATAAATTTATGACCGGGCTCAATTCAATAGCCGCGGGCAAAATAAATCCTATTTTATTATCCGTAAGCGATTTTAATACAATAACCCTTTCATTTCAGGAGTTAAGGCGTAAAGGGTTTAAATATGTGCCGCTTTCGGCTGCCGCTGTTGCGGAATAGCAAGGAGCGGAGAGTATTTAGCTTACAGCCGGTTATTTTTTTTTAATTACAATATTCATAACTTTGAGATTCATTTTTAGGAAGATTATGTATAACTCTATAGTATTAGTAAAACAGGTTCCGGATACGGCAAATATTTCCGGAAAGGTGATGAAAGAAGACGGTACGGTTAACCGCGCCAAGCTTCCGGCAATTTTTAATCACGAAGATAAAGTTGCCCTGGAGTTGGCTCTTCAAATTAAAGATAAATTCGGCGGTAAGGTAACTGCCGTAACAATGGGGCCGCCAAGGGCTTCAGATATTTTGCGCGAGTGTTTATATATGGGCGCGGATGATGTTATGCTTATAAGCGACAGGAAATTTGCCGGCGCGGATACACTTGCAACTTCTTATGTCTTAAGCGAAGCTATTAAACAAATTGGTAATTACGATTTTATTTTTGCAGGCCGTCAGGCTATTGATGGCGATACCGCGCAGGTTGGCCCGCAGACAGCCGAAAAACTCGATCTTCCTCAGGTTACTTACGCGGAAGAAATTCTTGAACTTAACGGAAAATCCGCAAAAATAAGAAGGAAAATAGACGGCGGACACGAAGTGGTGTTGGCTAAACTGCCTATTCTTGTTACTGTTATTAAAGACGCGGCTGAACCAAGACCGTTCAGCGCTAAAAAAGTTATGGCATTCAAAAATGCAAAATCGTTATTTGACCTTGAAGCTATATCCGAAGGAAATTCTCTCCTTTATACAGATTCATTAGTACATGAGTACCAGACAAATTCATTATTTATTTCCACAATGACTATGGATGATCTTAAACTTGACGTTGAAAGATGCGGCGTAAAGGGTTCCCCTACCAAAGTATATAAAGTGGAATCTGTTGTGCTTGCCGGCGGCAATCACGTTAAGGTGGAAGCTACAAAAGCCGGTATAGGCTCCTTAATTGATAAACTCATGGAAGATCACATTTTAGGATAAGGAATTAAAATGAATAATTACACTAATGAAGTTTTTGTTTTTATAGAACAGAGAGGCGGTAAACCCGCTGATGTAAGTTTTGAGCTTTTATGCAAGGGCCGCAAGTTGGCAGACAGCATGAAAGGCTCTCTTAAAGCTATTGTTATTGGTTCCGATGTTAAAGGAATTGCTGTTGAAACTTTCAAATACGGCGCAGATGAAGCTCTTGTTGTTGATCACCCCGATTTGAAAAATTTCCTTTCCATCCCTTATACGCGTATAATGAATGAACTTGTTGGCCAGCACAGGCCTCGCATAGTTCTGTTTGGCGCTACTGTTATTGGCAGAGATATGGCTCCGAGAATTGCTTCGAATACAAGAAGCGGTTTGACGGCCGATTGCACAGACCTGCAAATAGCTAATGTAGTCTATTTAAAAGAAGAGTATAAAGATTTATTGCTGCAAATAAGACCGGCATTTGGCGGAAATATTATCGCGACAATTATTACGCCTGAAAATCCTACTCAGATGGCAACTGTAAGAGAAGGCGTTATGGAAATGGCTCCTGTTGCGGAAGCCAAACCGGTTAAGATTACGGAAATTCCATACATTTCTAACGCAACAGATAAGCTTATTGAGATTATTGAACAGGTTCGTGAAGAGAACAAGGTTAACCTTAAGGCCGCCCCAATTATTGTTTCGGGCGGGTACGGTTTGGGTTCCAAAGGTAATTTTAAATTGATATATGATCTTGCTCATGTTCTTGGCGGCGAAGTTGCCGGGAGCCGCGCCGCGGTTGACGCCGGCTTTGTTCCGGCTGAACGGCAGGTAGGCCAGACAGGCGTTACAGTAAGGCCCAAGCTCTACATTGCGGTTGGAATATCCGGCGCCATACAGCACAGGGCCGGTATGCAGGAATCCAACAAAATAATTGCCATTAATACTGACCCGGACGCGCCTATTTTTGAAGTCAGTCATTATGGAATAGTAGGTGATGCTACACAGGTAATACCTATGTTTATTGAAACGTATAAAAATAAATTGAAATAGGAAAAATAATAATGTCGAATTATTTCTTAGAAAATAGCGATTTGCAATTTCAGTTTAATAATCTGAATATTAACGGAATTGTAGACCTTACTGAAGAAAATTATCAGCAGGCAAAAGACTATAATTACGCTCCCAAAAACTATGAAGATGCAATTGAGAACTACAGAAAAGTTCTTGAAATTGTTGGAGATATTTCAGCGAATTATATTGCGCAAAGGGCGGCCGATGTAGACCTTTACGGAGCTACTCACAGTGACGGAAAAGTTTCATACGCGAAAGGAACGGATGAAAATATGAAAATGCTTTCCAAGGCGGACTTGATGGGAATGATTTTACCGCGCCGTTTTGGAGGCCTTAACTTTCCGTTTACAGTGTATATGATGGCAACGGAAGTTGTATCCCGCGCGGATGCCTCGCTAATGAACTTATTTGGATTGCAGGATATTGCCGATACCGTGTGCAAATTCGGAAGCGAAGCTCAAAGAGAAGAATTTCTGCCCCGTTTTTCATCGGGCGAGTATACCGGCGCCATGGCTTTGACCGAACCGGATGCCGGTTCCGATTTGCAGGCTGTAAAATTGCAGGCCTACCAGGATGAAAATGGGAAATGGTTCCTGCGCGGCGTTAAAAGATTTATAACAAACGGCAACGGCGACGTTCTTCTTGTACTTGCCCGTTCCGAGCAGGGTACAAAAGACGGACGCGGTTTAAGTATGTTTGTATGCTATGGCGATGACACAGTAGTTGTAAGACGTATTGAACACAAACTTGGCATTCACGGCTCGCCTACATGCGAACTTCAGTTTAACGATACTCCGGCACAGCTTGTTGGTTCAAGAAAGTTCGGTTTAATTAAATATGTAATTCACCTTATGTTCCGCGCGAGAATGGGCGTTTCTGCCCAGGCTTTGGGAATTTCTCAGGCGGCTTACGAAGAAGCCCTTAAATACGCTAAGGAAAGAGAACAATTTGGAAAGCCTATTTATGATATTCCTGTAATTTCGAACATGCTTATTGATATGAAAGTGATGATAGAAACAAATCGTTCTCTGTTTTACAGCGCTTCCAAACATGTTGATGAAAAGGAAAAGCTGGAAGAGTTGCTGGAGAAACTAAAAGCCGAGAAGAAACCTTTTGCGGATGTAAACGAAAAGCTTAAATTCATAACCAGAGTAGCCAACCTGCTTACTCCTATGTCCAAATATATTCTTACCGAATCCGCAAACAAAATTACTTACGACGCTTTGCAAATACATGGCGGAACCGGTTACATGAAAGAGTTTAAAGTTGAACGCCTTGCAAGAGATGCTCGTATTACGAATATTTACGAAGGTACATCTCAAATGCAGATAGTGGCCGCAAGCGGCGGAGTGATAAACGATATTCTTGCTCCGTTCTTTGAAGAAAAAGAAGCTAAAGAGTATCCCGGTGCGTTAAGCAGACTTGCAAACTACCTTAAAGAAATAAGGTTGATATACAAAGACTGCCTGAAATACGTTATGGATAAAAAAGACGCTTCATTCCAGGATGTGGCTTCTAAAGACCTTGTAGAACTCTATATGTATTTATATGTAGGTTATCTTGTTTTGGAAGAAGCTCAGATAGAACCTTCAAAAGTTTTTATTGCTAATCGTTATATTATTAACTCGTTATCAAATGCCCGTAAAAATGCTGAATCTATTAAAAGCGAGCTGTTTGGTGATTTATTGCATGCTAATGAAATACTTGTTTAATAAACATATTTTATAACTTTATCAAAGTGAAATTATGCAGGATAAAAAATATTTCTACTATCGTATATATGATGATAAGGAAGAAAAAACCTACTTCAAATGTACTTTAGAGCACGCGAAAATTGTGCAGCTATTACAAGAATACGAAAAAACTCATGAAGAGTATTTTAATTCGGATTTTGTAGTATTCATAAAGCAGCAAGACCCTGAGGCCGAAATGATTGAAATGCACAATATTTTTTATTAATTTATATTAAAGAAAAGGAAATATGTCTCTTAAAAATAAAATTCTGGAATTTTTTAACAGAAAGGCCAAAGTTACTACTCTTGGCGGGCCAAAAGCTGTTGAGAAACAATACGCTATGGGGAAAATGACTGCCCGGGATAGAATTAAAGAACTTCTTGATCCTGATTCTTTCCACGAGTATGATATGTTTGTTGTTCATCACAGCAAAGATTTCGATATGGAAAAGAAAGAACTTCCTGCCGATGGGGTTATTACCGGAACAGGTACTATTGCCGGAAAACCTGTGTGTATTTTTGCGCAGGATTTTACCGTTGCAGGCGGTTCACTGGGACTTATGCATGCCAGAAAAATTACAAAAATTATGGATCATGCAATTAAGTTCGGTATGCCGTTAATTGGTATTAACGATTCCGGCGGCGCCCGTATACAGGAAGGAGTAAATTCTCTTGCCGGTTACGGCGAAATTTTTTACCGCAATACAATAGCATCGGGCGTTATACCGCAAATTTCTGTAATACTTGGTCCTTGCGCGGGCGGTGCTGTTTATTCTCCCGCTCTTACCGATTTTGTGTTTGTGGTAGACAAAATTTCCAAAATGTTTATTACAGGTCCCGAAGTTATTAAAACAGTTCTTGGCGAAGAAATTTCGATGGAAGATCTTGGCGGCGCTAAAGTTCAGACCGAAATAACAGGTAACGCTCACTTCTTTGCAAAATCGGAATTGGAATGCTTCGACCAGATAAGACAGCTTATGTCTTATATTCCATGGAGTAATTATAAAAAGGCGGAAGCAATTCCTGTTAAGCCGCCGCGGTCTGTTGTTGCAATAGATAAAATTATTCCTGCCGAAAGCACCAAGCCTTATGATATTCGCCATATAATAAAAGCTGTTTTTGATGACTCTCAGTTTTTTGAAATACAGGAACATTGGGCAGCTAATATTGTTATTGGCTTTGCCCGTATGGACGGCCAGACAGTTGGTATTATTGGAAACCAGCCGCTTGTTTTAGCAGGCGTCTTGGATGTTGATTCTTCCGATAAGGCTGCTCGCTTTATCCGTTACTGCGACGCTTTCAGTATACCTCTTGTAACGTTTGTGGATTTGCCTGGTTACCTGCCGGGTATTGACCAGGAACACGCGGGAGTTATCAGGCACGGAGCTAAAATTCTGTATTCATACAGCGAAGCTACGGTTCCTAAAATTACGGTTATTTTACGCAAGGCTTATGGCGGCGGTTACATTGCAATGTGCTCAAGGCATTTGGGCGCGGACTTTGTTTTTGCCTGGCCTACTGCCGAAATTGCCGTTATGGGTCCGCAGGGCGCAGCTAATATTATCTTTAAATCGGAAATTGTAAATTCTCCTGACCCTGAGCTTACTCGTAAACTTAAAGTTCAGGAATATACCGAAAAATTTGCAAATCCTTATGTTGCGGCTGCCAACGGTCATATTGATGCCGTTATTAATCCCGGTGAAACAAGGGATTATTTAATTCATACTTTGAAGACTGCCAAAACAAAGCAGGATTTGAAACCAACTAAAAAACACGGCATTCCGCCATTTTAACAAAGACTATGGAAGAAAAAAAACTATCATCTCTTAATATAGATGAAACATATTACGATTCTCTTTTGACCAGGAAATATATGGAACGTAAAAAATATGTTCCCGCAAATCCCAAACAGATGTGTTCTCATATTCCCGGTGTAATCAGAGAAATTGCTGTTCACAGCGGACAGAGCGTTAAAAAAGGAGATCACCTTTTAACGCTTGAAGCAATGAAAATGATGAACAACCTTACATCCGGAACAGACGGAAAAATCAAAAAGATTTTTGTCAGCGAAGGGGAAATGGTTACAAAAGGGCATCCGTTGATTGAGTTCGAATAAAACTTAACAAAAGCGGGCTGCCTTTATACAGCCCGCTTTTAGAAAACATAAGTTTTGATATTACAAAAAAGCCGCTCCGAATAAATCGGGGCGGCTTTTTTATTAGAGATGTATTATAATGATATCAGAAGCCAAGAGAAATCTGGAATATATGGTTCGCGTCAAAATACTTTACATTACGGTAAGCGTAATCTATTTTAACATCCAGTCCCTCAAGCTCGTAATTGATTCCCACACCGGCAGTAAAACCATAAATGTATTCGTCTTTAGGGGCCTGCGGAGAAAAATCGTAACCTGTACGAATGAAGAACAGATTGTTAAAACCGTATTCAAGACCAACCTTGTACTCATCGCTTGAGAAGTTATTATTCTGGAAAGTACCCGCAACAAGCAAGGAGTTCATCTGATCGATGTAGGGCTTGTAACTAAAGCCTAGTTCAAAAGTGGTTGGCAATTCGAACGGAGCCGAATCTACCTTGTAATACGAAGGAGGACGCTGCAAGTCGGTAGCGTCTGCCTGAATAAGCATACCGCTTCCGTCATACTGCATTTTTGGGCCAAGGTTTTTAAGCACTATACCAAAGCTCAAACCCTTTAACGAAGCAAGGTTATCGTAAGTAAGACCCACGTTAAAGGCAATGTTTGTGGCGGAAACCTGATCCATTGTTTCGCTAATCAGGTTTGTGGTTAAACCTACCGCAACCTGGTCTGTAAGCTGTTTTGAATAAGTTAGTCCCGCGGTTAAAAACTGTGGCGAAAAAGTCTTGCCCGTACCGTCCGGATCGGTAGTTGTGGTAACAGGAATATCGCCAATAGATAACGTTTTAAGACTTAAAGACAAAACGCCGAAACTTTGGAAATTAGCCGCAACGGCGCCATACTCAACGCCAATATCGGCAATGTAATTCATGTGAGAAAAAGTAACAGCGGCCGACCCGTTGATTCTTGCAACGCCTGCCGGGTTCCAGAACAAGGCTTCTACCCCTGATGATGAGGCAATGTTTGAGCCGCCCATAGAAATACCGCGGGCGCCTACAGGAATTAATAACTGCGATGCGCCTCCAGTTCCGGTACGATTACCGCCTCCTGCAAAAACATTATTCACTAACAGCAGGAGAGTAAATACAATAATCAAATTTTTAATTCTTTTCATTTTTACTCCTTGAGTTTAAACTTCTTTGTTAAAATCTATCAAGAATTTGCTGTTCTTGAATAATTGCAATTTTCAGAATTTTGGATGTGCCAAGATCGGGTATATCGATATAAGCGATATATAAACCGCTTGCAACCGGTAAACCTGAGTTGTTTGCCAAATCCCATCTTTCAAATTGCGAAAGCGCATCGTGATTGATTGTTTTAACCAAAACGCCGGCAAGGTTGAATATTCTGATTGTTGCCTTGTTCGGCAGATGGCTGAATGTAACAAATCTGTTGTATTTGTTTAACTCTTCGGAGTTTGTACCATAATATGGATTTGGGAATACATTTATTTTATTGACCGCCTCTTTTGCCAGGGTTTTGCTGTAAGAAGAAGCGTTGGTTTTAAATGTATATACGTCTTTCCCAATCTGTATAGGGTTCGCGTAAGAAATAGTAACCTGATCTCCAAGCGAATAATTTGTGCCGTACATAACCAGTACCCATGTTGCCGCGTTGGCCGCGTCGCTGGTTGTGGCAATAGGGTTCAACGAATCGTACGCTGAATTGACAAGGATAACATAGTTTCTGTTTGTAGGCAGCCATGAATAAAACGGATTATCCGTTTCGGTCTGCATACGGTCGCGGAACATAAGGTTAACCTGTCGGTTATCGTCTTTGCTCCATACCTCAAAAGGAATACGGATTAAGAACGGTTTGTTTGTGCCGGGGTTCGGGTTCAACGGATGAGTGGACAAATCTGCCGCCTTGAATATGGTGGCTAACTGACCGCCGCTCTTTATAAAATAAATCTTCTGTCCGTTTTTAACTGTAGAATCCCAAACGCCTGTAAATTTAAGTATGTAGTCTTTTTGCAGCTCGTTAACATCATCGGTACCAAAGCCGAAACCTTCGAGAGCAGTACTTGTAGCTGTTCCATAGATGGTGTAGTTCTCAAAGTCGAGAGTTGATGTGCTTCCGCTGTTTGTAAGTTGAGTTTTGCTGTTAGGGCCCGGTGTTAAATCCGTACTGAAAAACTCAATTGGGGCTGCATAGCCAACATTTAAGTTTAGTTGTAATCCGTCTACAATAGTTGCCGAACTTGTACCGAGAGACGTTTGTATATCGTCTCTCAACGGATATAAATCTTTTCCGTTAATAACAGACTGGTTGACAAGTTTTACCTGCTGAGTTGTTGAGTCTTTCAGGTTCCAGTATTTTGCAAGCCTCGAAAATTTGCCAACCGCTGTAATAGTTGTTGTTCCCGAAACATCAACTGCTCCGCCCGAAGCGCCGTCATCGTATAAATACCAGTCAACCGGTATTGGAATGCCGGGAGCCTTAATTGTAGCCGTCCAGAAATCACCATCGCCAAAAGAGCCGGATTTGGATTGTGCGCCGGAAACATCGCCAAGAATAATGGAATGCCCCTGTATGGAAGGAGTAATATCTACCCCATTATAATAAGTCGTAAATCCGGGGCAGCTTTCTATTGTAACATTATCAGGGAAAGTTAATTTTATTCCGTCAATTCCATTTTCATCAGGAGCGCTATTAGTCAGCGTAAAATTCAGTACGTATGTTCCGGATTGCGGGCCATAAGAAGCCGTAACGTCAATTGATGAACCTGTTAATGTATCAACGTTTTTTATACCCTTATAATTATTAATACGCTTGGAAGCTGATGCGACCCAATCGCCATTTTCGTTTCTGACTTCCTGTCGTTGCGAAAAATATACCTGATAGGCATGACCGGTTACTTTTGCCGGGTCAACTATATTAACGTCAACGGAACCATCTGCCAGACCGGTATGGGTAATACCCTTGTAATCTCCGGTTTTGGTTGGAATACTGATTCCCGGATCAGCTGAATGCGGTATTATTGTAATTATGTTCAATGGGTTTTCAAGATTATTCGGGACCGCGTTCGGATCTGAATTATAACTATAGGCTGTTACGGCAAAATAATATTTTATGCCGTTAATAAGCGGAGTACCGCCTTTAATGGCATCTGTTTTAATGTCCAGATATCTCTGGATACCTACATCGTTGCCAAACTGAACGGCAATGTTAACAACTTCGCCCGTAGTGGCATCAAAGTTACTATCTTTAATTTTAGTTACACCGTCAATAATATCGTAGGTTTGCAGCCGCTTGCCTTCCGAAACGCTTGCAGTTGCGCTGGGCAGCTGGTAAACATTATAACCCTGGAATTTATACCCTTTGTTGTTCGATGATTCCGTAGCCTGTACTTTGGAAAGGTTGGAACCCCAATCGAGAACAATTTCCTTATCAAGGGCGCTTACGCTAACTTCAGGAGCCGGGGGAGCGACAGGTAAATCGAAATTGTTATCGTAAACCAGCTGTGCCTGTTTATCGTAAAACTTAAGCAGGCCAACTGCCGAAAGCCTGTCCATACCCGGTATAGCGCCGGCAACAATTTCTGCAACCACTATTTCCTGCGTATCGCCAACAGCCATCTGGAACGGACCGGAAGCCTGTCCCTGTCTTCTGTCATCGGCCGGAATTACCTGGCCATCAAGCCAGCCTGTGCCGGTTTGAGGATCGCCTGGAACAACAAATGTTGTATTCTTACCTGTATTTGGATCAACAAAGAATTTGCCCGTTTTACCGACTTTACCTTGCATGAAGTTATAGAACTGAGTAGCGCCATCTGTGGAACCTAAAGTTGGATCGGTTACCGAAGCGTCTCCTCTTGCAAAATAATAGAAAGAGGTCATAGGTAGATTTATATAGCCGGGGCCTACTTTTTGTCCGTTTGTAATGCCATAATCATCGGCATCGTCAACACCGTTTTTGTTCAGATCCTGTCCCTGTACGCCTTTAATAAGCGGGCCCTGGAAAAAGTCAAAGCCTGTTGCCGGCGGAGGTAAAGGGGAATAGGTCGCGTCTGAAGCATTTGCGTTATAGCAATAACCCAGACTCAATGTGGTATCGCAACCTGAAAAGTCATCAGTTGAGTTTCCCAGATCCACATCGGCCCAATACGAAACTATTACGTCTTTAAGAGGGTCTTTACCTTTGTTGATCATTTTATATTTTCTGAAGAACATATTTCCCAAAGCGCCTGTTTGAGAATAAGCCCATACGGTAACCTGCAGTTCAATGCCGCAAGGGTTTGTTCCGTAAAGATAAACTGATTGCTGAGCGTCAACATCGTTGCAGACGTACCAGATAGTCTGGTTGGCGCCGGGAACGCCGGGTATATCAACATCCGGATCGTATTTGCCGTTGTTGTTTTTATCGGTATACGGGGCTCCATCTGTTGCGGGCCATTCAGTCCAGTCTTTTTCGTATTGCGCCCTTACTGCCGCAACACTTGAGTTTTCGTTGGTAGCTTCCATGGAAAGATCAACCTTTGGGCCGCCAGGATATACATCCGGGCGAATTCTGTAAATCCTGTTCTTTGGAAGATCGGGGCTTTCCGCAACTCCGGGTGATAGTATTTTGCCTGGCTTCATACTTGAGCGGTATGTTGAGCCGCCTACTCTTACCTGCGGGTCGTTGCCGATATAGCAACCCCAAATAAAACCGGATTCGAAACATGCAGTCTTACCGCTTCCCTTGGGGTATACAAGTCCTGAATTTTTTTCATCTTTATCTATATCGGAAATACCATCGTTTTTAAATACGGTGGAAAGATTATTTATATCCAGATAAGTCCTTATCGGATCTCCGTTTACTTTACGGAGAGATTTAGCGGATGAGTTCTTATCTTTATTTTCAGCATTCAGCGGTGAAGTTACATACGATATGCCCACAATAAAGACAAGCAGTAATAATATTTTTTTAGAAATCATATTTAAACTCCTTTTTAAGTTTTAGCCAAAATCATAATTAGTATTCTAACCGAATGCCAAATCTGATTTGACGAGGCGGTCCGTAGAAGTACGGTGTGGTAGTATAAGGAGCGCCCGTAGTAGCAGACTGCCATTTTTCGTAGTAGTCAATATTTATTGCCCTGTATAGCTGAGCATATTGCTCGCCGTATGTATCAACTTGTTTGCCGCCTAATGTAGGATTGGTCAAATAACCATCGTCTGTTGTAGAACCGGTTCTAAGAAAAACGTTTTCAATATTTTTCCTGTCGAACAGGTTAATAACATAAATGTATACGTTCGCGTTTAGCTTATCGTATAAATTAAAAGTTTTATCAATTCTAAGGTCTACCTGAAAAATCCAGGGCGTTGTAGACGAGTTCAAAGCTTCTATTGGCTGTCTGTCGCGTGCGTCTCCTTCAAGATCCGCGCCGCCAATACCAAGCGTATAAGGGTGTCCGCTATTGAAAGTAAGCAGCGCCGAAATACCCAATTGCTCAAGAGCTTTCGGCCCGTCATCTTTTCCAAAACGGTAATCGAGGTTTATACTGCCTCTGAAAGCGTTGTTGTATTCCAAAGGAGAAATATACTGCGGCTTAAATACTGTAACTCCATCCAAAGGAGCTCCTACTATACCTCTTTGTGAGTTAGGAAACGAACCCGTTCCCTGCGCGTCCTGGAAGGATATGGTTGCGTTGGCCTGGAACCTGTCTCTTCTGCGCATATTGAAAGCGATTTCAACACCCTTTGTTGTCGCAAAGTCTCCGTTTTTGAGTACCGCGTAAGCGCCGAACTTTGAATCGGTTCTTACTTTAACAAGATCGTATACTACCTGATCCTGAATATCCTTATAATAACCCGTTACATCGAACGAAGCAAAGTCGCCTATCTGTTGTGTGAAACCAACTTCATACTGCGTGGTTCTTGTTGGCCTGATATTATAACCAACCGGCGCTGTAATTTCGAAACCGCCTCTTAAGTTATAAGCCGTTGCGTAAATACCCTGATAGACGTCTCTTAAACGCGACTGCTGTACGAACTTGCCAAACTGCGCGTGAAATACTGTCTGGTCCGTAACAGGGAAGGAGAAGCCCAAACGGGGACTGACAGCGCTGAACGAAGGAACGTCCTTGAGGCCGTCTGCGTTTATTGCTCCCGTGTTTTTGTTAATTGCTCCGTCAGGATAAGTTTCATCTGCAAAAGCTTTGTTGTCAATATCTATGTAGTCGTAACGCAACCCGGCGTTGATAACAAGGTCTTTATACTCAATTTTATCCTGAACATAAAACGAAGCAAAAACAGGCTTCTTCGGCCCGGTTAATCCGTCGTCATTGGTCTCATTACCAAAAACATCATAACCGTAATTGTTGACGCCGCGGTTAATAATAATATCTGCCAGCGCTACTTTTTGAGGATCGTTAGCGGCAAGAATATCGTTCTGGTGAATTAATCCGGGTAAAGCCATCAAAGCTTCGTTACCTAAAGAGTAGTTCCTAATTGTAAAGCGTTTATACTCGCCGCCAATTTTAATTGAGTGCTCTTTGTATTCGGTGGAAAAAGCCGCGTTGATGGTAAAGTCTTCTCTCCGCATCTTTTGGTAGCCCGCAAGAACATCTCCGTTTCTGTTAAATGCAAAATCGTATAAGGAAACCTGTGTGGGTCTTAAATAGGTTGATGCGAAATTGCTAAACCCAACAGCCGCGTTTGCCGCGCTATCTCCATAACTTAAAAAGTTATCTTTCAAATACGGATCGTAGCGTTTTAATGAATTATACGAATACCCAATGTTTATTTCGTAATATGATTTTGGGGAAAGCATGTGAGTTGCTTTTAAATTAAAAGCTCCGTCATTTGAGCTGACTTCCTCTGTTCTGTCGAGATCCATAATATTGGCAATATTACCCACAGTCCTTGCAGAACTGAAAGGATTGAAATATTTATTATGAGTATATGTGCCAACAAGTCTTATAATAACCGGGTTGAAATCCAAAGTAAAACTGCCTGTGCCGGTATACTGTTCATTTGAATTTTTATAAATAGCGCCAGCCGGATAGTTCAGATTTACAGAATCGCCGGTAAGCGGATCTTTTACTACGCCCAGATTTATACCCGGATATGATTGCGGATTGGCATCCGTTTGGTAGTTGTGGTTAAACAGTCCGAAAAACTTCAGACGTTTATCTAAAACCGGACCGCTTATGGAAGCGGTAAACTCATCGTATCCATACCAGTAAGAACCAAGTCGTTTTTTCCCGTCATGAGAATCGCCTTTTGGTTTGGCGGAAATATTATCGGTAATAAATTCCGCTGTCGCTTTTAAATCCGATGTTCCGGATTTGATACTCTGCCTGATAATACCTGCATTTGCTCCGCCGAATTCAGCGGTATAACCGCCGGCCTGAACCTGGATTTCTTCAACCGCGTCCTGTACAAGAGTAACCGCGCGGCCGCCCACTACGGGGTCTGATATCGAAGCGCCTTCCAGATAGAAACCAACTTCATCCTGTCTGCCGCCTCTTATAAATACGGTTTTATCCTGCAATACTACGCCCGGAGTAAGAGCAATAATATTATCGACTCCTCTTACAGGCAAGGCGCTTATATCTTCGCCCGTCGTAATTCTGTTAGCGTTAGTATTGTTTTTATTGATTAGGGGCCTGCTTGCCACAACAGAAATTTCGCTTATCTGAACGCCTTCCACAGGCAGTTCAAAGTTCAGCTCTGTTGTAAGGTCGGAATTTACCCTTACGTTGGAAACAGTTATTGCCTGGTAACCAATGTACGATGTCTTTAATTGGTAAGTGCCGGCAAAAAGATTTAGGATTACATACTCGCCGTTTACGCCGGTAATAGCGCCCAACGAAGTACCGACGACAGTAACGCTTGCCCCTATAAGAGGCTCGCCCGTCTTGAGATCTGTAACTTTACCCTTAATTTTTCCCACTGTTCCAGCGAATAATAGAGTCGGAAGTAGCAGAAAGAAAAATAATACGGTAATTTTTCCTTTCATTGTATCTCTCCTATTTTATTGATCTTTAACAACTCAAAGGATTTGGGGAAAATGATAAAATATTTCCCCGCCCTTTTTTTATTAAAAAAATCTGCCAGATATTAATCTGAATTCACTAATCAATAGTTTCAGAATATTATAGTGTCTTTTAAATTATTCTATGGATTTTAGAGAAAGAATAGAGGATGAATACAGGAAGGTCTATTGAAATTCCTTTTGGCTTTCTCCTTCAGGACAGCCGGCAATAGAACAACAAGCCTTATAATTATTTACAGCTTAAGTAATAAAATATACCTATACCACTGCCTTAATAATTGCGGCTATATCCGTTTTTGTCAACTGTTATTTAATCAAAACTCATTTTCAAAGTGTTAAAAAACTTTATCAAAGTCAAATGTTTTTTAAGTAGGGCAATGTTTTATTTCTCTTTTGCGAGAATGTTTACACTATGGGGAGTAACATTATGCGGATTGAAAATAGTAACAACACGAAGAGTATTTAAAATTAAAAAAGGCCGCGTATTTTTTTGCGGCCTTAAACAATAGGGCTTACATGCAATTTTTAATTGTGTGGTTCAAGTCCACTTCCACGCCTTCTTCGGTAATAAAAGGCTCCCCATATTTTTTCCCTATTTTGAATCCGTAAAAAACTTCACGCGACTCAATAAAATTAATAAACTCGGGACTGCTGATAAAAGTCTCCGGTTCTTTACTCTTTGGGTCAAAAAACTGGGATGAATAGGCGTGAACAGCTTTCATTTTTAATTCGTGTGTAGCGGAAGTATCTACAATAAACGAAGGCTCGAATGAATAAGTCTGCATGTAATAAAAAAGTTTTTTGGGCCGGTAAGCTTCCTGGATTTTTTCGTGATCGAAAGTTTTTACTTTCTGAAGCCCTGTATAGAAGAGCGCCTGTTTAACTAAAAGCCCGGTGTTTATATGGTCGGGATGCCTGTCGTTAAAGTAGGGAGCAAAAATTATTTTTGGTCTGTACTTTCTGATACTCATTATGATTTTCATCAGGTTTTCCTGATCGTTCCGTATGTTTCCATCGGGAATGTGCAGATTATCCCGTGCGGCAATCTTTAGGATTATTGCGGCCTGAAAGGCTTCTTTCTGCCTTGTTTCGGCAGTGCCTCGCGTACCTAACTCACCTTTGCTTAAATCCACTACCCCCACTTTCAGATTATCCAAGGAAAATTTTGCTATTGTGCCCCCCATTGAGAGTTCTGCATCATCCGGATGCGCTGCGAAAATTAATACATCAAGATTCATAAGCAATTATGGCGTTTGTGTAATTAATGAGTTAATTAAGATAGAAAATAAATTATTTGTAAATTAATGTATTTATTATATAACGCAAAGGAAAAATTTAAAATATTTTTTGCCGGTATTTTTTAAAATCCAATACCTGTATCCCTTAAATAATACGAGCGCGTGTTAATAAATGATGAATGCTTGACAAACTCATACTCAAATCTTACATTGCTTCATATTTTCGGAATAAAATGTTACTGAACATGACGTTAGAGTTTTGTTTGATAAAATATTTTATATCCTGAGAATTTATGTCCGGATTTATAAAATAGGGATGAATAATATTATAAACAGGGGCGGTTGTATGTGCTTTTTTATAATGCGTTATTATTATTACTGCAAAAAATTATATTGATTACTGCTAAAACTGAAACTCTAAAAGTTGCTTGCAAAAGATAACGAGTATAGTTTTATAACTTGAATAGCGAAAACGAAAAACAAGGCGATAGTGGGTTCGCCTTCAAATACAACAAAAATAAAAGGCTAAAGAATGAAAAAACTCCTAATGTTTTTAGCACTGATAATTTCGGTTGGACTGACTAATGGACAAACGCAAAGGAATAGGGAAACAACAAGGAATACCGGTCTTCAGGCAATGTCAAATAGGGAAATCCATAATAATAATGCCGGAAATATTAATGTCCTTTTTACTGATGATTTCACTTCTTCAAAAGGATGGTCGACAGACAAATATGGTGGCGATTGGTCCCGTGTAAACTTTGCCAATGCGGGAGGAAAAGCCCCTGAAGAATGGTTTTTCATTGAGGATCCTTTTAATGATACGTCCAAATTAATTTCTCCGGTCATTAATACGACAGGATTAAAAGTATTGAATTTAAAATTCAAACAAGCTTTTTATTATTACTTAAGCAGTTTGGCAAACATGGGGGTATCTCGTTCCCAGGGCAACCCCTGGATTATTGGGGTTGCTACTCGTTCAAAAGGCGGTCCATGGACAGTCGCATGGTCCAAAACAATTGAGGCTATTATAGATGCCGAAGATGTTCTTGTTCCGATAAAGAATTCCGATGTAGGGCAATCGACTTTCCAGTTCGCGTTCTTCTTTCAAGGAAACGTGGATGATGGTCTTTATTGGGCAATTGATAATGTCTTTCTTGAAGAAGCGCAATTGCATGATGTTTCAACAGTATCGATTGCAGGCGCAAAGCAATATGCTCCAAACGCAACAGATACTGTTAAGGCAACAATACAAAACTTTGGAGCGGACACAGAAAATTTAAGTGTGGTTGCTAAAATATTTGATTATCAGGGGAACACGGTTTTTACAAATACAAAAACCGTCAGTAATCTTGCCATAGGGGCTGCTACAGATATTGTTTTTGATCCTTATGTCTTATCTGCAAATAATACTTTATACAAAGTACAGGTTTACACAAATCTCCCGGGCGATTTAAATACTGCTAACGATACTGTAACCAAATACATAAATACTTATACAACAAACAAAAATCTTGTGGTTGTAGAGATAAGTACATCAACAGGTTGTTATTATTGTCCGGGCGCTCAGATGGGGGCCGATGACTTATGTGCCAATGGAAAAAATGTGGCGGTTATTGAGTATCATGTATGGGATGATTTACAAATAAAATCATCAGGCTATCGATATGATTATTATGGGATGGTTGGTTGTCCGACAACATATTTTGACGGTACTTCAACTCCTATTGATGGAACCAATACTAAAAGTATCTATCCCAGCTATTTGCCTTTTTATGAAAAATTGTATGCCGTAAAAACTCCTCTTGCCATTAGCGTAACGGCAACAAAAACGGATGAGGGAAAATACAGCGCGAATATAAATATAAAAGCGCTGGCTCCGTATGTGGCTTCGAATGTAAGGGCTTTTCTTGCATTAACGGAATCGAAGATTCCTTTGAAATGGGAGGGACAATCTTTTCTTGATCATGTAGAACGCTTGTTATTGCCTGACACATTAGGCCGAAAGATTAACCTTTCCTATAACGAGGCTATCGATATTCCTTTGACGTTTACTATTGATTCAAGCTGGGCGCCGGAAAATATTGAATTGGTTGCATGGCTTCAGAACTATGATACTAAAGAAATTTATAACGGCGCAAAAACATATTTGCCTTCAAACATAAATTCGGTTGAACGAACCAGCAATACTGCTCCTTCAGTTTATTCGGTAAGTCAAAATTATCCGAATCCGTTTAACCCATCAACAACAATAGAATTTTCTTTGCCGGTTGAAAGCCATGTTAAAATTACTGTGTATAATACTTTGGGACAGAAAATTAATAACGCCTTAGATGAAACAAAACCGGCAGGAAATTACAAGCTGAATTATACTGCGGCAAATTTATCAAGCGGTTTGTATTTCTATTCCGTTGAAGCAAAGCCGGAAAAAGGGAACAGCATATTTAAAGAAACAAAAAAAATGTTATTACTAAAGTAGGTACAGCGAAAGCCGGAATAAAATGATTGATAAAAAAGCGAAAATGATTTTGAATTGATCGGTTACTGGTTACGATTATCCGGTTTATAAAAAGTATCCGGGAAAAATTCTGATAAAAATGAAATTTAATCAGTTGATACTTGACAAAAGAAAATTCTAATATTACATTGCGTATAGCTTTTAAAAAACTAATATTAAAAGGGAAATGAACCTAAGTTTAACAATGATGTGTTGCATGATGATGAAACAATTCACCGAAGCGTGAAGGTTGTTGCTTGGATTCTTTTTAACAGTTTATTTGCAAAGCCCTTCAATAACCGAAGGGTTTTTTTGTTCGATTATTATTGTATGGCTTGGAAGTCCCAAATGAGAAATATGTATTATAATAAGATAACCAATGATTGTATGTGTATGCGCCGTTGCTTAATGTGCTGTATGATGCAGAGGTGGGTCTTTATTTGAATTTTATTTGAATGAAATTTTTATAAAGCCCAATGTTTTTGCGTTGGGCTTTTTTTTTTTGAGATTATGATGTGAAATTTGCATATATGAAAGGAAGAATATATAAGGTCGGGGATTGTATGAATATACGTTGTTGCATGCATTGTTGTATGATGATTATCTGTTATTGTTGTAAGGATTTATTCGTATTCAATTGAAAATTGATATATAAACCCTTTGGCATAATAAGCAGAGGGTTTTTTGTTATAACGCGCATAATACAAAACATAAAATACAAAAATTATAATTAAGGTGATTGTGAGTTCACCTTTATTACAAATAACAAAATAAAAGGAAGGAATAATGAAAAGATACCTAACATTGTTAGTGTTAATCGTGTCTGTAAGTATAGCTTACAGCCAAACTCAAAAGAAGGGAGATGTGATTAGAAATATCACTCTGCCTTCTGTGTCAAACGTTCAAGTAAGCGATGGCGGCAATATTTCCAAAAACGCAAAACCTGGAAATGTTAATGCATTGTTTACCGAAGATTTCAGCTCTACCACTTTCCCTCCAACAGGCTGGTCGGCAGATAAGCAGGCGGGCAACTGGAGACAGGCTCCTTATAATTCTGCCGGTGGTGTATCTCCTGAATTATGGTTCTATTACAGTCCTTTGTTTACAGATACTTCAAGGTTTATCTCTCCGGTTATAAACACAACAGGGGCAACGGTTTTGAATTTGAAATTCAAACAAGCCCTATCGTACTATTCAAACAGCTTTACAGTTGGAGTTGCAACCCGTTCCAACAACGGCCCGTGGACAATAGTCTGGTCAAAATTAGCTACTGAGGATATTCTTCCCGAAACTCATTTCGTGTCAATTAAGAATTCGGATGTAGGCCAGTCAACATTTCAGTTCGCTTTCTTCTTCCAGGGGTATTCGGATAATATTAATGAATGGGCAATTGATGACGTGTCTCTTGAATTGGCTCCCGCTCATGACGCCGGGGTTCTTTCAATTTCAGGACAAAACCAGTTTGCACCAAATACGGCTGATACTGTCAAAGCAACAATTCAGAACTCTGGCGCCAATACAGAGAATGTAAACGTTGTTGCCAAGATATTGGATTATCAGGGAAACACTGTTTTCACAAATACAAAAACCGTAAGCAATCTTGCAGTTGGAGCTTCGGCAGACGTAACCTTCGATCCATATACATTGACTGCAAGCAATTCATTATACAAAGTTCAGGTTTACACATCACTTTCGGGAGATGTTAATACTACTAACGATACTGCCAGCAAATATGTAAATACCTACACTTCAACAAAAAACATTGTTGTTGTTGAAATTGCTACAGGTACATGGTGCCAATACTGCCCGGGAGCTCAAATGGGCGGCGATGATCTTTATACCAACGGTAAAAATGTTGCAGTTGTTGAGTATCACCAGGGCGCTTCAAGTGTTCCGGATCCATTCCAGACAGGCGCTTCTGTATTTAGAATTAACTATTATGGAGCTTCAGGTTTTCCAACTGCTTACTTCGATGGAACTGAGTCGTTTGTAGGTGGCAGCCATACATCAAGCACTTATGAATACTACCTGCCTATTTACGAATCACAGTATGCTGTAAAAACTCCTTTGGCATTGACTTTGACGGCAACAAAAACCGATACAAGAAAATACAGCGCCAATGTAAATATTCAAAAACTTGCTCCGTTTATTGCCTCTAATGCAAGAGTATTATTGGCCGTTACCGAATCAAAAATTCCTTTAAGCTGGCAGGGCCAAACAACGGTAGAACATGCCGCTCGTTTGCTTGTACCTGATTCGCTCGGTAAAAAGATTGATTTTTCAAATTCAACATCCGTGAACGTTCCTTTGACGTTTACAATAGATACTTCCTGGAATCCTGCAAATATTGAACTGGTTGCATGGGTTCAGAATTATGATACAAAAGAAATCTATAATGGAGCTAAAACCAACTTGCCTACAACAACAACCCCGGTTGAATTAACTTCATTCGCGGGTTCTTATTCTGAAAACGGTAAAGTAAACTTAAGCTGGACAACAGCAACCGAAACCAATAACAGAGGTTATGAAGTTCAAAGATCGGCTGACGGAAAAGAATATGCTACCATAGGTTTTGTTCAGGGTAAAGGTACTACCACATCAGTTAATACTTATTCATTTACCGATAACCTGAGCGCCTTAAATAAAAGCGTAGCTTACTATAGGTTGAAACAGGTAGATTTTAACGGCGCGTATGATTTCAGCAAGGTTGTTACAATTAATGTGACAAATCTGCCTAAATCATTTTCGTTAAGCCAGAACTATCCTAATCCGTTCAACCCAACAACAGTTATTAACTACTCGGTTCCAAAATCAGGACTTGTATCCATAAAAGTATACAATGTTACAGGTCAGGAAGTTGCAACATTAGTTAACGGTGTTAAAACAGCCGGTTCTTATAATGTTGAGTTTAATGCAAGTAAATTATCATCAGGCGTTTATTTCTATCAAATGACCGCTGATGGTTTTGTACAAACCAAAAAATTAAGTATACTTAAATAAACGTTTTGCACGTTTACCAAAGCGTTCTTTGTTTATACAAAGGACGCTTTGAGTATTTTATTAATAAAAAGGAAAGAATAGTGTGAAAAAGTTTTACCTCTTATTTTCGTTATTGCTTACAACAAGCATTTTTGCCCAGGATATTACATTTACTCCAAAAGACCTGACACAAAAAAGTGACAGCTTAGGCAAGGAGATAGTATTTAACCTTATAGTAAAAAACACATCTACCGGAGTTCAGATTGTATTTTTGAAAAGAACTAAAAATGTATTGCCTGATAATTGGGTTTCGAGCCTGTGCTTTGGAGATAATTGCTTCCCTCCGAATCTGGATAGCGTTGTTACATCAAGCGATTTCAACAGCAAGTCTCTTCAACCTGGAGAAGAAAGAGAAGTTTCGCTTCACGTTTTTACCGCTATTACCAATGGCAGTGCGGAAATTGAATTGCAGGTCGGCACAATTAGAAAACCTGACCAGGTAATAACAATCGATTTATCCGCTTCAACACAATTGACTGATGTAAAGAAGAATAATTCCGAAATACCTTCCGGTTTTTCATTGGCGCAAAATTATCCTAATCCGTTTAATCCTTCTACAACAATTAATTTTTCTTTGCCTTCCGAAAGCCTTGTTAAAATATCGGTTTATAATTCGTTAGGACAAAAAGTAAGCGATATTGCAGATGAAATTAAACCGGCGGGCAATTATAAAATAAATTATACTGCCGCTAATTTATCAAGCGGTTTATATTTCTATTCTATTGAGGCTAAAACGGTGAAAGGAAATGAAATATTTAAAGACACAAAAAAAATGCTGTTCCTGAAATAAATTCATGTAAAGAAAAATCATAATTGTAAACACGGTAATAAATGAAAAGAATAATTGTTATTTTTATAATAGGATTAATGTTTTACGGTTGCGAAACACAGCCGCCGGTTTCCGCGGGAGGCGAAATCACAATTATCGGCGCGGATAGCGTGATAGCTGTTAATTACCAGCCGAATTTAAGTGCTATAAAAAAAGTGCCCCTTGTGGAGGATTTTGCAAATGTTAGCTGTATGCCTTGCGCTACATCCAACAAGATACTGGAGTCTTTAATAGGGATTGTATTTGGAAGGAGTAACGTGGCGACAATAAAATATCCCGCGAATTTTCCTTCGCCTAACGATCCGTTTTATTTGGCCAATCCTACTGCCTGCAACGCCCGGTTAAGCTATTATAATGTTTATACGGCCCCATGCAATATTGTTGATGGTATTCTCAAGCCGGCCCCAACAGATTCGAATGATGTGAAAACCAAAATAAACAGCCGGCTTTTAACTTCGGCAAATGTTTCTCTGGTTGTTACAGACAGCATAGGCGGCGATTCGTTTTTTGTAAGGTATTTTGTCTACGTAAAAGATACAAGCGCAATAGATTTCTCTCAATATGTGTGCAACGTGGCGGTTACCGAAACGAACATAACTTTTGCTTCCGCTCCGGGAGCTAACGGAGAAACCGAATTTTACGATATTATGAGGGTAATGTTCCCTACTGATAAACAGACATATAGTTTTAATAAATTACAGAATACTCTGCTTGTAAACCAGAGGGAAGTTAAAATATCTTCCACATGGAATAAAGAAAAACTTCATGCTGTTGTTTTTTTACAGAACAAATCAACAAAGGAAGTCATTCAGGCAGCTACAAGTTACTGATAAAATTAAAAGAGGAAAAAAATGTATAAATATATTCTATCAATATTGTTATTGGCGGTATCATTAAATTATGCACAAAATAAAAAAGTGCCTAATTCAAAATTAGAAGATATAGACGGTAAAAAAGTGCAACTGAAAAGCTATGTGGGTAAGTCGCCTGTGCTCATCAGCTTCTGGGCAACCTGGTGTAAACCTTGTCAGGAAGAATTGATTGAAGTTCAGAAAATATATAACGACTTCAAGGATAAAGGATTAAAAGTTGTTGCCATATCAATAGATAACGAGAAAAGCGCGGCAAAAGTTAAACCATATATAAAATCAAAAAAATACAGTTTCACAGTTCTTTCGGATATAAATTCGGATGCCGCAAGAGATTTTTATGTTCAGGATGTCCCAAATTCATTTATTGTTGATGCAAAGGGCAACATAGTATACTCCCACAGGGGATATAAAAAGGGGGATGAACTTGAACTTCGAAAAAAAATTGAAGGACTTATTAAATAATTGCCCGCATTAACAAAACAGAATTGATATGAAATTACTTAAACTTTTAGCTGCTTTTATTGTGCTTTTTTGTTGTGGGGGAGTTCTGCTTGCGCAGGATTCCACCGAAACTTCAAATTCCTCTTCTTTGGAGAGTAAACTTCCGCAGGGTTTAACTTTAATGAACCAGCTTAAGTACTCCACAGATTATAAGGAAAAAATTGACATATTTGAAGACTGGTTAAACATGGATTACCGTACCGGTATGTTTTCTGCCGGGTTGCGTCTTGTTTCATTTCAGCCTAAAGATCCAACCGTTAGCGGGACAAAAAGAAGAAATTCGGAAGTGGACTTTAAATACTTCAAAGTTGAAACCGGCGATGCGGATGAAGGCGCAGAAATAGTTGCGGGTAACTATTACGCAATGTTCGGCCGCGGACTTATACTTAAAAGTTATGAAGACCGAAATATAAGAATAGATAATAATCTTCTTGGCGTTAAGGTAACCGGCAGATACAGCGGTTTTACTCTTACTGCTCTTTCCGGAATGCCGGAAAACCTTGACGGCGATAGAAAAGACGTTATTTACGCCGCAGATCTTGAGTACTCCGGTTTTGCTCCTTTGAAAGCCGGTTTTACATTTGCCGCAAACAAACCGGACCAGGATGGCGCGGCCGAAACAAGACTCACATCTTTCAGGATTCAGCCGAAAATCTGGAATTTTGATTTCTACGGCGAGTATGGCGTAAAACAAAACGATGACGACAAGCTTAAATATTTTAATAACAGCGAGTCTATTGTTGGTAAAGGCGCTTACGGTAGCGTCAACTTTTATTACGATTCATTTTCCATTTTGGGCGAATATAAGTACTACGATAATTTCCTATTCGCTTCAAGCGATAACAGCGTTACTTATAACACGCCTCCCGCAACGCGAAAGGATTATTCATATATATTGCTGAACAGACATCCTTCTCCGCTGAATCAGGATAATGAACAGGGCTTTCAGGTGGAAGTGAATTATACGATAAACGAAGGCATCTTTTTGAGCGCTAATTATGGCCTTACAAAAACGCTTTCGGGTGAATCCTATTACCAGCGTATTCATCTAACTGATGTGGCTGAAAGAACGCAATTGAAGGAAAGTTTTGTACAGGGTACGTTTACATGGAATAAAAGCTTTACAACTATTGCAGGGTTTGCGTATAACGAAGAACTTGCTACAAATACTAAAAACCTGACGCCGGTTCTTGAAACCAGATATTACTTTGGTGATGTTAATACTTTAAGACTTGTATTGGAACATCAGCAGACTACTGTATTTTCAACTCAGGAAAAGTATTATACCGATGTAGCCACTTTTGAGTATCTCCGTTCGCCGAAGTTTTCCGCTTCGCTTGTAGGAGAAATTGATACAAAGGAAAATACGCCTGGCAATATAGACAGAAAGTATTTCGGATTTATTCAATTCGGATACAATTTCTTTGATAACACCGATGTAACTTTGCTATTCGGTTCCCGGCAGGCGGGCGCCATTTGTATTGGCGGCGTATGCCGTTACGAACCTAAATTTGACGGCGTTGAGTTTAAAATGCTGACGCGTATTTAACTTATAAAATTTACGGTCCATACTATAAATTTACTGTATTGCAGATTAGTAATAAAAAAGGATATTCTATGAAATTAATTTGTAAAATGCTGCTTTTACTACTTTTTGTTTTTACGGCGGCATTTAATTCCTATGCTGATTTCGGAATTAAAAATGATAACGTAAAAATAAAGGCGTTTTCTTCGCAGACACAGGCCGCTCCCGGTTCTGTTATAAAAATTGTTGCCAAAATTAATATTTCAGAAACCTGGCACATAAACTCAAACAAACCTAAAGATGAGTCGCTTGTTCCTTCGGAGTTGGTAATTGACTCTGCCGAAGGTTTTAAGGCGGTTAAGATTTATTTTCCAAAAGCGGAAGATAAAAAGCTTGAAATATCCGCAACTCCGGTTTCAGTTTTTGAAAAAGAAATTTATATAGGCGCTGAAATTAAAGTGCCCGATAATGTAAAAAAATCCGAATACCGCATTCCGGTTACATTTAACTTTCAGGCTTGCAATAACCAAACTTGTTTGCCGCCTGATGGCGTTACGGATACATTGGTGGTTGCAATTGGAAACAATACGGTAGCCGTCAACGCGGATATTATAAGCAAAGCTCCCTTTAACAATGACGCTCAGGTTAAAACTGACGGAAACGGAGATTCAATATCTTCCACGCTTGAAAAAAGCGGATTGTTTCTGGGGCTGTTTTTTATATTTCTGGGCGGACTTGCGTTAAATCTTACTCCGTGCGTTTATCCTTTGATACCTATCACAATTGGTTATTTTGGCGGGCAGGCTGAAGGTAAAACCGGCAGATTGTTTTTACTTGGCGTTCTTTATGTACTTGGTATAGCTATCACTTATTCCATTGTGGGCGTTGTGACTTCGTTAAGTGGCGCCGTATTTGGAACTCTGTTACAGAAACCACTGGTGATAATTTTTATAGCGCTCATATTTATTGTGCTTGCGCTTAGTCAGTTTGGAGTTTATGAGTTTAAACTGCCTGACTCCTGGGTGGCAAAAGCGGGCGGCGCAAAAAGCGGAACTTTCGGCGCTTTCTTTATGGGGCTAACAATGGGTATTGTTGCGGCTCCCTGTATTGGACCTTTTGTTTTGGGGCTTGTGACTTATGTGGCTGCTAAGGGCGACCCTGTACTTGGCTTTTTTATGTTCTTTGTACTTGCTTTGGGGCTTGGTTTTCCGTACCTCATTCTCGCGTTGTTTTCCGGTAAAATCAAGAGCCTTCCGCGCGCCGGTATTTGGATGGAAGGCGTAAAACATGTTTTCGGCTTTTTGTTAATTGGCATGGCTTTCTATTTCGCGGGGCCTTTGCTTCCAAAAGAAATAAACAGATTCTTGTTGCCGGTATATGGAATTATTGTTGCGGTAATATTATTGTTTTTTGATAAAACCGCAAAAAATGTTAAAGGCTTTAAAACATTTAAATATATCTTTTCAATTATTGTTATAGCGGTTTCGGTTTACGCGCTGGTTCCTTCTAAGGTTTCCGGGCCTGAGTGGAAACGCTTTGAAGACAGCGGCTACGAAACCGCACTTAATAACAAAAATAAAATTGTAATAGATTTTTATGCCGATTGGTGCATCCCTTGCAAGGAGCTTGACGCTAATACTTTTTCTAATCCTAAGGTTGCAAAAGAATTGGAGCAGTTTACAAAGTTTAAGGTGGATATGACAAAATCGGCATCGCCTGAAACCGAAAAACTAAGAACAAGATTTAAAATATTAGGCGTGCCTACTGTACTTATCATTAACGCAAACGGACAGGAGGTTGAAAGACTTACCGGTTTTGTTAACGCGGATAAGTTTCTTGAATTATTGGATAAGGCAAAATAAAAAATGAAGCGTTGTTCAAAACAGGAACTATGATGTTGTTGCTCTTTGTAAAAATCAACAATAAAAGCTGAATTAAAAATAGAATTAGTTTGCAAATAAGGAATCGGGGCAGTTGACTCGATTCCTTTTTTTATCTTATAAATCTTTTGTGAATTCGTAAAGAAGAATTGCAGAAGCGTTTGCAACATTTAGAGATTCCGCTTTACCCCGGCCGGTAATTGTAACTTTTATATCCGTCAGAGATATTACTTCATTGCTTGGCCCGTTCGATTCGTTTGCAAGAACCAAAACACTCTTTTCCGGTTTTTTCAATATGCGAATATCCTTTCCATCCGTATCTGCCGAAAGTATGGAATAGTTTTGTTTCTTCAGCAAGTGCAAAATATCCTTATTTTCCTGCTCTTTGTAAAACTTTATGTGAAAAACCGAGCCCATGCTGCCGCGTATTACTTTGGGGTTGAAAATATCCACGCAGTCTTTACTTAAAATAATTTCTGTTATACCAAACCAATCGCAATTGCGTATAATTGTACCCATGTTACCCGGGTCGGCAATGTTTTCGAGGTAAACTACAAGCGGCGTTCTTGAATCATAGGATTTGATGGATGGATTTTCTGGCTTTATAAAAACTCCTGCTATTCCCTGTGGTGTTACGGTATCGGATAGTTTTTCAATTTCGTTATTCTTTACAACTATGGCGTTGATTTTCTTTGCTGAAATTTCTTCAAGTAATTCTGTTTCGTTTTCGGCAAAAGAGCTGGTTACAAAAATAACCTCGCAATTAAAGTTGCTGCCTATTGCTTCTCCAACAATCTTTTTGCCTTCGGCAATAAATTTGTTTTCCGCGTCTCTGTTTTTTTTTAGCAGAAGCGATGAATAATATTTCAGTTCGTTTTTGGTAATCATCATATCAGCGGTTTATAAGCCTGACTTGTATTGGTGTTTTCTGCCGCGGCAAGTTCAATAAGGTAATCCCACGTATAAATACCGGAATTATGACCATCTTTCCAGAAAATCTGAATAGCGTAATCGCCAACAGGAACAATATTGGTAACAGCGCACATTTCAGGTTTATCAACTACCGGCTTTGGCGGAGTGATTGTTTGAAACAGCACGCTTTCGCCTTTGCAGGAAGCGCATGGGCACTCTTCGCGCAGATATTTAAGGGTAATTTTAATTTCATTACCATCGTGCCATATAATTTGTAATTTTTCTTTAGCTAATATTTTAATTTGTTTCGGCTTCAAAATATATCCTTAAAAAATCATTATAAATATAATGAAAAAAACAGTTTCGTTTTTATGAAAATATTAGTTTATTTCGGTTAAAATTTGTAAACAGCCTCAAAGCGTATTATTATGCAAAAAACTGCAAGTTGGTTGTGTTTAGGTTTTATAACATTTGCCATAATTAATTGTTTAACCGGGTGTTCGTCAAGCGCTGTTAGCGCTAAGGGAATATCGAATCTGTTTCCGGGTAAATATGATGATTATGTGTTGCTGCCAAACGGATGGAAACTGACTCCCGTTGGAGATCAAATTGATATAGGCGAACTTCCGTTGAACTCGGTTGTTACTAAAGATGAACGCTATTTGATAGTTTCAAACAGCGGAACCAAAGAAAACTCTCTTTCGGTGATTGATATAGCGGCGAAAAAAGAAATTCAGAGACTGATAATTGATAAAACGTGGCGGGGACTTGCATTTAACGGCGATGAATCCACACTTTATGTCTCCGGTGGTAACAACAACAGTGTGGTATCCTATTCATTCAGAGAAGGGAAGCTTGCTTTTGCCGATTCATTTAAAATAGCACAAAAGTATCCCAAAGGAAAAATATCGGTAACCGGTGTTGAGTATTGCAAAAAGAAAAACGCCCTGCTTGTGGTTTCAAAAGAGAGCAATTCCTTATATGTTATAGATGCCGCATCAAAAGAAATAATAAAAACATTACCGCTTGGCGGCGAGTGTTTTGACGTGAAGATTAACAAGTCCGGTAAATACGCTTATGTTGCTATTTGGGATAAAGCTCAGATTGCGGAAATATCTCTAAACGATTTTAGCGTTTCTTCTGTTATTAAAGTGGGAGATCATCCTTGCGAGATGCTTGTATCTGCCGATGATTCCAAACTATATGTTGCCGATGCCAACAACAATACTGTTTCGGTTGTTGATCTTAAAAATAAAAAAGAAATTGAAAGGTTAAATTCCGCTTTGAGCCCGGAAGCGCCATTTGGCAGTACGCCAAACGCGCTTTGTTTTAATGCCGATGAATCTGTTTTATATGTTGCAAACGCGGATAATAATTACATCGCTGTTTTTGATATAAGCCAACCAGGCAAATCCAAAAGCATTGGCTTTATTCCGGTAGGCTGGTATCCTGTTTCGGTTAAGTTTCTTCAAAAATCGGGAAAAATGATAGCTGTAAACGCCAAAGGAGTAAAATCTCTTGCCAACCCTGAAGGGCCTGTTCCTACGAAGAAAAAAAGCGAATCATCTTACGATCAGTACATAGCGCATTTATTTAAAGGTACGGTTTCTGTATTTGATGTGCCGGGAAAGGAACAACTTGCTTTACTTTCTAAAAAAGTATACAATAATACTCCTTATGCTTCCAAAGAAAAAATAACAAGCAGCGCTCAATCCGTTATACCGTTTGAACACAATGGTAAAGGAAGTAGTAAAATCAAATATGTGTTTTACGTAATAAAGGAAAACAGGACGTACGATCAGGTTTATGGCGATATTAAAAAAGGGAACGGAGATTCCTCATTATGTATATTTGGCGAGCAGGTTACGCCTAACCAGCACTTAATTGCCGAGAATTTTGCCCTGTTCGATAATTACTACGCTGACGCCGAGGTAAGCGCGGACGGCCATAATTGGTCAACTGCGGCTTATGCTTCCGATTATGTGGAAAAAACCTGGCCCGTGTTTTATGGGGGCCGTGGCGGTACGTACGATTATGAAGGGGGAGTCCCTATCGCTGCTCCGTCATCCGGTTATATTTGGGATGCTGTAATTAAAAAAGGCCTTACGCCAAGAAGCTACGGCGAATTTGTGGAAGAGACCAACGATCCCAAAAGTCCTTACAGGGCGCGCAATGAAAATATGCGCAAATATACAAGTACAACTTATCCCTGTTTCGATTTAAGCATAAGCGATTTATACAGGTACAAAAAATTCTGCGAGGAATTTGACGGGTTCGAAAAAACAAATACGCTGCCGCAATTTAATTTAATAAGTCTGCCCAATAATCACACTTCGGGTACAAAAGCGGGAACTCTTACTCCCAAAGCTTATGTTGCTCAAAATGATTATGCCCTGGGTTTAATGGTAGAGAAAATTTCCAGGAGTAAATACTGGAAGGAAACGGCGATATTTGTTCTGGAAGATGACGCTCAAAACGGCGCCGATCATATTGACGCGCACAGATCTTGTCTTCTGGTTATAAGCCCGTATATTAAAAACAATACGGTTGATCATAATATGTATTCAACTTCGAGCGTGTTGAAAACAATGGAGCTTATTTTGGGTTTGCCGCCAATGACGCAGTTCGATCTTTCTGCAAATCCCATATTGCTTCCTTTTACTGATACGGCCAATGTTAAGGAATATAAGGCTGTTCAACCGAAAATAGATATTGAAGAAAAGAACATGGCGGACGCGTACGGCGCAAAAAGATGCGAAGAATTCGATTTGACCAAAGAAGACGCTATACCGGATATCGAATTCAACGAAATAATCTGGAAATCTGTAAAGGGAAAAGCTTCCGAAATGCCGGCTCCGGTAAGAAGCGCATTTGTAAATGTATCATCGCATCAGCAGGATGACGATGACGATTAATTATAATACACAGGAAAAAATGAAAAAGGCAATCTACCCGGGAACATTTGACCCGGTGACATTCGGTCATATAGATATAATTAAAAAAGCGAGAGAAATTTTTGACGGCGTTGTTGTTACGGTTTCGTGCAACCCTACTAAAAACCCCTTATTTACAGTTGAAGAAAGAGTCAGTATGCTTGAGGAAACATTGAAGGATATTGATGGCGTAACGGTTGATTCGTTTAACGGTTTGACTGTGGAACACGCGAGGCAGGTTGGCGCTGTTGGAATTATAAGGGGACTTAGGGCTTTGAGCGATTTTGAATATGAGTTTCAGATGGCGCTTATGAACAGAAAACTTGCGCCGGATGTAACAACGGTTTTTCTGATACCGCATGAAAAGTTTACTTATTTAAATTCATCAATAGTTAAAAATCTGGCCAGCCTTGGCAGCGATGTTGCGGAGTTCGTTCCTCCGGCCGCTAAAAGAGCCTTAGACCAGAAATATCATAAATAAAGGGTAAAAAAGTGAAGAATCTATCAAACTTAATCGGTTCTGTTGAAGAAAGCAGGACACTGGCTATTACCGGTTTAATTAAAAAACTGAAAGCCGAAGGCAAACCGGTTTTAAGCTATAGCGCCGGCGAGCCGGATTTTCCGACTCCCAAGTATATTAGAGATGCTGCTATTAATGCCATTAATAATAATTATACAAAATATACAAATAACGAAGGTTCGCCTGAACTTATAAAAGCCGTAATAAATAAATTCGCAAAAGATAATAACCTTGAATTTGCTCCGCAAAACATACTGGTTTCAAACGGCGCAAAGCACTCTATTTATAACGTGCTTATTGCAATTTGCAACCCTGGCGATGAAGTTATTGTACAGGCTCCTTACTGGGTTAGTTATCCAGAGATGATTAAAATGGCAACCGCTACTCCCGTTATTATTGAAGCCGGTGTTGAGGCTGAGTACAAAATTACCGCCGAACAGCTGAAGAAAGCCATCACTCCAAAAACGAAAGCTTTTATATTGAATACGCCTTCAAATCCTACGGGAGCCGTATATTCAAAAGATGAATTGCTTGCGTTGGGCGAGGTTCTTAAGGGCACGGGTATTTTTATTATTGCCGATGAGATTTATGAAAAAATTGTTTACGATGGAGAAAAACATTTTTCTATCGGTTCAATTCCTGAATTAAAAGATCAGACAATTACAATCAATGGCGTAAGCAAAGCGTATTCCATGACGGGCTGGAGAATTGGTTATGCCGGCGGTCCTAAGGAAATTATAAAACTCGCGCGTAATCTGCAAAGTCATTCAACATCAAACGCGTGCTCAATTTCGCAGGCTGCCGCTGTTGCGGGACTTAATGAAGAATCGGGCGAAATTGCCGAGATGGTAAAAATATTTAAAGAACGCAGAGATTATATTTGCACTGAACTTAACAAAATTAACTATATTAATTGTCCCGTACCAAAGGGAGCTTTTTATGTTTTCTTTGATGTAAGCCAGTCCTATGGTAAAAAAGTCGGAGATATTGAAATAAAGGATTCCACAAGCTATTGCAACTTTTTACTTAACGAAGCAAATGTAGGTCTTGTGCCGGGAGTGGCTTTTGGTAATGACAATTGTGTTAGAATGTCTTACGCTTGTTCCATGGAACAGATAAAAGAAGGCGTTGAAAGAATTAAAACGGCTATGGCAAAACTTAGCTGATAAATATTTATAAAAAGAGGCTGTCTCATAATTACTTTTGAGACAGCCTTCTTTGCACCGTGGCATTTAGGTTTATTTAAGGAAAAATCAACCTCTTAACGCTTTTACAATATTCAAACGGGCCGCATGAACAGAGGGGAAAAAGCCGCCGAGCATACCCATTAGCACAGCGAATATTGTTGTCGTCACAATTATTGAAGGGCTTAAAGCGAACGAGAACGATAGATCCGCAAACGAGCTGAAATTAAGCGTTGATATGGTAAAGAACTGAAGGAACGAAGCAAGGAATAACCCCGCCGCGCAACCTATCAGCGAAATAAATGTGGCTTCCATAAGAAAAGCCGTAAGAATTGAACGCCTGCTGAAACCAAGCGAACGCATTGTTCCTATTTCCACTGTCCTGTTGGCTACAGCCGAGTACATTGTAATTGTTGCTCCAATTGTTGCGCCAATACTAAATATTACTGTAATAAAAATACCAAGCACTCTAATAAAACCGGCCATAAGCTCCGATTGTTCTTCAAAAAATTTCTGTTCGATTTTCGGTTCGAACTGCTGGAGTCTTCTTTCCGTTTGGAAATAAGTTTTAACGCGTTCAAAATCTCCCGGCGAGTTGAGCTTAAACGTAATTGTTGAAACAGAGCTTGTACGTTTAAAGGCGTTAAGCAATTGGTTTGAGTCCCCCCAGAATTCAGAATCGAAACCACTGCCGTTCGATTCGAAAATTCCAACAACAACCCACTCATCGCCGGCAAATTTTATTTTGCTCCCAATTTCCGCTCCGAGGAATTTTTTATTGATGGCTTCGCCGACAATAAGCTCGCGCAAAGAAGGGTTGAACATTCTGCCTTCCTTTAGTTTTACCTGCGGACGCAACTTGCTTACCTGTTGAGATACTCCTCTAACAGTAACGTTGCTCATGCCGCCTTTTTTAATTTCAAGATTTATTATTACAACCGGTTCTTCCGAAATTATCGGTTTGCCGGAAGCGTCTTTTTGAATAAAGGGAAGAGTTCTTACTATATCTCTTGTTTCGCCGTCAACAATGCTTGTTATTTCACTCGTTGATGATTTTCTTGCAACCATCACGTTATCCGGCGAGCCGGTGGCAATAAGCGTTTTCTGTATTCCGTGAGCCATCATCAAAACAGCGGCGAATACAAAAACCACTAAAGCTATACCTGTAATGGTAATAAAAGTAGTAAGCTTTCTTGCCTTAAAGTTTTTTATTACATATTTAAAAGGGACTTTCATATTAATTCCTGTTTTTTATTCCTGTTCCGGAATAATTTATAATTCCGCATTTTAATTAATTAGCAGCTTATGCGCTATCCTACAAATCTGAAACCGTCTACAATTTTTGTGGTCAACGCTTTATGTATTGGGAATACTGCCGCCGCAATGCCTATTATCAGCGCTGCGGAAGCTGAAAGAATAATTGTAATTGGAGCTATTTCAAATACAGGGAAAAATCCTTTCGGTATAACCTGTTCAAAACCGGCTACCAGCGGGAATGTAAAAAACAGACCTATGGCTCCGCCAATAACAGAAATAGCCAGAGATTCTCCCAGTATTAATCCCGTCAAGTGGAAACCGGAAAACCCCAATGTTTTAAATACCGCGTATTCTCTTGTTCTTTCGCGCGCAGACATTACCATTGTGTTGCCGAGCACAAGCATAATAATACCAACAATAGCCCAGGACATTACATTCATAGCCGTCATTATTGCGCCGGTTGCGGATAAAAATCCCTGTGTGAAAGCGCGTTCCGTTTCGGTCTTTGTTTCGGCCGGTGAGTTCTTAAATAAACCGTCAATCTGTTCCGAAATTGTTGAAGCCATGGACGGATCTTTTATCTGAACAATGTACCAGCCCACTTGATCGGCTCTGCCGGGGGCTTGCGTGCGCATTCTTTCGTTTATATAATCCCAGTGAAACATCATTTGTGTTGCATCGGTTGATTTATATTTCGGTTTGTAAATTCCGCGGATGACAAAATCCCATTTGCCGGGATATATGTCTCCGTCAATTGTCATTACATCGCCGAGTTTCAGGTTATACTGTTTGGCTATACTTGCTCCAATAATACACGAGTTTCTTTCTTTTTTGAATGAAGCCAATTCATCCTGTTCAAGCAGGTATTCTGGATAAACATCGCAAACGGTTTCTGCGTCAACCGCAATTCTTGTGAAGAACTGATTTTTATCTTTATAAACACCCTGGAACCAATTTGCAAACGAAACTTTGGTAACACCCGGTATTCTTTCAATTTTATCTTTATAAGAATATGGCAAAGGAAAAATAAAAGAAACGGCCTGCCTTGTAATAAGGCGGTTAGCCGAAGAAGCGTCAACGCCCGTATTCCATGCGGTTACTACGGTACGCAACAAACCAAAAGCGGTTACCGCAACGGCAATGCCCAAAATGGTAAGAGCGCTTCTTAATTTATGGCGGAAAACATTTTTTAATATAAGTTTTAATATTTTCATTTTTGCTCCTTATACCAAATCGCCTTTTTCAAGATGCAAAAGCCTTGAAGCTCTTTCGGCGGCGTGTTGATCGTGCGTAACCATTACAATGGTCTTTTTAAATTCTTTATTTAGGCGTTCCATTAAATTCAATATTTCCTGAGCGGAGTTCTTATCCAAATCGCCGGTTGGTTCATCTGCCACAAGAATAACCGGGTCTGTAACAATTGCGCGCGCAATTGCAACGCGTTGCTCCTGCCCGCCCGAAAGCTGTTTGGGGTAGTGGTATATCCTTTCTCCAAGCCCCACAATATTCAGCGCGGTCTCTACGTGCTTTTTCCTTTCCGCCTTTGAAAGTTTTGTAAGCAACAAAGGCAGTTCAACATTTTCGAAAGCCGTAAGCACGGGAATAAGGTTGTAAAACTGAAACACGAATCCAACATTTGAAGAGCGCCATTTGGCCAGAGATGATTCGTTGAGTTTGGTTATGTCCGTCCCGGCAACGCTAAGAGACCCTTTTGTAGGGTGGTCTATACCTGCTATCAAATTCATAAGCGTTGTTTTTCCAGAGCCGGAGGGACCCATCAACGCTAAAAATTCTCCGTCCGCCACATCTATGTTAATATTATGAAGTACCGGAATTTCGAGATTGTTTCTCCAGTACGATTTTGAAAGATTGTTTATTTGTATTATTGATGACATTTTATCTCCTGATGCTTTAAGCTTATAATTATTTAACGGAAACTTTAACGCCGTTTGTTATTTTATCGTTGATGGAATCAATTATTTTATCTCCGGCGGCTAAACCGCTTTTTACTTCAACGTACATTCCAAAATCCTTTCCAAGCGTAACCGGTATTTCCACAGCCTTTCCATCTCTTACAACAAATACGGTCTTCTTGTTTTTAACGCTGTTTGATGGAATGACAAGATACTCTTTTGAGTATTCATCTTTTACAGCTTTGGATTCCGCGCTCAGGAAGTTTACCTTCGCGCTCATTTCGGGTAGAACGCTTTTATCAAGGTTATTAAAACCTACTTTGACCATAACGGTAGCTTTTGAACGATCGGCCGTAGGAACAACTTTGGCAATAAAACCCCGGTATACTTTTTCCGGATGGGCGTCAAGTCTTATTTCGCATTCCTGGTTAAGTTCAACTTTTTCAATACTCGTTTCCGAAACATCAACTTCCACCTGTAACGAAGACATATCCGCCATAGTAACTACCGCGCTTTTTGAATTGGCTCCGGCGCCAAGCGGGGCAACCACTTCTCCAACATCCGCGTTTTTTGTCAACACGGTTCCGTTAAACGGAGCGCGTATTATTGTGTTCTCCATTGCAACTTCCGCCGATTGTATTTGCGCCTTTGCAATTTCTATATTTGCAACAACCCTGTTGTGTTTTGCTTCTGCCGCGTCAACATCCATCTGCGTAGTGCTTCCGCTTTTAAACAGGTTCTTAATTCTTGTATAATTATTTTGCGCATCTTTTAAATCTGCCTGATAAAGTTTTAAGTTTGCCTTCGCCTGATCAAGCTGGGCTTTCATATCAGCATTATCAATTTTTGCAAGTATCTGGTCTTTAATAACCTTGTCGCCTTCAACAACTCCCAAATAAATAAGCCTTCCTGTTCCCTTTGAAGCAACGGAAGCTTTGCGCTGGGCTACCACATAACCGCTTGCTGTTAATACGGCGCTTGTTTGGGCTTGCGACTGTACCATTGCCGTTGTAAGGTTAACTTCAATTGAAGAGTCGGTCATCGCCTTCCAGCCCTTATAACCGCCGGCTATTATTGCAACCACAACAATAATTGTAATAAAGGTTGTAATTATTTTACCTTTTCTTTCGGGATTGACGTTCCGTTCTCCTCGGTCAATCTTTAATGATGATAAATCGTAATTGTTTGTTTCCACTTGGTAAATCCGATTATTATTAATAATTTTTTCTTAAAATTATCCGACACAGGCTGGGTAGATTTGTTATTAAACATTTTGCCTGCCGAATTAATTCCATATTATGAGACGAAAAATAGACCTGGGAACGGAGAAATTTAACAGGGAATCGGTAAACAGCCGATTTTTATAGGTGAAAGATTATTAAGAAAACTCAATTACTTTAAAATATTTTTTCTGGCGGATAAAACAAAATGTATTTTGGATTGTATGTAATTATGAGAATTGATGCGTCTTTGTAAACTAAAGTCAGTTTAAGTCTCAATTGATTCCGCTTAATAATTTAACTATTTTTAAAAATACTTTAGGGAAAGTTTACCTAATATTATTTCTTATTAAACAATTAGGTCGTAAAATGAAAAAAATCGAGTGCTCGTTTTTTATTGCGATGTTATTTATTACTCTTGGTTTTTCGCAAAACCAAAGCTTCATGAATAAAACAGAAACAGATAATAATAAAGTGTCCGTCTTAAACAAAGTCGCTCCTGTAACCAAGCAACAAAGTTATAATGGAAATGTTTTATATGATAACGGGTCTTGCATAAATGAATATGGAACAGGGCCGGGCGGAGCTGACGGATGTGTCCCTTTATCTTATGGTATAGATATTGGGCGTACTTGCTCGTTATCTAGTCCTTATTTACTTGCTGATGATTTTACTGTTTCGGGTTCTATATGGAATTTACAGGCTGTTAAGATATATGTAATGCAACATGGGCCCTTAAATATAACAAATGCTTATATTAGAATATGGGATGGAAAACCATTAGCTGCCGGCAGTAATGTTGTATATGGCGACTTAACTACCAATCGTTTTCTTCAAACTTCCTTTACTGGGGCCTATACTTATTATCATGATTGTGCAAACGATAATTATCCGCTGATGGAAGTTGTGGTAAAATGTGACGCATCATTAAAACCAGGTCATTATTATATTGATTACGCGGTGAGCGATGATGTAAGTTCCATTGCTTATGCTAGTCCTGCTGTAACAACTCCTGGTTCCTTGAATAAAGGGAACGCAATGCAAAGTGTTTCTGTATTAGGTGTTCCAATTGATCACTACGATGTTATTAAATGGAATGGTGATCTGGGAGATACCATAAAAATGGATATACCATTCCAGATTTATGGTTCTATTCAGATGCCAAATATCGGGACGTATTCAATTACATCGCCGGATGGTGGCGAAGTACTTAAAGGGGGAAATTACACTTATGTTACCTGGAGCAGGAAAGGAATAGTGCCGGGCAGTATATTGCTTGAGTATTCAACTGATTGCGGAAAAACATGGAGCAGCATAAACAAAATACCTTTGGCGGGAGTATTAAGATATTCATGGCTTGTACCCAAAACCAATTCACCTGAATGTATGGTAAGGATGATCAATTCGGTTTCCAAACAGGAATATTGCAGAAGCGGTAAGTTTACCATAGCCTCAACAACAGGCATAATAGTGCTGCATCCAAATCCGTTTAACCCGACAACAACAATATCGTATCAGGTTCCTGAATCAGGACAGGTGACAGTTTGCGTATACAATTCGCTTGGGCAGCTGGTTTCGCAGCTTGTAAACGAAGTAAAAGCCGCTGGAAACTACTCCGTAACGTTTGACGGTTCGAGATTGTCTTCGGGTATTTATTATACCGTACTAAGGGCAGGTAAACGTGGGGATATAATTAAAACAGTAAAGATGTCGTTGGTAAAATAAAACTTACATGGGGCTGCCTCAAAAGGGCAGCTTCGTTTTTTTTGTCGGAAGACTGGTGCATACACAAACAGTATTGTATTTTTTTAGACCGATTTTTTTTGCCACCGAAATTATGGTTGCGCCTACCAAACAAAGTATTATAAATTAAATGCACGAAACCTTTATTGATTTCGTTCAGTAAATTAAGTATTTTACAACTTCTTCTCTATAACAGTATTCAAAAATCAGTTTTTATATTAATAATTAAGGTAGCAAGATGAAAAGAATCATGTACTCTTTTTTAGTTGTGGCTTTATATATTTCACTTGGGTTTGCGCAAAACTTAAGTAGTACAGACGGTGTAAAACCGGATGGAAATAAACTATCCGCAATAAGCAAATCGGCGCCTGTAGCCAAACAGCAAAGTTATACTGGAGATGTTCTGTATGATAACGGATCATGTATAAACAGTTTTGGAACAGGCCCGGGCGGGGCTGACGGATGTGTACCTTTATCTGCTGATATAGCCCTTGGGCGTACTTGCTCGTTATTGAGTCCTTATTTACTTGCTGATGATTTTACTGTTTCGGGTTCTATATGGAATTTACAGGCGGTTAAGATATATGTAATGAAACAAAAGAACGCGACATTAAATATAACAAAAGCTTATATCAGAATATGGGATGGAAAACCATTAGCTGCCGGCAGTAATGTTGTATATGGCGACTTAACTTCAAATCGTTTTGTTCAAACTTCCTTTATTGGGGCCTATGCTTATTATCTGAGTAACATAAATGATCTTTATTCTCTAAATGAAGTAGTGGTAAAATGTGACGCATCATTAAAACCAGGTCATTATTATATTGAATACGTTGTTAGCGATGATCAAAATTCCTGGGCTTTTTTTAGTCCCGCTGTAACAACTCCGGGTTCCTTGAATAAAGGGAACGCAATGCAGAGTGTTTTTATGCCAAATATTCCAATTGCTCGCTATGATGTAATTATTTGGAATAATAATCCGGGAGATCCAATAAACATGGATATACCATTCCAGATTTATGGTTCGGTTCAGATACCAAGTAACGGGACGTATTCAGTAACATTTCCGGATGGGGGAGAAGTACTGAAAGGAGGGAGTTACACTTATGTTACCTGGAGCAGGAAAGGAATAGTGCCAGGCAGCTTATTACTTGAGTATTCAACTGATGCCGGTCAAACATGGAGCGCAATAAATAAAACTCCAATTGCCGGAGTATCAAGATACTCATGGTTAGTTCCTAAAATAAACTCGTTTAATTGTATTGTACGGCTATGTAATTATATTACAAAGCAGGAGTATTGCAGAAGTAGTAGCAACTTTACAATTGTTTCCAATACTGGAGTAATAGTTCTGCATCCTAATCCGTTTAATCCTGCAACAACAATATCGTATCAGGTTCCTGAAGCAGGCCCTGTAACAGTCCTTGTATACAATTCACTCGGGCAGCAGGTTTCGCAGCTTGTAAACGAAGTAAAGGCTGCAGGTAACTACTCTGTAACGTTTGACGGTTCCGGATTATCTTCGGGAATTTATTATGCCGTACTAAAGGCGGGTAAACAGGGAGATATAATTAAAACGGTCAAAATGTCGTTGGTAAAATAAAACTTACATGGAGGCTGCCTCAAAAGGGCAGCTTTTTTTTTGTACTGGATTGATTTATTTTGTTGAACGTATAAATAAAACGGGTCTGCTGTATATTTTAAGGATATAAACATATACATTATAGAGTATAAAAATTATTACTTTTTAATGATAGGAGACAAAATGTTGTCTGAAAAAATACCGGGCTCCGAATTATTTGTGTTCGGCGAAAAAAACAAATGGGAAGTAACAGGGGAGGGGGTAAAGAGAAAAATACTTGGTTATAACAGCAATCTTATGATGCTTGTTGTGGATTTTAAAAAAGGTTCAATTGGCGCTGTTCATAAACATCCTCACACTCAAACATCATATATATTGACGGGGTCGTTCGAAGTGCAAATTGCTTCTGAGAAAAAAATACTGAAAAAAGGCGATTGTTATTTTATCCCTCCTGATACTGAGCACGGGGTTACAGCGCTTGAAGACTCAAGTCTTGTGGATGTTTTTAGTCCATGCAGAACGGATTTTCTTAAATAGTGTGAGAACATATCCCAAATCCCTTTTTGTAGTATTAAAACCAGTGTGGAAAAAGGCATGGCTCAATAAATCTCTCCTCCGTTTTCGTGTTTTTAAGGAGATGACTTACATGCATATTATTATTGCATTTTGCCGATTTATTTGCTTAGTTAACGTTTAAGCAAAAAAAATTCGGGAAGTGAACGTCAGTAAATAAAAACATTAACAAAAAGGGTTAGTTATGAAAAAAATCTACCTCGTATTACTCCTCATTATCTCCTCTTCATTGTATCAAATATGCGCTCAGGCTGTTGGTGATTATGGAACTTCCGGTTCAGGCAACTGGTCATCAACCGGCACATGGGTTGTTTGTCAAACCGCGGGGCAATGGACGGATGCGACCGCAGCCACCGCTACGCCAAATGCCTCTAACAATATTTTTATCCGAGCAGGACATACGGTTACTTTGGATGCAAGCGGTAAAAATTGTAAAAACATGGTGATTGAAAATGGGGCCACTTTCAAAGGTAATGCCACACAACCGACTTCTTCCAATGTTTATTTGCGGCTTTCCGGAAATTTGACAAATAACGGTTCTTTCGGAGCTTCGCTTGTAGATAACGTTTGCCTTGAGTGTTCTACCAACGTAGCTTTACAGGGAACTGGTTCCTATAAAATTTGCAGAATAAGACCTGCTGCCAACATATCTAATATAACAATTACTTTTGATGCGGACGCTACAATTACATATATTGGCAGCAGCGGTACAGGCGGCGCCGGACTAATGACGCTTAATACAGGAAACGATAACATTACTTATATAATTAATGCCGGAAAAACATTGACGTTTCTTGATAACTGCTATTTTGCAACAAGTTCAAGCACATCCAATTCCGCTGTTATTAACAGTACTTTTGTAATTAACGGTTCTGTTGTGCATCAGGGAGTAAGCGGTAGTTTGAATTTGAAAACAGCTCCGGGTAAAACATGTAATTTTACCGTTGGAAGTACTGGCAGCTATACTCTTTCAAAAAATCTTTATGTGGCCCAGGCTACCGATACCACGGTTAATTTTGTCGTCAATGGCACATTTACATGCGGTACGGGTAATTTTGACTTATCTAACCCCAAACAGATTATTACAGGGACCGGTACCTTCAAGGTTCCGGCCGGCGGAAATATTACTATTGCGGCTACAGACGGATTAAATGCTTCAACCGGACAAATAAGAACAGCTACACAGACTTATGACGCAGGCGCTTATATAACTTATACCGGAACAGCAGCCCAGGTAACAGGCGCTTTATTGCCTGCTACAGTAGGCCGTCTTATTATAAACAACGCTGCCGGCGTTACTCTATCTAATTCGGTGAAAGTTGCGGATACTTTGTTTTTAACATCCGGTTTGCTGAAACTTGGAATTAATACTTTAACAATTGGCTCGGCAGGCGGTATCAATGTGGCTTCCCCTTCCGCCGCCAAAATGATTTCGATAGATAACTTAACATGTCAGGTAAAAAAAGAATATGCCGCTGATGGTTCGTTTACTTTCCCAATTGGCGATTTGGCAGGTTCAGGTGAATACAGTCCTGTAACTTTGGACGTAAAAGCAGCAAGTTATGCTTCGGCTTTTATAAGCGTCCGCATGGCAAACGTAAAACAACCCAACAACACAAGTAAATCAGATTTTCTGGCACGTTACTGGTCGCTTTCTTCATCCGGACTTACAAGTCCTAATTACAGCGCAGATTTTTATTATCTGCCTACAGATGTTAACGGAAAAATTGCCAATATTACAGGGCTTAAATATGCGGGCAACACATGGAGTATAACAGGTTCTGTTGATACAACGAATTCCAAAATCTCTGTTACGGGTCAAACTACGTTTGGCGATTTTACTGGCGGCGAAGCCGGTTCAATACCGGTTGAACTTGTTTCGTTTACAGCGTCCGCGAACGGTAAAAACGTTGTATTGCAGTGGAAGACCGCGACCGAAACAAACAACAAAGGCTTTGTCGTTGAGCGTAATATCAACGGTAAGTATGAAAGTATTGCTTTTGTTAACGGAGCTGGCACTTCCACTGAAGTTCATAATTACAGCTATACCGACCAGCTGGTTAACGTAGCGGCTAAAAACATTTCGTACAGGTTAAAACAAACCGATTTTGACGGTAAAACAAATTACTCAAACGAAGCGGCTGTGGAAATGTCTTTACCGGTTTCGTTCAATATGTCACAAAATTATCCAAATCCTTTTAACCCTTCAACTGTTATTTCATATCAGGTACCTAAAACGGAATTAATTACCCTATGTGTTTATAACTCCTTAGGGCAGGAGGTTGCTCAGTTGGTTAACGAAGTTAAATCGGCCGGTAGTTATACGGTTACATTTGACGCTGGCAAATTCTCATCCGGTATTTATTACGCGGTTTTCAAATCAGGCAGACAGGGAGAATTGATTAAGACAATAAAAATGTCGTTGATTAAATAAAATTAAAAGCGGCTGTCTCAAAAGGGCAGCCGCCTTTGTTTTATAGATACCTTTTCTTAATGACAGTCTAATGTGCTGCCTCCTATAAACTCGCGTAAAACGGAATCTCCCGGAACAGGCATATCATCTGTAACCGGTTCAACAGCCGCGAGTACATTGCGCACTCTGGCGGCTCTTGCATAGGCGTCTTCTCGCAGAGGATCTTCGTAATATTTCTTTTCCCATTCAACAAATTTATTAAGCAGCCTGGGCCTGTATAAAGGCACTTCATACGGCATGGAAGTATTGATGATATAATCCGCCGAGGTGCAGTAGGGAAGTATGGAGCTCTTTTCGGCGGAACGCACATAATGCCAGTGGAGCAGTGTTTGTTCCGGTTCATAAGCTCTGTGAACGGAGTCTCTCAGCATTCTTCTTATAAGACGCAAATCAGTCCAGCGTATATAGCTTCCATCTGTGGCTTTCATTTGGAGCAGTGGTTCAAGATATAATTTGAATTTCTGAGATTCGGGAATCTCCTTACTGAATTCAGGATAAAGTCCGTGGAGACTATCAATTAACAAAACCTGATTTTTTTCTAATTTTAACGGTGTACGGTTAAGGTATCTTTTCCCAATTTTAAAATCGTAAAACGGTATTATCACTTCTTCTCCGTTTGCAAGGCGTTTAAGATGTTCGTTGATCATGTCAAGGTCTAATGCCTGCGGGGTTTCAAAGTCATAATCGCCAAATTCATCTTTCGGGTGCATATCAAGGTCAAAGAAATAATTATCTACAACAAGCGGCACAAAACTCATACCCATTTTTTTCAGGCGTTTTTCCAGTTTAAGAGTTGTTGTTGTTTTTCCTGATGATGACGGTCCGCTAATCATAACCATTTTTAATTCGTTACTGCGGTCTTTAACCATTTCGGAGGCTGTATCTATTTGCTGTTCATAGGCGGATTCGGATTCGTGTACAATCTGCGGAAATTCTCCGTTTCTGATTCTCTTGTTTATTGCTTCAATAGTATGCAGGTTGTGCGAAACAGCCCAGTTGAGAGAGTGCCATGTTTTTGCCCACGGAATGCTTTCCGATGGCTTTGAATAATACCTGGAATCAATGCTCCTTCTGCGCGCGGCTTCTTCCCTGTACAGTATATAGCCTTTTGCAACCTTCGCGTGGCCTTCTTTTATAAGTACTTTTTCAACTATATCCTGTATCTCTTCTATTGTAGGCTTGTAATCTGCCTCATACTGATTATCGAGCATTTCAATCACTTTTTTGCTCAATACTTCTGCCTTTTCCTTATCTCTTCCGCCTGCCGCAACAGCAGCCCTGTATATGGCATTCGTAATTCTTTCCGGATTAAATGGTACTACCGCTCCCGTTCTTTTTATTACGTACTGGAACTTGCTCATATTAACTCCCAAAAACTGACTGTTTTTTTATTCTTTCTTCAAAATAGTTTATTTACTGTTTTATTTCAATACTTGAATGTTTATTTCTATAAGCGCTTTCAGGGAACTGTTTATTGTCTTATTTTTGTATGATATTAAATATAATTCTATTCTGTAAATTAAAAATATATACCGATGATAGATAAATATAAATTTGTTATTTGGGATTGGAACGGGACGGTTTTGGATGATGTTGAACTTTGCCACGACCTGATAAACTGGCTTTTAAGATCATATAATCTTAATACAATCTCGCTGGAAGAATATAAAAACGTATTTACAATACCTGTTAAAAACTATTACGAAAAAGTCGGCTTCAATTTTAAGGAAGAGTCGTTTGAGATAATAGGCAAAAAATGGATGGATGAATACGAACGCCGTAAATACGAATGCGGATTGTTTGAGGGTATCGAAAATGTTTTCCGGAAAATTCAATCCATGAATATACGTCAATCAGTTTTATCCGCTTATTCTCAGCATACGCTGCAGGCCTTGATTGAGTATTATAAACTGACAGGTTATTTCAGCCACATTGTAGGGCTTGATAATATTTACGCGGCCAGTAAAATTGCAATAGGTAAAAACCTTATTAAAAAGCTGGGCGCAAAAAAGGGCGAAGCCGTAATGATTGGCGATACTCTGCACGATTATGAAGTTGCCAACGAAATTGGCGCGGACTGTATACTGCTTTCGTGCGGGCACCAAAGCGAATTAAAACTAAAGGAAGGAAGCGGCAATAAAATAAAAATTCTACCTGACGCAAAAAGTATTTTATAATGAAACCTAAAGTGCGCTAATCAAGCTTTAAACGCATTGTATAAATTTTGCGGATGTAACCGGAATTTCCCAAAGGGTTTTCTTTTATTTTTACGAAACCGAATCTTTTATATAAAACATTTGCCGCTTTCAGTTTGCTGTTTGTCAACAGGTATATTTCGTGAATGTCCGCTTTCTGCATCCTGTATGATACTTCTTTAATAAGCTTTGAGCCTATTCCGCGGCCGCGGTATTTTTTTGTAACAGCCATTTTGGCTAATTCAAATAACCCGTTTTTATGCTTTATAACAGCGCAGGTGCCAACTATACTGTCGTCTATTTTCGCGAACAAAATAAAACCGCCTTTGTTAATTATTTTGTTTTTGGGATTAGAAAGTAAAATTCTGTCTTTTTCTTCAACCTCAAAATATTCTTCAAGCCATTCATAATTTAGGAGTTTAAAATATTTTTTTAATCCCGGGTTATAGTCAAGTATTGAAATATCGTTCGGTAAACTGCCGTTCATAAGAATGTATATCCTGTCGTACAACGATCTTTCGTCAAGTTTTTTTTCAAATTTACGGATTGAATTGATGAAATCCGGTTGTATCTCCGGAAGCATATCCTTGATTGCTTTCGAAATATTCTCCAGAACAGGCTGGAGAGCTTTTAACAGATTTTTCCCTTTCGCTGTTATTTTTATCAGCCGCTGACGTTCATCCTTTTTATTCCTGCCGGCTATAACGTAACCTTTTTCGTAAAGTTCTTCTGCAAGAGTATTAACCGCCGTATGTGAGATACTAAGGCACTGTGCCAGTTCGGTAACCGAAAGAGGCGATTTTAGTTTTAAGGCGTAAATAAATGTAAACCAGCGAGCTTCAAAATCAAAATTAAGTTCTCTGTATAAAGTTGTGACATCTTTGGATAATCTTTCACTTAATCGTTTAAGCCTTGTGGCAATGGCTAAAACTTCCAATTCATCAAGTACGTCCATTATTTTCCCGTTTTCAAAATTAAAACATCTGTTAAATAATATGAAGATGGTTTCATAGTTTCCAGGCTTTTTTTTATAGCAAACCGGATTGGTGTTGACTTAATCTTTAACAAATGATATTTTAAAGTTAAATAATTCATAATTGTTTCATTTGCCGAAGCAAAATGAATTTTGATCCTGTAAGGGCTAACAAAATCTTCATTTAGGATCTGAAAATTATTAATATACTAATTCTGAATTTAAGAGCAAGTATAAAATATTTACTTTATAGAATTGCTGTTTATGTTTTGTTGTAATGAATAAAATTCAGAGTTGTATAAATTTTCGGAGCTGATCTGTTTCCGGCTTTTCGGGGCAGAAAATTGCAAGGCGCTTGGAACAAAATGCTGTTTGAATTCCATGAAGGTGTTGGAAATAGTTGGAGAAATAGAGTTTTCTGCAAAAGTGTAATTTCCGGCAAAAACTTTTTATATTATTAAATAAATTCAATTCAATCGGTTTCCGGGGCTTGGATTTCAGGGGAATATGTATGAAGGTTCAAAAAGGTATCACAAGTTTAATAATCGGTCTTTAAGGATATCCAAAACGTTTTGTATTTAAAGCTTAAAATTTATAAATATGATTTTATCTTTAAAAAAGTTATTGTATATTAACATAAAATTAAATCCGCTTGTAGCTTTAAGAAACAATTAACAAAATATCCGGAAATAAAAATAGTATAGTTTGTTAAATATATTGCAAGTTACTACAGTTTAATTTTATAAAAAGTTTTTGTATGAAATTTTCGGGGAACAACCAGCAGGGCTATAGTATTTAACGGTACTGTTTTTTTATTATTATCTTCTCTTTTCAAGTACTTTTATAGATTTCTGAAGCATTTAGTTGTGTGTTGAAAATAAATGTTATGCGTTGAATCAAAAATATTATAAAATCGCTTACGGGCAATTGACCGGTGATTGCCTGAGGGATTTATATGATATTTTCGATTTCAGAACATGGCGGCATAAATTAAATATAAGAGAAAAGTATGGCGAATAATAGTGAAAACGAAAAAGGAGGGACAATGGAAGAAGGTGGTATTCTTGATGTTATGTCCGTTAAAAATTTTGATAAAGAGAAAGTTGTTGAACGGGTTTTTGCGGACAACAAACTTATTGATGAATTATTGGAGGGGGTGTCTTCCAAAAAATCATCTGTAAAGTATGGTTCCGAAAGAGTTCTGAGGGCTATTAGCGAAGCAAAACCCGAAATACTTTATCCTTATTTTGATAAATTTGCCGCGCTTATGCAAAGCAATAACAATGTTATCAAATGGGGCGCAATTACAATAATTGCCAATCTCACGGTTGTTGATTTTGATAATAAATTTGATGATTTGTTTGTAACCTATTTCAAACCGATTAAAGGTCCAATTGTTCTTACCGCGGGAACAATAATAGATAACGCACCTACAATTGCAATGGAGAAACCTTACCTTTCCGAAAGGATTATGAAGGAAATACTGCTTGTTGAAAAAGCAAAGTACAAAACTCCGGATTGCAGAAATATTGCTGTTGAACATGCAATTAACGCTTTCGGGCAGTTTGTGGAACTTATTCACGACAAAAAAATGGTTGTAAACTTTGTAAAGCGTTATGTGGAAAGCAACAAAGAGCCGGTTAAAAAAAGCGCTATCAGGTTTATGCGCAAATACAGCAAGTACACAAAATAACCGCAAAATAGTGTTTTAATACCGCGGAGGTTTGTTACATAAACCTCCGCGGTAAATATTTTGTCCTCAGCTATTCATTGTCTGCTTACCACAAACGGTAATACATTAAAAGCTACCTGATTAAAGGTACGCCGATACAACAGCTTGGTTCGGTAATATGCAATAAATTGCAAATTGTTGCCGCAATATCAACAATGTATACGGGCGAATTGTTCTCCTGCGCCGGAACATGCCAGCCATAAAACAACATCGGTACGTGGGTATCATAAGCGTATGACGTGCCGTGCGTGGTGCCTTTACTCATGTTAGATGGAAGATAACCTGGGAGCAATGTAATTGCAATATCGCCGGAACGGACAGAATTAAACCCATTAAGAACGAAATCTTTAGGCTCTCGTGTGGCGGTTTGTCCCAATAGGTCGTCTCTTGTTTGTATATTCTGTATCTGTGGAAAAGTATTATAAAGGTAATCGGTCAGTTTTTGTAAAACAGTATGGTAATTCAGACTGTTGTTTTGAATTACTTTCCGGTTCAGGAAAATCTGGTTGTTCGAAAAATCTTCAATCACCTCATTTGCGTTAAACGCGTTTTTACAAAAACCCTTAAGGGAATCCAAAGCTCTTGCCTGGTTTAATGCACCCACGGGCATATTAACTGATTTTAAAAAGCCGGGTGTTTCTTCGGCGGCATGGTCGGCGGTTAGGAATAACAAATAATTGCCTTTGCCCACTTTTTCGTCAAGAGTTTTAAGCAGGTCCGCTATTTGTTCATCAAGTCTTATATATATATCCTGAATTTCGTAAGAATAAATTCCATAGGCATGTCCAACGTAATCGGGGGAGGAAAAACTAATGGCAAGGAAATCGGTTACATCATCTTTGCCGAGTCTTTCGTTTGTTATTGCTTCGCAAGCTAATTCTTTTACCATTTCATTTCCGTATGGAGTGTTTGGCAACGCCCCATAAAAATCTTCACCTTTTAATTTGGCAAATGAATGCGGAAAGTTTGTCTTGCCTTCCTTAAAAACATCATGCTCAAAAGGAGAATTATCCGCTCCGTTGTTTTTATACGCTTCTTCGGGTTTTGCCAAAACCCAATCTTTGCTTAAAAGTTTATCGGCCAGCTTTTTCCGGTTGAATTTATCAACCCAATCGGGTAAAGTTTTCATGTAATAGCTTGAAGTAATAAAATTGCCATTTGTTTCGTCATACCAAAAAGCGCCGTCCGCAAGATGCCCTCCGGGGAGTATAGCGGCCCTGTCTTTAATTGAAACGCTTATTACTTTAGAAGGCCCTATTGACGCCAGTTTTAGCTGATCGGTCATGGTTGTTGCAAGCAACATGCGAGGAGACTTTTTGCCTTCATCATTGTTGCCGCCAACTGTTGACGCGCTGTCATCTTCAACGGAAGTACGGCCTTTTTTTGTGGTTCTATCGTACCAGGCATTGCTTATTATACCGTGAAAGAATGGCGTGGAACCGGTGGATACCGAAGCGTGTCCCGGAGCTGTTTGCGTGGGCACATAATTATAATGCGCGTATGTGAAGTTGCTTCCTTCGGACATTAAGCGTTTAAATCCCCTTTCTCCAAAGTAAGGGTAAAAGCGGTATAAATATTCGTATCGCATCTGGTCGACTATTATTCCGACAACAAGTTTGGGTCTTTGAACTGTTTGCGGTTTTATTGTATAAACTGACGCGGACAAGAGTAACAGCAGTGTAAAAAGTAGCTTTCTCATTTATGAATCCGAATAATTGATTTTAACATAATAGTAAAAATATAAATTCCCGCGCTTTTGTAGAACTGTTTTTGCGGCATCGGTAAAATTTAATATTTAGTTAACACATACATGATACGTAAACATGTTGTAAAACAAATATGTATTGCGGAGTTATGCTAACAGTATTCCTATTTCTGTATGCTTTCCATGTGCTGTTTGCAATAATTGCAGCCGGGCAAAGCCGTTCGTTTGCATCTTTTACCATTTTGGGTAATTGCCACGCATCTTTTTTTTGCGATTGTAGTTTTTTCTGTTTCCCCACTATTTTCAAGATTCCATTTCGCAAGGTTGATTTTCTTTTCCACTTTGTTTTCAATTTTATCGGGCAGATTGGGGAAGAAATCTATATGTGTGAGAGATTCAACGGAATCAATTGATACGGCATAATACGAAACAGGTTTATCCAGTTTTTTATTGGCCATAATAAACGCTATTCCCTGCGGGTCGGTTGTGGAAGGGTGATAAATAACTTTATAAAAATAATCCGGCACCGGTATTTTGACTTTTGCACCTATGGTTTCAAGGTTATCGGTCAAAACTCCGCCTGTAACAACATAAATTATACTGTCTTCTTTTGCCCACGTTCTTACATATTCTTCAAGCTTTTTCCAGATATTTCTATTAAAACCGGGCTGCTGGGGACTGATATTGCTGTAATAAAAGGTTTCGTCCATCGCTTCCTGGCTCCAGCTCATATCCGCGGCGGGGCATAAATGGCCTTTATCGTAGCCGGAATTTTTGTAGGCGGAGTTTTCGTTAGTCTCATCGGGCAGTAACGGATCGGGTGTGAATTTGTTACTGCGTTCTCCGGCCTTTTCAGCCATCTCTTTTGTCAGTTTGTATGCAACCCATTCCGCCTGCCTGTACTTGCTTACAAACGATAGAGTATAGTATTTGTGCCTGATTATATTGTCGTTTGAAGAATGAGGCAGGTAATTAAACTCCTGTCCGTAAATTATAACGGAAAGGAAAAACAAAAATATTAAGGTTCTTTTCATATAAACACTTATTTGGCTTTTATAAATAATTGTAATTTAGCGCTTAGGAGTATCCAATCCTTTGGACAGATTCTGCCTTAATTAATTTAAGGCAGAATAATTTATAAATAAATTATGTTTGTATTTTATTCCCAATGTTTATTCTTATTGTTCTTTAACAAAATCATTATTTCCTTTTTATTTTTAACATCAACTAACGCATTGCCACACCAAAAATCAATTATTTCTTTCTTCCTATATCTGAAAATTAAAATATGTTCTGATTCCCCAATTCCACCGGAATTGTCCGGCGTTGCGGGGGAATGCGTGCTGTGTATGCAATTTCCTATTTCTGTGTCTTTTTTATGTGCATGATTAATAAAGACTTTACGTAGTCAGGAAGTGCAATTTCACCTTTTTCAGCTTCCTTTTTTAAGGCTTCAAAGAAATTTACTTCAACTCCCTGCCAAGTCAATTCAAGTCTGCGAATCTTTTCTAAAGTGATGTGGTCATAATTTTCAGGTCTGCCCCAATAGCACTTTAAGCAAATTGCAACATCTTTTGAACCAATCCAGTTTTCACAATGCTCGCAAGACCATGATTTTGCCCTATTGCACGAAGCGCAAAGCAACATATACTCATTGATGTTTTGCTGGAAATTTTCATCATCACCGCTTATCTCATAGGGGGCTCTGTGGTCAATCTGCAAATATCTTTCTTCGAATTTACCATTACAAATATAGCAATGTCCGTTATTTGCATCGTATAATGATTTTTTAACTCTTTAGAAAATACTTGACGTCCGTCAACACGATTATTGCGAATTTTGGAAATATCACCGAATCTATATGCGGCAATTGATTTGCCGTCGGCCGATTTTGTCCTGAATGTTTCAAGAGGTATCCCGGCTTCCCTAACATCTCTTGCCGCTCTTGGCGGATGATTATATCCATAAGTTTTTTCTAAATCTTCAGTTGTTATAAAACCATGGTTTATTATATGGTTAATAACAATCTTTGCTCTTTTATTTGTTATTGATTCGGTAAGTGTTAAAATTCTTTTGGATACTTTTTCATACCAAGTCAAATAATGAAGGTTGTTTAATTGAAACTGATTTTATCTGTTTATTTATATGGGGAATTGAAGCCAAGTTATCAGAAATATAAACGGACTCATAAGTTCGCTCATTCCTGCTATGCAATGTAGCAATTGAGGAACGGCCTGCATCTATTTCAATTTTATGTAAATTTAGTTCTTTTGGAAGCTCTACTCCATAGGTCTTATTATCAGTGCGCCCATCGTAGCTTAAAATGAACGGAATATTTCGCTTATTTAGTTTGTAAATTGAAATCACAAAATTGTCATGATCAAGGTCTTCCATATATCTGAATCCGCCGTTTTTTGCAGTGCCTTGGTATGGCGGGTCCATGTATACCAAATCCTTTTCTGTTGCCATATCCAATATCTTTTCATAATCAGAGGAATAAAAAGATACTTTGCCCTTTAATAAGTGAGATACGTTTAAAATATCGTTTCTCATATTTTCCGGTAAACGTCCTTTCCTTCTTTTATCGGGACTTTGATTAAAATTACCTTCTGTATTATATCTTACTGCCGCTTTAACACATTTAGCTAATAAAAATAATAGATATTTTGGCTCTTTCGTCTGATTGAAACTATCTCTGATTTGATAATAATATTCTTCTTCATTGCCGAGTTGACCATTCCAGATATGGTGATAATCACTAATTACAGCTTGAGGCTCATTTACAATTTTATCCCATAGGTTAATCAGCGGTTCATTAATGTCATTGACAATGAATTTATCAGCCTTAAAGAAATATGCTGAAGCAATAGTTATGGCAGCCGAACCGGCAAATGGTTCAATTAATCTACCAATTTTCTGAGGAAAAAACCTCAAAATGTCAGCCGCAAGGTTTCTTTTGCTGCCTTGATATGGAATTGGATGTGGTATCTTCATTTAATTCTATTTGAAACAAATTTAATCATTTATAAGCTTTAATATCTATCTATGGAAGTTCATCTTTTAAAATGGAGTATAACAATGGCAAAACGCTATTAATTTATTTAATGCTCTCATAATATTGCATTTATCAGTAAAAATATCAAGATAAAGGATGTGAAAAAATCTGCCTGTAAGATTTATAAAAACTAAAACTCCGGAGTATTTATTTAGTAAAACATGTTGCCGGTGCAAAAAAAAATCCACAGATGCGAAGCTGGCCGGCGCCCAGGCTTATGCGATTGAAAAAATTAATCCGTATTTACGCTACGTCATAAAAATAAAAGTGTCCCTAAAAACGTAGAAGCGGGTCGTTGACCCGCTTCACAACAAGTGTGTTTTAACAACACCAATGAGTCTATCCCGCCGGAATAATAACATAACGTGGATATTCGATTTTATGATTTTGTTTTTAATCCTGTTCAAAAAGTTTTTTATAAGCTTCGCGGAGTTTCTTCTTTGAGTCCAGCAAATCCTGCGAAAGAATTTTAACCTCGCCAAGAACCGGCATAAAGTTGGTATCACCGTTCCATCTTGGAACTATGTGGAAATGCAGGTGCTGGTCAATTCCCGCGCCGGCAATTTTGCCTATATTTGCTCCAATGTTATAACCATCGGGGTTGTAAACTTCCGCGAGCGTTTTTTGCGCTTTTTGCAGTTCAAGAAGAATTTCGGAATTTTCTTCAGGGGTAAGTGATTGAAAATTGCACGTATGACGGTAGGGGATTACCATTAAATGTCCGTTATTATACGGGTATAAATTAAGTACTGTAAAAGTATATTTGTTTTTAGCTATTAATAAGCTTTCGGGAGCTTCCAAATCTTCTTTCTGTTTGTCGCAGAAAACGCAACCTCCTTTGGGTTTGGATTCGTTCAATGTGTCTATATATTGCGAACGCCATGGAGACCATAATTTTTCCATAATGACTATCACCTTCTAAAATTTGTATCATAAAAAAAAGAGACTGTAAGTTAATACAGTCTCCTGAAAAATAAAATTATAAATTATTATCCTTCTGTTATAAAGTTCCTTCTTCTTTCTGCTTTTTGTATTCTTCAACAATTTTTGTTTCAACTTCTTTAGGAACTTCATCGTAAAAAGCAAACTGCTTTGTATGGTTTCCTCTTCCCTGTGTAAGACTTCTTAACGTGGAAGAGTATTTATATAATTCCGCAAGCGGGATGTTAGCTTTAATTATCTGGTATTTGCCTTTTGCGTCCATACCAAGAATTTTGCCTCTGCGGCTCGAAACATCTCCCATTACATCGCCCATGTTTTCTTCGGGAACCGTAATTACAACTTCGTAAATAGGCTCAAGAAGAACAGGTTTTGCTTCAAGAAAACCTTTCTTAAAGCACTGCGAAGCGGCTATTTTAAATGACATATCATCCGAATCTACCGGGTGATACGAACCAAAAAACAAAGTTACTTTTACGTCAACAACAGGATACCCGGCTAAAACGCCCTTTGCCATTGTTTCAACAACGCCTTTTTCAACAGCGGGAATAAATCTTCCGGGAACAACGCCGCCAACAATTGCGTCTACAAATTCAAAACCTTTGCCTCTTGGCAATGGTTCAACCTTAAATACAACGTGCCCAAACTGGCCTCTGCCGCCTGATTGCTTTTTATGCTTGTATTCGGAGTTATCGCATCTGCCTTTAATAGCTTCGCGCATTGGAACTTTGGGTTCAACCAAATCAACTTCAACTCCGTAACGGTCTTTCAATCTCTTTATTGCAAGGTTTAACTGAAGTTCACCCTGGCCGGAAATAATAGTCTGCGCAATTTCGGGATCGAACTTAACGTTAAACGTAGGGTCTTCTTCGTGCAAAGTATGCAAACCTGAAGCAATTTTGTCTTCATCGCCTTTGGCTTTTGCAACAATTGCCCCGTTGATAATTGAACCGGGGAACTGTATTGGCGGAATAACTACCGCGAGGTTTCTTGAAGTAAGAGTGTTATTTGTATGAGTATCTTTCAATTTTACAACGGCGCCAATATCTCCGGCGGAAATTTTGGTCATATCCTTTCTGTTGCGTCCGTTTAATAAGGAAAGAGGTCCGAGTCTTTCGGTTTTACTGTTTGCCTGGTTGATAAGATCCAAACCGGCGGTAACCGTACCGGAGTATACTCTGAATAACGAAAGCTCGCCTACATGCTGTTCCGAAATTGTTTTGAATACAAAAAATACCGGTTCGCCTTTAGGATCGGGCTGAACGCCAACTTTGTCTTTCTTCTCTTTATATTCGGCTTCAACGGCGCCGCAATCTAACGGAGAAGGGAAGTAGTTTGTAACATAATCAAGAAAGTTGTTCATGCCAACCGCTTTTGCGGATGAAGCTGCAAAAACGGGTATAAGGTTTTTTGCCAGTATTGAAGCTTTAATTCCTTCCTTAATTTCTTCATCGGAAAGAGAACCCTCTTCAAAATACTTGTTCATTAGGTCTTCGTTAAGCTCGGCAACTTTTTCAATAAGCTGTGTCCTGTGTTCTTCGGCAACGGGTACAAGGTCTGCGGGAATGTCAATTTCGGTAACCTGTTTGCTGCCCGGCGCGCCATATTGATAGGCTTTCATTTTAACAACGTCAACAATAGTGTTGAAATTCAATCCTTCGTTTGCGGGAAAAGTAACAACAATGGCGTTAGGGGAAATTTTCTCTTTGGCAAGCTCGCTAACTTCGTTAAACTTGGAATATTCATTATCCACTTTATTAATGATAATTGCGGCAGGCAGTTCTCTTTCTTCCGCAAATGCGTAAGTGAGTTCGGCTCCAACTTCAATGCCTTCAACAGCTTTTACAACAAGAACTGCGGTATCAACTACTTTAAGCGCGCTTTTTACTTCGCCTGCAAAGTCGCTAAAACCCGGCGTATCAAGCATATTAACTTTAACGCCGTTCCATTCCAGATTCATTGCTGAAAGTGTAATTGAAATTTTCTTTTCTATTTCGTTGGGGGAGTAGTCTGAGGTAGTTGTGCCTTCAGAGATGGTGCCGATTCTGTTAATTTCACCGGCAGTATGGAGCAGGACCTCGGAGAATGAAGTTTTGCCACTTCCTCCGTGTCCTATAAACGCAATGTTTCGGATAGTCTCCGGACTGTGATCTTTCAAAATGTTACCTCCTGGTTTTAAGGATTGAAATTTTAATTAAGTATTTAATTTACTTTATTCTTTATTCCGATACTTTTTCCAAAATGTAGTTACTCCTTTAGTAACTGCAGACCAATTGCTAAGTATACCGCTTATAGGAGCTTCAATCCCTTCCTGGACTCTTCTTTCGAAAGTAAGAACGCTGGTAATTCTTTCCTTAACATCTTCTATCACGCGCCTTACCGAATTTATTTGTTTTTCAATATCTGAAGATATATTATCTATCCTGTCAAGCAACTGATTGGACGATTCTATTAAAGGGCTAAGCTGGTTCATCATTCTCTTCAGATTTTCCTCTATGCGCAACACAGATTTTGTTATCCTGTTAAGGTAAACAATAAAAAATATGCAGAGTAGAGAAGCCGATAAAAGTAGTATTACATATGTTATGTTTATTAAAGTCTGCATTGTATTTATGAAATTTTGGAATCTTTATATGCATCCATACCGGCCTTAAATGCCGTTTTTAACCTTGAGCTTTCTTCTGTTATAGTTTCTTTTGAAGATGATACTACATCAGTGGTTTTTTGTTTTGCCTGGTCAAATATTTTCTCTGTTTCTTTCAGCAATTCGTCGGCTTTAACTTTTGCTTCCGAAATAAGTTTTTCTCCCTTTTTCTTTCCATCATTAATTATTTCAACCGCTTTTTCTTTGGCAACTTCCAAATGAGCTTCGGCATCATTCATATATTCGTCCGCCTTTGCTTTGATATCGCCTCTTAATTCCTTTCCGCTTTTGGGAGCATATAATAATGCGATTGCTGCTCCTACTATTCCACCTGTTAAAAAACCAATTAACAAGCCTTTGCTAATGTTATTGTCTCTTGACATAAAATCCTCCCATTAATAATTTAATTGTTATTAGAAAATAATAACAGACTTTCTTAAAATCAAGGAAAACAGCTATAAACCTATGGCTTCTTCGCTTATTTTTCCGAATCTTTTTTGATATGCCGATACCGCTATTACGCCTACAAGAACAGAGAACCACAGCGTTGCCACGCGAATTATGAAAGTGGAGGCAACAGCTATATCTTTTGATACATGTTTTCCTATCAGCAAAAATGTTAAAGAACCTTCCGTTATTCCAAGCCCGCCCGGAAGCATTGATATTGCGCCTATAATTGTTGCAAAGCAATAACTGAATGCTGTCCATAAAAACGAAACATTAATTCCAAAATTAACCAGAATTATGTAATATCCAAAGCACTCGAACGCCCATGAAACAAAACTTAATATGGTCATCTTAAGTAAAGGGGCCGGGCGTAAAATAATATATGAACTTTCGTACAGATTATTGATTATTCCTATGTGCTTTTTAAGGAATTTAATTTTAGCGAACAAACCGATAAAAAACAACGCTACCGTTCTGTTGCTGATAATAAAAACAACAAGAAGGAAGAAAAAGCCGGTGCCAAACACAATTACGCGCCCATAGTTGTATACATACGCGCCTATTAATCCAATTATAACAAGCGATATGAAATCGGTGACCCTTTCGGCAAATATCACAGGAGCTGTCTTGCTTATTGGAACATCGCAGACCTGTTTTACAAGGTACGATTTTAGCAGTTCGCCCATTTTACCTGGCGTAACGCTCATAATAAGACCGGACATGAATATTGAAAAGGAATCGATTTTTTTTATCTTTACATCAAGTATGCTCAGGTAATAATCCCACTTGAAAAAACGGCTCACATAATTTGAAAATGAAAGACAAAGCAGAAGGGGAATAAGCAGCCAGTTAAATTTTCCGAAAGCGCTTACCACCTGCTTATAGTCCGCGTAAATTGTAAAAGAAAGGTATAGAAGGCCGGCAACAGCCAGCGAAATGAATATCTTTTTTTTAAGCTTTTGTAACAATTAAATAATTCCTGTTAAAGTGTTATAAAGTTTTGTAAGAGGCAAGCCTACAACGTTGTAGTAATCTCCGTTGATTTTTTCAACAAATACGGCTCCAAAATCATCCTGAATGCCGTATGCGCCGGCTTTATCCATAGGGCTGCCGGTTTTAATATACTCGATAATTTCTTTTTGCTGTAGTTTCCGGAAAGTAACGGCCGTTTTTTGGTATGACGTAACACGTTTCCCGTTGTACAAATTGTAAACGGAAAAACCCGTATAAACATAGTGAGTATTGGCGCTGAGTTTTTTTAATATTTTTTCGGCATCCTTTTCGTCTTTGGGTTTGCCTATAATTTTATTATTAAGCACTACAATTGTGTCCGCGCTTATTATTATTCCCGCTTTGACTTTAGGCAGTACGGCTTCAAGTTTCTCTTTAGAGAGCCTTTTAACAACGTCCGCCGGCTTTTCGTTCTTATGGATGGTTTCTTCGGTTCCGGCAGTTATTACTTTAAAGTTCAGGTTAATTTGCCTGAGCAGTTTTGCCCTTCTGGGCGATTTTGAAGCCAGTATTATTTTATACTTTTTATCAATCATCAATTTTCTCAACTCTTGTACCGGGAAAATAAAACGCGAGAATCTCTCTGAACGAATCCCCTCTGCGCGATTTTGCAATTGCGCCCCACTGGCATAGTCCTACTCCATGTCCGTTGCCTTTGCCTGTAAGAACTATTTCGGCATCGTTTCCGCTCCCTTTTGTTTCAACTTGGAACATTGTGCTACGGAGGATCGAGTTTCCGCTGCTTTGTTTTATTATGCGGCGTATGTTATTTGAATATATTTTTACTTCTTTTTCGGCCCCTTCAAATGATCTCAGCTTAATACTAAGAGCATTAACTCGTCCCGATTTAAACCTGCTTTCGGCTTCCATCGAAACAAAAACGCAATCCGTATTTTCAATAAGTTTGCTTTCAAAAAGCCTTTTTACAATTTTCCCACCGGTATAAATTTCTTTCCACTCAAAATTTGGGGCAATTTTACAGTTAGGCTCCATATTGTCTTTTACGGTTGTAAGGTAAGGTATACTCTTCTGACTGAAAACATTGCCAACATCTTCAGTATATCCGCCGCACGATGAAAAATAGAACACTTCGGCGGGGGAGTGGTTATAAGTTAATATCATTCCTGCGGTTTCATTAATTGCTTTATTGCTTGAAGCTTTTTCCACAGAATAACCGCCGTATACCTGATCGCGTGTATCGGTATAAACGTCAAAAACAGGATTTTTCCGTTCAAGCTTCATATACGAAAAATTCCTGGCCACTATCGAGAACGCTTTTAACGCTTCCGCGTTTTCGGCGCCTGATATGTTTCCCATTTCGAGAGGTAAAACGCCCTTTAAATAATCTTCCACTTCAAGTTCGTTGATAAGCGTAATTTTGCTGCCGGAAATAACTAATTTGAAAATTCCCCTGTATTTCTTTCCTTTGTAATCGATGAAATTATTTTTTACTGTAGGGAAAATCTCAATTACATGGCTTACCAGATTTTTTCTTCCCGAACTTACAGTAATAAAACCCTGCGAGGCCGATATGTTGATTTCCGAATTTTCTTTTACGGAAATCATTCCTTCGTTGGCGCTTTTTGCAAGCGAATTGCATTTGAATTTTAACCCGCTATGTTCAGGTAGTTCGTCTATAAAAACCCGTATGCTTTTCTTAAACACTCGGTCGTTTAACCGTGTACTTGTGGTTCTTTTGGCTGCTGAACAGCCTATTAAAAACAGCGGAACACACAAAGCGACAGAATAAAGCAGGAACTTAATGAGATTTTTTTTTGAAATAAAGATGGTGTTTTGTTGAAAAGGCATCAAAAAAATGATTAACGAAACATTGCTTTTATACTTCCCCAAGTTCTTTTAACACCGGAAACATTATGCGATACAGATCTTTTAATGTATGTTGCGGAACCGTTATTATCAACTATTTTTAATTGATAAACAAATAAAATATCCTGTGTTTTATACGCGGTTTCGTCTGTAAAGGTGTAATACGAATAACTTCCGGTTGGATTTACTGTAGCCAAATCTACAAAATTTCCCTGTACGGTTCCGCGCTGCACAATATAACTTTTAACGTTGGATTCATCCTGAACCTTCCATTCAAGCTTTATATCGCCGTTTTCGCTTTTTGCATTGAAAAACTCAATATAGGCGCCTGCAAAAGCAGTCCCCATTACAGCAAGGAATAATATGTAAAATGCTATTTTTTTCACACCCTTAATATATTTTTATACCCAAATAATGTCAAGCAAATTTTTACCATAACAAACAAATAGTTTAACCCTAATTGGCTTTGGTAAAACTGCTTGTAATAGCAAATTTCTGCGCATCTTCTTTTCTTAAAAGGGAATATTATGTTTTATCTAAAGTTATTGCTTAGATGATCATTTTTTTTTGAAATTGTAACGCTTACAGATACTCTTGCCCTTATATCTATAATTTTGTTATATTAATAATCAAAATAAGGGTGATTCTAATTTTAATCAAAGTGCAAAAGGGAGTTATTGGCCGTTAGTTTATAATCTCTTTAAGTTAAATACGGTGTTGCGCTTAGTTTACAAAAATATACAGGGGTAATGTTATGAATGAATGTTATTTTACCGGACGTAAGATTTGGACAGATAGGGCTCTAAAACTGCTGATTCTCTTTTTGCCATTTGTAACGGGTTTTTATGGGTGCGTATCTTCAAGCAATTTTTACAGCGGTAAAACTCTGGATGAAAAAAAGTTTGCCGTAACGGTTGGGCTGGAAGATATTGTATTAAAAAGCGCGGATAAATCTGTTACTATTTCCAAGGATGCCCCTTTTTTCCCTTCGGTAGGACTTGCATACGGACTCCCGTTAAAATTTGAACCAAGCGTTCGTTATATCCCTTCCCGAATGGTTGAACTTGCAATGCGTAAACAACTAAGCGGAGATAGCAGCACTTTTGACGCAAGTCTTAATTTTACCTACGGTCATCTTTTTGGCGGTTATTCATACCTGAAATATGGAGCTACTATCAGCAAGGATATAAAAGGGTTTGAACCTTATCTGCATTATACTTTTTACAGCTTTGCTGGAGCTACGGAAAGCGATTTCTCCGATTCCTTTCTCTCAGGAGCTGTAACAGGTTTCATTAACGATTGCCGCGTTGTGGGGTTTGGAGTGGGAGTTCCCTGGAAAAAAATGAAGCTGTTCCCAGAAGCGGATTATCAATACAACAAGAATAGTTTTTCCGGCGGCATCTGGCATGTAGGGGTTGGCTTTAGATTATATACAAACTAAATATTATATTCCGTGTTCCCGTAGCGCAGGCTATCAGCCTGCGGGCTCTATATCCCAAAACTGGTTTGCAGGGTTAAGTGGAATCTTGAATTCTGTAGGTGAAAATTATGAATTAATGAAGTATTGCAAAAACTCCATTACTGCAATATAACTTAACCATGTTTTATATTCGTATCGCTTTTCCACTTGCCAAAGCGGAACTTCCAGTAAATAAGAGCGGAATACAGAATAATATAAACGGGCAAAGCCGCCCATGCGCCCGCAAATCCAAGTCCAAGGTATTTGCCAAGGAAATAGGAAAGAGGCACAAAAACTAAAAGATTTGCCGAACCTTCGGCAGCCATCACAAAAAACGTGTTTCCGGCTGACTGCAATCCGTTTGAAAGTACAACTCCTGTTGCGTAAAAAATTTGCGCGAATCCGGCAATACGCAAACCTGTTTTGGCCACCTCAATAATTGAAGCATCGTTTGTAATAATGGAAAGTATATGTTCCGGGAAAATAATAAAAACAAGTCCCAGTGTTAAGGTGTAATAGGTTGCAATTTTTGCGGTTTCAAAACCGTAAATCATTGCCAGCTTTCTTTTGCCCGCGCCTAAGCTGTTGCCCACAAGCGTCTGTACGGCAATTCCAAACCCGAAGCAGGGGAGGAACGACATGAACATTGTGGTAAAAATACCTTGAGAAGCTGCTTGTTCCTTAATGCCAATTAAACCCGCAATTGCAATAAAAGCAAGAAAACCGAGCAGAATAAATACATTCTGGAAAGAGACAGGAAGCGAAATTTTATAAATTTCCTTTATTATTGAAAAATCCACTTTTATATTTTTAAAATACCTGAATTTTGTTCTGTATTTTGGCCTGACGGACATAATAAAATAAAAAGCCGCATCGCAAACAGTTGCAAGAGAAGAACCGAAACCCGAACCGGCAACGCCCATTTTAGGCGCTCCCCAAACGCCAAAGATAAGGAAGTAATTAAAAATAATATTCAGGATATTTACCATTATGGCGGAAATCATGAAGATTTTTGTTTTCCCAATTCCAAAAAAGAAACCTCTGTACGAAACAGTTAATAAGAAGAACGGAAGCCCGAGGAAGCGGTAAAAAATAAACTCACCAGCATAGTCGCCTACTTTCTTATCGGCCGAAAAAAACTGCGCGAACGGGTGTGCGGCGGTCAAAGCGAAAACAGCCACAATAATACCCATTACGAACGAAACCATAAGAGAATTGTTAAGCACGTTTCCGCATCCGTCAAAATCGGAAGAACCGTATTTGCGCGCTATAAGCACATGCGTTCCGGTTGCAAGACTCGAGAAAAAGCTAACAAGCGCCCAGGTAGCCAAAACGCCAAGCCCCATTGCCGCAAGGGCGTACTCCGCGTTTGGAAGCCTGCCAACCATGGCCGTATCCACAAGCGAAAGAATCATCTGCGTTGAAAGCCCCGCGATAGCCGGCAGCGAAAGCCTTAATATTTTTTTATAATAACCATTTACTGGAGCAAAATACATATTGAATAAAAATCCGAAAAATCAAAAAAATGTTGCGTAAAATAACCAATATTTAGCGTACTACATAATTATTTTATTATTAACCGGATAATTTGAACTATGCGGCATTCTATTGGCGGCCATATCTTTACAGTTACCAATATTATTAATATATTCTTTATTGCCAAAAGAGTTTTATAGAGTTTCTGGTAAAACGGTAAGCTTCTTACTGCGGGGCAATACTGTTATGTGCAAAAGGTAAATTGAACTATAACGTTATAATTAACATACACACAACTATATAATAAAAGAGGAATACCATGAAAGAGAAAAGTATCGAATTGCTAAACAGAGCCGTAGCCGATGAGCTGGCAGCTGTTCATCAGTACATGTATTTCCATTTCCACTGTGACGATTTGGGTTATGATCTGCTTGCAAATTTGTTCCGCCGCACCGCAATTGAAGAAATGATTCATATAGAAAAGCTTTCCGAAAGAATCCTTTTTCTGAAAGGGGAAGTTGAATTGAGAGCTTCTACTGAAGTGAAGAAAATAACGGACGTAAAGCAGATGCTTGAGGAAGCCGCGAATATGGAAAGCGGAAGCGTGCGCGATTATAACGAATGGGCAAACGAATCCTCAAAAAATGCCGATTCGGCAACTAAAAAACTATTTGAGTTACTTGTGGACGACGAGGAGAGGCATTATGACCAGTTCGATAAAGAAACCGATAACCTTGCAAAATTCGGAGATAACTATCTTGCGCTGCAATCAATTGAAAGGAGCAAAACGCTTGGCACAGCTGCAGGCCCTGCCACAACGGCTTAATTAAACGCGCAGTTTTTAAACAGCCTTGGATAAATGGTTTTATTCAAGGCTGCTTTCTATCCGGAAATTATTACCTCACGCCGTATACCCAGTTTGCGCATTTTTGAGCCCATTGTTTTGCCGTTAATTCCAAGAATTTTAGCCGCGCCTTTTTCTCCGGTTATTTGACCGTTGGTCTTTTTTAACGCCGCAATTATGTGATCTCTTTCAACTTCAACCAGCGTTTTTAACTGTACCGAAGCGGGAGCGTGGAAGTCGGTTTTGTTAAATAATATTTCTGAAAGCTCAATGTTGGCCCCGTTCGAAATAATAACAGCCCGCTCTATCACATTTTCAAGTTCCCTCACATTACCCGGCCAGTTATACTGCATGAGCGATTCGAGATCGTGCTTGCTTATAGACATTATTGGCTTGCCGATTTTTTTAGAGTATTTTTCAACAAAAAACTTCAACAAAAGCGGAATATCATCCAGGCGTCTCCTAAGAGGCGGCGCAATAATTGGGAAAACATTCAGTCTGAAGTATAAATCCTTTCTGAATGTTCCTTTTTCAACTTCTTTCTGCAGGTTTCTGTTTGTTGCGGCAATTACTCTAACATTGGTTTTTATTGTCGATCTGCCTCCTATGCGTTCAAATTCCTTTTCCTGAAGCACGCGAAGAAACTTGGCTTGCAATCCAAACGGCAACTCGCCAATCTCATCCAGAAAAATGGTTCCTTCGTGCGCAAGTTCAAATTTACCAAGCCGTTTTTCCACCGCGCCCGTAAAACTTCCTTTTTCGTGCCCGAACAATTCCGATTCAATTAGCTGTTCGGGTAAAACAGCGCAGTTTAGTTTTATAAAAGGAGCTTCTTTTCTTAGGGAAAGATTGTGAATAGCATAGGCAATAAGCTCTTTCCCCGTACCTGTTTCACCTTCTATAAGCACAGTAACATCAAGGGCGGCAACCTGTTTTATTTTGTTTTTAACATCCTGCATTTCAAGGCTGTCGCCAATCATTTCCTTAAAGTCGCCGGAAAGTTTAATCTCGTCAATCAGATAATGTTTTTCTTCTTCCAGCTTTTTCCGTAAAAAGTCAATTTCCTCATAAGCGAAATAATTCTTAAAGACAAGCGAAATTTGAGGTAAAAGACTGGTTACGCGTTCAATTTCCCGCTCAAGAAAACCAAAAGGGGATTTGATCCCTAAAATAAGGTTCACTTCTTCTTCATCAGCGCCGAATGAAGTAAAAAGTATGGATGATAGCCCGGCTTCTTTGTGAAGATAGCGGAAATGCGAGGAAATATCGCATAGTTTTAAGAATTTATCTAAGTTGTATTCGGCATAATTAACTCCGTTAAGCAAAGCCAGGTTTGTTTTTAGAGTAAGGAGAGGCAAGTCTCTGTTTTCGATGGAAAGTTTTTTCACCTTTTTATTTGGCTCTATAATAAAGCCGCTGGTTATTGGTTCTGTTTTGCTTCCTTTTGCGTTGATGCCCACATAAAGAATATCCTCCTGCTTCTCTATTTCGGTAGCCATCCTTTTTAATAATTCTTCCCGGTTTTTAATATTCATTAAAACATTTGTTACTTCAAGAAGTATCACTTTGTCTTTTTCTTTTAGCAGGGCGTCTTCGTAAATCAAAGTGTTCCTTACTACAACAGCCACAAGGCGGGACATTTTTAACAGTATTGCTTCTTTTTTGTCGTCAATTTTCGGTAATTTACTTGTTGCAAATAACATTGCCCCTATCATCTGATTTTCGAGAAACAGGGGAACCGCTATTATTGTTTTTATCTTTGTCCTTTGCAACAATTCGTCCAATTCAATGTGTTTGCTGTTGGTGCTGCGCATAGCTTTGTAAACAGAGTCTATGCCAACAATTTGTATGGAAGGATTACTGACATCAAAAACAAACAGCATTTCTTCAACCGGCACTTTATCGCGCCAGAATTCCTCTTTTTCTTCCGGATTGTCGCCAGGCAAATATATTCCCTGCAGAAAAATTTCCAGATGGGTCTTTTTTTTGTTTAATATCTGTATCCCGGCTAATTCAAATGAGAATACCTTGTTGAAAACTTTGAAAATTTTGGCAAATAGCACATTTGTGTCTTCGCTTGATACTATTAGTTCGTTCAATTCTAACAATAGATCTTCGTTTTTCATTCTATGTTTCTTTGTATATGCTTAATATTGAAATAAATCCTTAAATATAAGGAGTAATATACAGTATTTGCTTAAATAAAAGCAATAACTTAACAAAATATTATCTCAATAGTATTATTTTCTTGATTTTACTATATAAAATACAAACGGCATACCATTTGTATTTGAAAAAAGGATTTATAAATAAATTAGAGGTTGTAACCAATGTTAAAAACCAAGTTATATACAGCAGGAATTGTTTTAGTATTAGCAATGCTTGTTTTTTGCGGATGCGGAGACAAAGCCGGAGCAAATGAACAGAATGAACAAACGCCGGTAAGTGTTGAAGTTATTGAAGTTAGTAAGCCGGATAGCAGACAATTAATTACTTATAGCGGAACTATTGAAGAATCGGAGACAGTACCATTGAGTTTTCAAACGCCGGGTAATATAACGAAAGTGATGATAAAGGAAGGAGATTTTGTAAAAAGAGGACAGGCTCTTGCCGTTATTAATTCTGAGAATTACAGAAGTTCATATGACATGGCTCTTGCATCGTTAAAACAGGCAGAAGACGCTTATAAAAGGTTGCAGCCTATGTATAAAAACGGAAACCTTCCCGAAATTAAAATGATTGAGGTGGAAACATCCCTTCAGCAGGCTAAATCGGCAGTGGCTATTGCCAAGAAAAACATTGATGACTGTACTCTTAAAAGTCCCATTGACGGATATGTCGGAAAGAAAAACATAGACCCCGGAATGGGGGTAATGCCCGGTATAGCCGCAATTAATATTGTTAAAATTGAGAAAGTCTATGCCCGTATTCCTGTTCCTGAGAATGAAATAGCCTCTATAAAAAAAGGGGAGAGGGCAAATGTTAAAATAGGAGCGCTAAACGGCCTGGAAGTTTCCGGAATAGTGGAAGAAATTGGCGTTATGGCAGATCCGCTTGCTCATTCCTATAAAATTAAAATTGCAATTATTAACAAAGATAAAAAACTTAAACCCGGCATGATATGCAACGTGGTTTTACCTAACAGCATTAAAAGCGATGAGTTGGTTGTTCCAAATAAATCGGTCTTGATGGATAACAAAGGGAGTAATTTTGTTTATGTAATTAACGCGAACAATAAAGCCGAAAAAAGAATGGTTCAAGTTGGCGGATTGCTAAACTCCGGTATTATTATTAACTCCGGCTTGGCAAGTTCAGAAAAAGTTGTAATAAGCGGACAAAACAAAATAGTGGAAAACTCGCTTGTGAATATTATAAACAAATAAACCGACTTTACAGGTATGAAATGAAAAAGAAATTAACATTAATAGATAGAATTCTTAATTATAAGCAGATAATTATTATTACCACTGCAATTATGGTAATAGCCGGTATTATTGCGCTTATTTATATGCCAAGAGATGAATTTCCACAGTTTACAATAAGACAGGGGTTAATTATAGGCGTTTTCCCGGGCGCTTCTTCAGCGCAGGTTGAGGAACAATTAACAAAAAAAGTGGAATCATATCTCTTTCAGTATGAGGCTGTAAACCGGGCAAAAACATATTCTTACTCAAAAGAAAATGTTATGGTTATTTACGTTGAAGTTGAAGCAAGCGAAAAAGACCCCGAAGCTTTTTGGGCAAAACTCAGGCACGGGCTTAACGAACTTAAAACCACCTTGCCGAGCGGCGTGACCTCGCTTGCGGCTGATAACGATTTCGGCAATACTTCTGCTATGCTTCTTGCGGTGCAATCAGATACCAAATCGTACCACGAACTTGAAGACTATATAAAAAGCTTTGAAGACGATATTAAAAAAATAGACGTGGCCTCAAAAATCAAACACTTTGGGTTGCAACAGGAACAAATAAGCGTTTATATTGATGACGCCAAACTTACCAATTACGGAATAAAACCTCTTATGGTTCTGGCTGCCTTAAAACCGGAAAGCTCGGTTGGCTATGTTGGTGATATTGATAATGGTTCTACAATAAGACCAATACATATTCCGTTGAGGTATAAAACCGAAAGTGATATTGCTAACCAAATAGTATACTCGGACCCGGCCGGAAATGTTGTGCGTCTTAAAGATGTGGCCAAAATAACAAGAGAGTATGCCGATCCTGATTCTTATGTGCGTGTGAATGGTAAAAAGTGTCTTGTTGTTTCTCTTGAAATGAGACCCGGCCACAACATTGTGAATTTCGGTAAAGATGTTAGAGTGGCAATGGAGAAGTTTTCTAAAAAGCTTCCTCCTGATGTAAAAATTGTTACAATATCGGATTTGCCAAATGCAGTTTCTAATTCTATAATTCAATTTTTGAGAGAGTTCGGCATATCGATTATTGCTGTAATTCTTGTTACTATTTTATTACTGCCGAGGAAAGTGGCATTTATCGCGGCTTCAACAATACCTATCTCAATTCTTATAACAATTGCGTGCCTCTGGGTTGTTGGTATAGATTTGCAAACTGTTTCTTTGGCGGCTCTTATTATAGTGCTTGGTATGGTGGTGGATAACGCGATTGTTATAATTGATAATTATGTGGAAAAGCTTGATAGCGGTATTACGCCGTATGAAGCGGCTTCCAAAAGCGTAACGGACTTGTTTGCATCGGTATTTTCCGCAACGCTTATCATTATCGTTTGTTTTTTCCCAATGATTATTTTTATGACAGGTACTGCCAGGGATTTTGTTGGTTCGCTTCCTACTTCAGTCGCGTTCGCTTTAGCCATTTCTCTTATAGCGGCTGCTGTTCTTGTTCCTTTAATGAGTTATCTCTTTATAAAACAAGGTATCCAGGCAGAAGGAAGCAAAGGTAAAAAAGTGGCCTTCCTGAACGCGCTGCAACGTTTTTACGATAAAACTCTTGAAGGAGCTTTTAAACACAATAGCATTGTTGTTGCAATTGGAGCGGTTTCGTTTATTGCGGGATTGATAATATTGACTAAAACTCCACAGGAATCATTCCCGAAAATTGAAAGAAATCAATTGGCGGTTGAGGTTTATTTGCCTACAGGCAGTTCATTGCAACAAACCGATTTGGTAATAAAAGACCTTGAAAAAACCCTTTCAAAAGATAAGAGGGTAAAGGCTGTTACCTCCTTTATAGGAACTAGTTCCCCCCGTTTTCATTCATTATATGCGCCTAATTTTCCCGCAAAAAGTTATGGACAGCTTGTAGTGTTAACTGAATCGAACGAGGCCACTGTTGAAATACTGGATGAATATAGTAAGAATTATAGCCATTCGCCGGTTAACGCCAATGCTAATATTAAATGGAAACAACTCCAGATAACCGCGGCTAAATCTCCTATAGAAATAAGAATTTCGGGAGACAGTATTAAAACCATAAAAGAAGTATCCGATCAGGTTGCCGCAATAGTACGCCAGGCTAAAGGCGCTCAATGGGTACGTACCGATTATGAGGAGCCGTTACAGACTATTGATGTTAATATGAAACAGGATGAAGCCGACAGGCTTGGATATTCTAAATCCATGCTGGGATATTCATTAATGGTTGGAACAAAAGGCTTCCCCGTATCCACAATATGGGAAGGAGATTATCCTGTAAATGTTACACTGAAAGTTGACAAGGCTACCAAGACAGTGCCTGAAGATATACTGAACCAGTATGTTACTTCTCCGTTTATTGTTTCATCCGTTCCGGTAAGGCAAATTGCGGATTTGAAACCAGGCTGGACAGAAGGTTGCATCACACATCGTAATGGTGTGAGAACCATAACTGTACAGTCGGAAGTGGAACGCGGAATTTTTACTGATAAAGTATTTAATGGAATAAAAGAAAAAGTTGATAAGTTACAATTGCCGGAAGGAGTAAGTATCAATTACGGCGGAGATTACGAAATGGGCGTAGAGAACCTGACTCCTATGTATTACGCGCTTGTTGTAAGTATAATTGTAACATTTTTAATACTAATGGTACAATTCAGGAGTATAAAAACCACCGCTCTTATTATGATTACAATGCCGTTAAGTATTTTCGGCGCTTCATTCGGTGTGTTTGTTACGGGTTATCCGTTCAGCGTTACCGCTTTTATTGGGTTGATAAGTCTTATGGGTATTGTAGTCCGAAATGGAATTATATTAATTTCGTATGCGGAAGAACTGCGACACGAACACGGGTATTCTTTGTACGATGCGGCTCTTGCGGCTGGTAAACGAAGGATGAGGCCTATATTCTTAACCGGCGCCGCCGCGGCTGTGGGTGTTGTGCCTATGATCGCGAGCCGCTCATCGCTGTGGGGGCCTTTAGGTTCGGTAATATGTTTTGGCGTTATTTTTGCCATGCTTTTATGCTTGTTTGTTTTACCCGTTTTGTATTACCTAATTAATAAAATCTTTAAGTCGGAGACTAAATTAGCATGAAAATGAAATTAGTAATTATATTGGCAGCCATATTTATATGTAATGTGACGATAAGCGCGCAAAAGAACTTAACATTAGAAGAAAGTAAACAACTTGCGCTTAAAAATAATGCGCAAACAAAAAACAGCGGCCTTGAGATTGAGGCTTCAAGACAGATACAGAAAGCGGCATTTACAACTTATTTCCCGGTAGTCAGCTCGTTAGGCTTTGCCTTAAGGGCAAAAGATAACCTTGTTGAAATGAAGACTGCCGGCGGTAATTTGCCGGTTTATGACGGTAATCCGGCAAACCTGTTTACCGCTACAAATTTCGCTTATATGCCTCCTTCTACAATAGGTATGCTTGAAAAGCTTAACCTTGGTACTTTTTCAATTACGCAGCCGGTTTTTGCGGGCGGCAGAATTATAAACGGCAATAAGCTTGCCGGTCTTGGTGCCGATGTTAGTACAAAACAGAATAAGCTTGCTCAAAACGATGTACTTTATAAAACAGAAGAGCAGTACTGGCTGGTTGTTTCACTTGAGTCAAAAATGAAAACAGTTGTAAAATATGAAACTATGCTCGAAAATTTGCTTGCGCGTGTGGAGGACGGATACAAATCCGGACTTGTAACAAAGAACGATGTGCTTAAGGTTAAGTTGAAAAAGAACGAAGTACTGCTCAATAAATCGAAACTGGATAACGGTAAAAAGCTTGCGCTTATGGCTTTTTGCCAATATGTCGGCATTCCTTACGATTCCACGCTTGTTTTGAAAGATACTTTACCGGCTGCTGTTGTGCCCGAAAGCTTTTTTGTGGATAACAAAGACGCTTTGTCAAGGCGCGCGGAATACTCGCTGCTGCAAAGCTCGGTTGAAGCTGAAAAACTGCAAACCCAAATTAAACTTGGGGAGTATCTTCCTCAGGTTGGAATAGGTGTTAGCGGGGCATATTTCAAACTCGATAAAACCGATAGCAGAACCGTCAGCATGGCTTTTGCTTCCGTACAGATACCTATCTCCGGTTGGTGGGAGGCTTCTTACAAATTGAGCGAGCGGAGTATAAGAGAGCAAATTGCGGAAAATAATTTTAAGGATAAATCCGAATTGCTTTTACTGCAAATGCAAAAATCGTGGCAGGATTTAACCGATGCTTATAAACAGTATCAGCTTAATGTTCTGTCAAAAGAACAATCGGAAGAAAACCTTAAGGTAAATGAAGACAGTTACAAAAACGGTATTTCCAATCTATCCGATTTGCTTGAAGCTCAGGCAATGTATCAACAGACTGATGATCAGTTGACAGACGCTAAAAAAGATTACAAACTGAAAACAGTTAATTACTTAATTGTTACAGGCAGATTTTAGTTCCCGTTCTCTTCCTTGTTGAAATAATGCCGGCATCTTAAAAAGTGTCGGCATTTTTATTGTGTAGTGTTAGTGCAAAATGCTAAGTAGAGCAGGCTATCAGCCTGTTTTTTTTGGGGTTGTTTCCCGCTTTCTGATATAGATAAAAAAATACCCGGAAAGAATCCGGGTATTCAAAAAAGATAATGTAAAGGAACGAACCTTATTTCACAATAAGCATCTTGCGGGTAATTGTTCCGCTTGTTGTTGTGAGTTCATAAAAATACATTCCGCTTGCAAGGCTTGCAGCGTTAAATTCGGTGTTGTAATTTCCCGCTGGCAAATCTTTATTTACCAATACAGCTACTTCTTTGCCAAGAGCGTTAAATACTTTTAATACCGCGCGCGTTGGAACCTGTAAAGTATATTTAATTGTAGTAGTGGGATTGAACGGGTTAGGATAATTTTGTTCGAGAGCAAAATTATAAACCGTACTTAAACTAACCTGCGCAATGTTCGAATACTTGAACGTGCCATCGTTATCAACCTGTTTAAGCCTGTAGTAATAAACAGTTTTTCCTGAAATATTGTCTGTATAAGAATAAACGGATTTCAGAGTAGTAGTTCCTTTACCAGGAACAAAAGTTAATGATTGGAAAGTTTTTCCATCCAAGCTTCTTTCAACATAAAAACCGCTGTTGTTTACTTCCGTAGCTGTTTCCCATGCAAGTTTTACACCGTTTTGTGTATCAACAACTTTGAACGATGTAAGTTCAACCGGAACATCGGCATCGGAAATTGTGAAGTTTGCATTCGAAATATCAAAAAATATGTTATCAGCAGCTTCAACTTTAACCCGTGCGGTTGTTGAAGCGGTATTAGGTACAAGTATTTCCTCGCTTCCGTCATTTGGAGTATTTTTTGCAAGCAGGGTAGGGAATGTATTTCCCCCGTCTGTTGAAAGGTAAATATTTACATTTGCACAGTTTACTGGCGAAACATTGGTGTTTGCAACATTCCATGTTATTGTTTGTTTTGAGCCTTTAGCCCAGCTTATATTGGCGTTGGGATAAGTAACAGTAAAAGGACCCGCGTCCTGAGTAACGTTAAGCTGCATCAGGTTTGAGCCTATTCCGCCTTTATTATCCCTTACAGAAAGTCTGAAAGTTAATGAACGCGTATATGTAGGCAGCAATTCGCCAATTGTATGTTTGTTATTCAACAAATCAGAAAGCTGAGGAAAAATTCTTGTTGGGGAAGAAACCGGGTTAAAGCTTCTGAAAATTGGCGCGTTACCCGAAGGTGAATTCGGAGAACCGGCCGGACCCAGGTCATATTCTTCCCAGCAGTATGTAAGGGAATCGTTCTGAGCATCCGAAGCCGAACCTGTAAGAGCAAAAGGAGTATTAACAGGAATAGTAACGTTGCCCATACCGACTGTAACAGAAGGGGCCGCATTACCGGTAGAGGTTGTAGCGGCGCAACCGTAACCTTCGCCATAACCTGTTGTATAAGCTGTAATTTCGTTTATGCTTACTATATGAAAATAATCATCGCTATGCGCCTGTAAATCCTGTGGAGAGCATATACCGGCATAAGCCATAATAGTGGAACCGCTGCCCGGTTCATAAGCTGTGCCAGCGTTTCTGTTGCCGCCTGAACAGCTGCCGGTGCTTCCGTTAAACGGATGGTTTGCGCCAAACTGGTGTCCCATTTCGTGAGCTACATAATCTATATCGTATGGATCTCCTATAGGGGCGGGGCTTCCTGTAACGCCTTGGGCTTTAAGAGAGCTGTTGCATATAACGCCAAGGTAAGCAATGCCGCCGCCGCCAGTGCTGAATACATGGCCAAAATCGTAATTGGTTGAGCCAATCACGGAATCAACAAAATTCTGATTCTGTTCAAGCATCGCTTCGCCGTCATTATTTGTAAACGGGTCCTTTGAGGCGTTTGTGCATATAAGCTTATCTGTATTTGAAATAAGCACCATTCTTATTGCAAGTTCTTTTTCGTAAACTCCATCAACTCTGTTAATGGAAGTAACCATGCCGCTTAACGTACCCGCAACCGTTCCGCCGTAGAAAGCGGCGTATTCGCCGGTAGTTGCAAGCGCGAGTCTGTATTTTCTCAGTACATCTCCATTGGCTTTCAACTCTCCTTTCTGAAGAGTTTTTTCAATCCTTTCTCTTACTGCCGGGTTATCTACAACGCATGAATGCACTTTGGCTGGAGTATCTTCCTTGTAAAAATCCGCTTTATAATAACTCATATATAATTTATCGTTCCATCTCTGGTAAGGGTCAATGTAAACTTCACCCTGTGGTGTGAACAAAATTGCATGAAAACCAAGCAATGTATAATCTATTCTTCCAGTATATAAACTGCTATTGGTTCCGCGTACCGAAAAGGTTCTTATTTCAGGGTAACGTGTCGCCAAACCTGATTCCATAATAGGGGAGTCATATACGTAAAAACTTTGTTCTGTTCCGTCCGGCAAAGGGAGAATTATGGTTGTATTGCTTTTTTGTAAAGCCGAAACAGAACTTTCAGCAGGTAAAGAGTTCAATATCAATTTCAATTGATCAATATCCAAACTTAAGGTTCTGTACTTTAATGGAAAAATATCTCTCGTTTTGTTTTGAGCGGCGGATGATTCGGTAGCGTCAGTCCAGTAATTATTCCCTTTTTGCTGGGCTGTCAGTTGTATTGCAAAGCAAAAACAAAATACTAATATCAGTGGTTTTATTATTTTTATTTTGCGCTTTTTTTGTCCATTGGTAAAGAAGCAGTCCTTCATTTTTCTTCCCTATTATTAAAAAATATCATTTAAAAATAAAAAATATACGCTTTTTTCCAAATTTGTTTTTGTTCAGGCGATGTATTTTAAATACTTTTCTCACTTAAAAAAGTTGTAATTACAAAAATGTGTATTGAAAATTTCACTAATTATTTAAATGGCGTATAAATTACTTTGAGTTTTTGTTTTTTAAAGTTAACTTATAACAACAAGCAAAAGCTTCTTGCCAAATATACGGCTTTTGTGGTTTTATATAATCTTCTTACCGATTCGGATAACGGTTTACTTAAGGTAAATTAGTTCGCTCCTGTAAAAAATTGGGCGTAATATTATGAATGAACTTAATAAGGTTTATACGTTTTCCAAAGAAAAAATTAAAATCCTGTTACTGGAAAACCTGCACAATAACGCGCGGGATTATTTTATAAAAAACAATTATATCAATATCGAAAATCTAAAAACATCTTTGGAAGGGGAGGCGCTTATTGAGAAAATACAGGACGCGCATATAATTTGTATTCGGTCCCGGACTCATTTGACGTCCGATGTTTTGCAGCATTGTAAAAAACTTATTGCCATTGGCTGCTTTAGCATAGGTACTAACCAGGTGGATTTACACGCGGCGGAAATGAAGGGCGTGCCTGTTTTTAATGCTCCGTTTTCTAATACGCGCTCTGTTGCCGAGCTTGTAATAAGCGAGTGCGTCATGCTGATACGCGGCATACCTGAAAAAAACTTTTGGGCGCATAAAGGCAAATGGTTAAAAGAAGCGGATCACTCGTATGAAGTGAGAGGAAAAATCTTGGGTATTATCGGCTACGGACATATAGGCTCGCAGGTATCCGTTCTTGCCGAAAACCTTGGGATGAATGTTATTTATTATGATATTGAAAAAAAACTAAACCTTGGCAACGCCAAATCCTGCCTGTCTCTGGACGAACTGCTCGAAATATCGGATGTTGTAACTCTTCACGTGCCTGAAACCGAACTGACAAAAAACATGATGAATTACGCCCGGTTGAAAAAAATGAAACAGGGAGCAGGACTTATTAACGCTTCCCGTGGCTCGGTTGTTAATCTGGATGACCTTGCTGTGGCGGTTGCGGAGAAACATCTTGGCGGGGCTGCTCTGGATGTTTACCCCGAAGAACCGCAGGCAAACGGCAATTCCTTTTCGTGCATATTACAGGAATTTCCGAACGTCATTCTTACTCCTCATATTGCCGGAAGCACTTCCGAAGCTCAGGCTAATATTGCTGGTGAGGTGACAGAAAAGCTTGTGAATTACTGCGATATAGGCTCTACAATAGGGGCAACTAATTTTGTCGAAATTTCATTACAGCCGAATGTGAACAAGCAAAGATATCTGCATATTCATAAAAATAATCCGGGTGTGCTCAATAAAATTACCGAAGTATTTACCACGCGGGGAATTAACATATCTTCTCAATACCTGCAGACAGATGCCTATATAGGTTATGTAATAATTGATATTGACAGTAAGGAAAAATCGTGGGAAATACTAAAGGAGTTAAAACAGATACCGGATACCATAAAAGCCCGTATGCTTATTTGATTTATGCTATGACATCAAGAATTTGTCCCGCGGAAGTGTTCTTGTAAGCGCTTGTTTTTTTATTATCTTGTTTCGAGTCATCCGGTTTGGTTATTGTTACGGTAGTTCCTCCGCTTATAAACATTTTACCGCATTCAGGGCAAACACCGGTGTGAATAGTAACGGATTGGTAAACCACTTTAAGGCCTTTTGCTTTTGCCGCCGCCTGTTCATTGCGCACATGTTCGTTTTCGTGGGCATACACAATGCTGTAAGCAAAGCTGCTTGGAATGGATTGCGGCGTTTGGAACGAAACAGACGGATCGTTTGATTGATCCTGGTATTTCCTTCTTTTGCACGTCTGGCATTCTTTGGGCGCCTTAACTGCCGAAGCTGAAGTAGTGCTGTTGTCGGTTTGAACTCCGATAGAAGAACTGGCGCTTTCCGCGTTTTTATTATAATATGCAAAATCCGAATAACCCGTTCGCTGAATGCCGGTATTTATTAATGAAGTATCCATTTATAAAACCTATTCATCTTGCGTTATTATTCATGTAAAAGCTAAATATTTAGCGGCAAAAAGTCAAATTAACAATTTTTGGCTATTTCGCAAATCCCATTTCCCTCAACCATTCAATACAAGCATTGGGCCAGTTGGCTGCGGTTGATTTACTGTTGGCGCCAAGCCCGAATCCATGACCGCCTTTTGTGTAAAGATGAAGTTCGGAGGGTACATTATGCGCTCTAAGAGCTGTAAAGTAATTGATACTGTTTTGCACTAAAACCGTTTTATCATCGGCGGCGCAGACAATAAAGGCGGGGGGAGTAGCTTCTGTGACCTGCTGCTCGTTAGAAAAGAAATCGGTCTTTTCCTTTGTTGGGGTTTTGCCTAAAAGCGCATTGTATGATCCCTGATGCGTGAGCGAAGGAAGCATGGATATAACAGGGTAAACCAAAACTGAAAAATCGGGACGGGCGCTTGTTTTGTCGGAAGCGTAAACGCTGTCAGTATAATGTGTTGATACCGATGAAGCAACATGTCCTCCGGCTGAAAAACCCATAACGCCTATTTTGTTTTTATCAATGCCATACTCGGTTGAACTACGCCTTAATATCCTTATTGCTTTCTGAGCGTCCTGCAAAGGCGCAACGGATTTATCCTTCATGATGGTATCGTTAGGAAGGCGGTATTTTAATATGACGGCTGTTATTCCGTATTTGTTTAGCCATTCGGCTATGTTAATACCTTCGTTATCAATTGCAAGGCGGACATATCCCCCTCCGGGACAAATAACAACGGCTGTTCCGTTTGGTTTTGGCGGTTTATAAATAGTTAATGTGGGTTCTGAGACGTGCATTATTCTTGGTCTGTTGCCGTCTAAAAACACCGTATCTTCTTTGTAAGACGGGTTTTTAATTGCTCCCGGAGTTTCTTTCTCCCATACCTTTATAACAGCATTCTGGGCGCGAAGGTTGAAGAAAGATGAGTAAATAAGAAAGACAAACACAAAATAATATGAGTATTTCATAAAAACCCCGTATGGTTTAACAAATCATACGGGGAAAATATGCAATTAACCTGTCATTTCAAATGTGCATTTAAATGAATCTACATTCTTTTAGGCAATGTAAAATAAAAAGTGCTTCCCTTATCTTTTTCGCTTTCGACCCATATTTCGCCATTATGTTTTTCCACCATTTCCTTACAAAGCAAAAGACCAAGACCAGTACCTCTTTCTTTTGCTGTTCCAACAGTGCTTATGTTTTTTTCCGCCTTAAAAAGGTATTGCATTTTTTCGGCATCCATACCAACGCCATTATCTTTTACGCTTAATAAAACGAAGTTGTTAAGTTCACCTGAAGAAATTGTAACCGTACCCTGCGGTCTGGTGAATTTTATTGAGTTTGATACAAGGTTTCGGACAATTGTATCTATCATGTTTCTATCGGCCATAACGTAAGTTTTTGGTTTGATCATTGAAATGACCGAAATTTCTTTGTTGGAAGCTGTCTGTTTTAACAAATCTATTGTGGGCTTAAGTTCTTCGGCAAGGTTCAATACTTCCGGGTTAAACTCAAAATTACCAGTCTGCATTCGTGACCACTGTAAAAGGTTTTCGAGCAGTTTGTAAGAATTCTTGCTTATTTCGCCAATGTTTTGAATGTATTGCTTCCTTTCATCTTCCGTTAGGGCGTCATAATCTTCATAAAGCAACTGTGAGTATCCGAGCAATCCCTGAAACGGGCTCCTTAAATCGTGAGCTATGATGGAGAAAAACTTGTCTTTTGATGAATTGGAATCAAGAAGCTTTTTGTGCATTTTGTTGATTTGTTCTTCGGCCTGTTTCCTTTTTGTAATATCCGAGCCGAAAACTGCAAGCAGTGTAACTTCGCCTTTATCGTTAAAAACCGGATATACAGAATTATCAATTATCGCGTCTCCTAAATTATTTTCGAAACGAGCCGGTTTGCCGGTCTGAAACACAAAATCGCAATACTTCTTTATTTCAAAAGCAACGTTGAATGCCACAAGGTCAAACAAATACTGCCCAATGAAATCATCTACAGTTGTGCCGAAACGTTTGGCAACCGTTTCGTTTGCAAAAAGAATTTTACCTGAATTTTCAATAAGAAAAGCGGACTCTGTAGTTGCGTTGATAAGTGCCGATAACATGAAATCTCTTTCCCTGAAAGCGCTGATTGCCTCCCGTTTTTGAGTAATATCAACTCCAAATATTACATACCTGAAAACTTCTCCTTCGGGATTGAATACCGGATAAATTGTCATGTCGTTTATTATATTATTATAAACGTTTTCAAACCGTACCGGTTTTCTGGTCAGTCTTGCTTCGTTAAAATAGTGCCGTCTGTCTTCAGCAACATCCGGTTCAAAATACTCAAAAACATTAGCGCCAATAACCTCATCAATAGTAGCGTTATAACGATTTGCCGCGGTTTGGTTTGCGGTAATTACTTTCCCGTTTATATCAATAAGTATTGCCACTTCGGTAATAGCGTTAAACAGAGCTGAGAGCGTGGCTTCCCTGTCTCTTAATTTTTCCGAAATATTTCTCTTCTCGGTTATATCTCTGTTGCTTCCTCTTGTGCCAATAAAGTTGTTTTGGTCATCGAACGCGGGTGTGCAAACGTGATCTATCCAATGAACCGATCCGTTTTTGTTTATTATCCTGAAAGTGATCTGACCCGCTTTCTTCTCAGTTTTTGCGTATATGGTATGATCGTAATACTTTTGCTTATCTTCCGGATGCACGATTTTAAGCATTAAACTGTAATCCGTTAAAAACTCTTCAGCCGTATATCCGGTGATTCTTTCGCAGGAAGTTGAAACATATTCGTAATGATCAGGCTCAGCGGCCCAAAACTCCCAGTTGTATGCGTTATTTGCAATTGTCCTGTATTTGATTTCGGATTGTTGCAGCTTTTTTACAAGTTCAATCCTTTCGGTTATATCTCTTAAAATTAAAAGAGTCTGTCTTACGCCGTTGGTATCTATGGAGTTAGCGTGAATGTTTAATACAAATTTGCTGTTGTCTTTTCTCTGTCCCCATACTTCGTAAATATTAGGGGCCTTTTTATTTTGAGCTCTCTGTACTATAAGGTCGTGAACAAATTCCCTGTTCTCTTCCGAAATCAAGTCGCATAAAGGTTTCCCTAAAATTTCGGATTCTTTTTGATATCTGAATAATTTCAGATAAGAAGCGTTTACGTGAAGATGAATTCCATTTGCGTCTGAAAGCGCAATTGCGTCAATGGAGTCTTCAAATAAAGTTCTGAACCTGTTTTCGCTTTCCCTAAGCTGGTTTTCCTCTTTTTTCTTGTTAGTTATATTTTCGTAAGAACAAATAATGCCAATTACTTTATTTTCTCTGTCATGTAAAGGTATTTTGCTCTTTTTTAAAACAAGATATTTCCCATTAACAGTTGTTTCTTCTTCGTAGTCAAGTTTGGCTTCATCATTTTCTATTATATGTTTATCAAACGCCATGTATTCGGCAGCCTGGTCTTTCCACGGCATATCAAAATCTGTTTTGCCAATTATTTCTTCCTGGGTGGTAAAACCTGCTACATTCAAAAACGCTTTATTGCATCCTATTATTTCCAGATTCGTATTTTTCCATACTATTCTTACCGGAATTTGATCTAAAATATGCTGGAATTTTTCGCTCGATTGGTATAACTGCTCTTCAAGTTCTAATGTCTCGGTTGCATTTTCGGCGCAACAGTATAAAATACCGGCATTCAATACAACGTTAAGCTTTAAGTACATTACGGAACTGCTGTGCGTAATAAACCTGAGTGAAACGCTATTGGCTGTTTTACCAGCGAGATAAATATCAAGAAATTCGTTTGTTTTGTCAGAATCGTCTTTGTAAATAAAATCCGCTAATTTTCTGTTTAAGCTTTCGGTAGCAGAGTAACCAAGTTGTTTTTCCCAGGTTTCGTTTACAAGCAAAATTTCCTTATTGCCGTTTAACGAAAACATTATTTCTCTTGATAGATTGAAAAAAACATTCATGGATGTTTCATGAAATGTTTTTGCTGCCTTATCCTCATTTCCTTTCTGCAAATTATTCCCTTTATTTGGTCTCTGTATGGCGTTATTTTTTTTCATTAAGTGCCTTGGGCAATCGTATTTGTTTAATTAAGCAGTTGTCTTTTATGTCGAAAACTATTCTGGCTGTTTTTTTTTGCAAAACGGAAATCGGTTATGATTGACATATATCATGACGTTTAATTCCATCCGCGGTTAGCAATATAATATCCAGTTCTGAAATCCTTCCGTATGCTGATTCGTAATATTTATTTCAATTACGGTTTAAAATGACACGAGATTTTCATTTCATCCGGGACAATGGTACGGTGTTAATTATCGGTAAAAACGCCAAATAGTTAAGCCCTGTAAGAATATATACAAACATGCTGGTTATATGCAATAAGAATCTTATTAGCCGTCAATTTCCAATAAAGTATTCTCATATTCCTATAAATTCGGCTTATTTTGCTTTATTTGAAAGAAACCATTCGTATAGTTGAGGGTTATTGTAAGTTTCTCTCCAGATACTATGAGCCAATTCAGGGTATTTGGTAAATCTGGGGTTGCCTCCTGCGGCGGCTATAACACGAGCAATAGTCTCGCTTTGCGCTACTGGCGCTACCATATCTTTTTCGCCGTGGAATATCCAAATTGGCAATGACTTTAATATTTTTACTTTTACTGTATCCGCAAAGCCGCAAAGCGGAGCTATCGCGGCAAATTTTCCGGGTTCTTTTATTGCCCAGGATAAAACACCCGTTCCGCCGCTGCTGATGCCTGTTAAATAGATCCTTGTTGTATCAACATTGTAATCCTTTCTTACAGAGTCCAGTAAATTATCCAAAACGTCAAAATTCCAGGGCTGTTTTACGGGACATAGCGGAGAAACAACAACAAACGGAATATCTTTCCCTCTTTCAAGTAAGAGGGGGAGTCCATGCGCCCTTAAATCATCAGGGTCGCTCCCTTTTTCTCCCGCGCCATGTAAAAAAACAATTAATGGCATTGGAGAGCTTTGCTTATTATATCCCTCGGGCAAACATATTAAAAAACCCAATTTCGCGGTGTCGCTGCCTTTGATGGCAATGAAATGTTTCGTCTGGTTTGGATTGGTTTCGGGCGTATAAGCTAAGGCCCGATATGACGCGCATATAATAATTAAAATAATGACTCTTAGAAATTTCATTATCAATTACTCCATTTAAACTATAAAATTTAACAGGGAATTAAATAACTTATATCCTGCAAATGCTCTTAAAACTGCTCCCACAACAACCAGGCGTAAAAAACTAATACCTATATAACATATTGTAAACCTAACTTATTAAAGCCTAATTGTCAATTGGCAAACAGCAACCTTCATTATTATATCTTTTATGCCGGGTTTTTGAATTTTATTTTTATTAATATTTGAATGTGGTTTATATATTTGAACAGTTGATTATATATTTAAAATAAAAAGATGAATAAGTTACTTGAAATATGCTGTTATTCGGTCCAGTCGGTAGTTAACGCGCAAACATCAGGAGCTCACAGAATTGAACTCTGTTCCGGTTTATGCGAAGGCGGTATTACGCCGCCGCACTCAACGGTAATGATGGCAAGGCAAAAGACAGATATGCCTGTTAATGTTATGATACGACCCCGCGGAGGCGATTTTTGCTATTCGAATATTGAATACGAACAGATGTTGCTGGATATACGACTTATGAAAGAATTGGATGTAAACGGTATTGTTTTGGGCATTCTCAATGATGACGGTACAATTGATATGAAAAGGACTGAAGAAGCAATAGGTATTGCAAAACCTTTGAGCGTGACTTTCCACAGGGCGTTTGATATGTCTGCCGATCTATTCGATTCACTTGAGAAACTTATTAAACTGGGAGTAGACCGTATCCTGACTTCAGGGAAAAAACAGACTGCCCGTGAGGGGAGAAATCTGATCAGACAGTTGGTGGAAAAAGCTGACGGAAGGATTAAAATTATGCCCGGCAGCGGAATTAACGCATATAATATCGCGGAGATTGCTCTCTGTACAGGCGCTGACGAATTTCACGCGTCCGCCAGGAAAGTATTTCCGGGCCAGATGAAATACAGACGCGACAACATATCCATGAATGGCAGCGCGTATGACGAGTTTTGTATTGTTGAAGCCGATGCGTTGCTTATTAAAGAAATGGTCGGTGAACTAAATAAAATATAGCCGCCAATATCAGCTATCCGCACAGTTATTTGAGCGTAATAAAATTGTCCCTTCATTTAGCACTCCATTCATTTTTGCCCCATATCTCAATATTGTCTGATAGCCTTTTGTGATTAAGCTTTATGCTTATTCCCGCGTATTTATATAGGCCGTTATGGAAATTCATGAGGACTTAATTAATTAGGGCAAAGGTATCCTTAACAATAAATAATAATGAGAAAAGTAAAAAATATTTAAAAAATAAACTTGCAAACTTGACTTACGCCTAAAATATTAATATATTTGCATCAGTAAAGCTCATAAAATAAGGTAAATAAGGCAAAAAGCCTAATAATAAATGGATTGGAAGGAGCTGTTTAGGTTCGGGAAAGAAAGTACCGGTATTTTACAGATAAAATATAAAAGGTTTTAAAGATGAAGGAAGGAAACTCATCTATGCGTAAGACGCTCGGGTTAACGGGTGTAACAGTAAATGCAATGGCGTTAATAGCCCCGGGGGCATTTTTATGGATCACATATCAGTTACAGGCATCAAACAAAGGGGGAGAGACGGATATGTGGACGGGTATTGTTGCGGCTTTGGCCGTGGCATTTTTAACCGCTATAGCTTTTTCTGAAATGGCCAGACGTTATCCCGAGGCTGGCGCAGGTGGTTCCTACTATTTTGCCGAGAGGGCTTTTCTTGACAGAGAAAACCTGACTCTGCGCCGTTTTGCAAGAGTGGCCAAATTTATTACCGGTTGGGCCGCTCATCTTTTCTACTGGGTGTATCCGGGAGTTATGGTGGCTATGATGGCTACATTATTTACTTATATATTGGGGCAGTTTAATATCAACCTTACAGCCCCCTTACAAATAGCAGTGGCGGTTTTGTTTTCCGTTTTTGTAGGTTTTATTGCGGTAAGGGGAATCAGCGGTTCCACAAATGTTGCAATAGCCATTAATATTATACAAATTGTTTCTCTTATAGGGTTCAGTATTCTTGCTATAATGTTTAGGCTTAAAAATCCTTTACACGCTACGCAATGGGCTCATCCGGCCGGGTTTTCAATTGTGTTTCCTCATAGTTTGTCTGCCATGCTGTTTCAGTCTACTATAGCTATTCTTATTCTGGTCGGTTTCGAGTCTTCAACATCGTTAGCTGGCGAGGCCATAAATCCCAAACGCGATATTCCCCGAGGAGTTTTATTATCATTAATTATACAGGGTTTGTTTGCTTATTTATTTGAATATTTTGCGGCCAATTTTGCCGTTTGCGAAAAACTTGTTTATACGCAGGCAGACGGTACAAAGCTTACCGGTATGGCCGCGGCCGGCGCTTCCGGAGCCCCTATTGGAGATCTTACACGTCTCATCGGTGATGCCATGTTAGGCGGTAACGGTTTTGCCTTGATGATTGTTATTGCCACTACTGTTGGCATTGCAGTTCTTGGTACAACCCTTGCCGCTATGAATACGGCGGTTAGGGTTAGCTTTGCCATGGCGCAGGATAGGGAAATGCCCGGTTTGCTTGGCTCTTTGCACGAACGCTATGTAACACCCCATTTTGGCGTGTGGATGCTGGTGGCTGTTTCGGCCGTTATAGGCAGCATTGGCGTGCTTAATGTTACCGCTCTTACAGGCATTACGCTCGCTTCCAATATAGGAACATTTGTCCTTTACGCTCTTATATGTCTTATCACAATCGTTACTTTTATGGGAGGGAGTAATTTCAGCGTTGTAAAACACTCAATCATTCCCGGGCTGGGTTTTATAGGTAATATTGGATTGCTGCTTGCAATTATCATTATTGGATTATCTACTCCGGGAGTATCGCAGGATGCTACCAAAATTGCCATCTATATTACCTGCGCGTGGGGTGTTGTAAGTGTATTGTATTTTGTACTGAACAGCAAGAGAAGCGGAAGGTACATAATACCTCCGACTGATATTGTAGCTCGTATGCAGAAAGAGGCAAATGCGGAATAAATTTTAACATGAACAATTTAGGTTTATCCTTCAAGCAACAAATAACAGGGAAAGTAGAGAAATGATCTTTATACCATCCTCCGGTTTAAAGCATCAGGTTTTAACCTTCAAATCAATGGGACAGATTTGAAGGTTAACTTCTCTGTTAATTTTGTTTTTAGTCTTTACCGGGAAGTCTTAATAACGCTTCCCGTTTTTTATATTAAGGAAGATAATGAGCGTCAACAATAAAGAAACCGAAATTAAGCTATCGTGCTTTACTCACAGAGGCACGGTAAGGAAAGACAATCAGGATAATATCCGAACCTGCTCGTCAGAGGAAAGTAGGGCAGGCAAAACCGGTTATCTTTATGCAATTGCAGACGGCATGGGGGGATTTGCGCATGGCGGTATTGCAAGTTCGGTAGCTCTCGATATTTTCTTCAAAACATTTTATTCCACTTCAGGCTCTTCAATCAGGCAAAGATTCAAGACCGCAATTCAAGCCGCAAATGTAAGCATATTTCAGCTTTCGCAGCGTATTAACGCGGGAAGAATGGGCACTACTCTTACGGCTGTAAATATTATAGGTTCAAGCATGTATGTGGGCCATGTCGGCGATTGCAGGGCCTATCTCATTAGCAATGGCAAATCGAAATGTCTTACAAACGACCACACCCGGGTTGGAGAAATGGTCAGGTATAAAATTATTCCGCCGGAAAAATTAAGAACGCACAGCCAGCGTTCAATACTGAATAAAAGCCTTGGGCTTGAACTTTTTGTACAGCCGGATATATTTAAAGTCCAGGTTAAAAACGGAGATATTGTGGTTCTTTGCAGTGATGGGGTCTGGTCTGTAATTGAAGATGACGAATTTTCGGCTATAATAAACAAGAATAAAAATGATGAAAAGATTTCATCATATATAGGCGCTTTGGCAATGCAAAGAAATTCAGATGATAATGTTTCCGTTGTTGTAATTTATTTGAACAAATTGTCCTCTTCGGTTGTTGATAACAATGAAAGAAACGGGAAAAAAATATTAGAAAATATTTTAAGACGCATTAAAACAAAGACTGTAAAGCATAAAGACAAGCAAAACGATGCCTGACTGCGGTACAGTTGCGTTGATTTTCAGCTAATACTTAAGTATATTTTATTTCAACTATAAACATAATAGGTTATATGTCAAGATCATCTTCACTGCAAATTGGAGACCAGTTTGACCGTTTTCAGATAAAAGGGTATATGGCAAAAGGAGGCATGAGCGACGTATATAAAGCTTACGACCTTCTTAGCGGGAATGAAGTAGTATTGAAAATTCCCGATAGTTCTTCTATTGGAGACCCGGCTCAGTACGAACGATTTCAGCGCGAGCTTGAGGTAATGCGTACTCTTAATCATCCCGCAATTCAAAAGGGATTGGGCTCAGGCCGGTTTAACAATACGCCTTATCTTGTTACCGAGTTTATCGACGGCGAATCCATGAGAGATTTTGTCAAACGCAGCGCTCCTGTTCCTGTTGAAGAGGCTCTTGAACTATTCAGGAAAATTGCTGATGGAGTAATGCACTGCCATGACCAGGGAATTATCCACAGGGATTTAAAACCCGAAAATATACTTTTAAAATCGGACGGACAGCCTGTAATTCTTGATTTTGGGCTTACTTTAACAAAAGGCTCTCACAGGGTTACTTACGCTAATCTGAGCAGCGCCGCCGGCACGCCCGATTACATGTCTCCAGAACAGATTGAAGGCGCGAGAGGCGATAAAAGGACAGATATTTACGCTCTTGGTATAATGCTTTATGAACTTCTTTCGGGCAAAATTCCATTTACCGGCGATAATAACCTTGCAATAATGTCGCAGCATCTTAAAGGGGCAATACCCAGGCTTGATAAGGAAGCCGAAGGAATTTCACCGCAGATCTCGGCTCTTGTCGCCAAAATGCTCCAGCGGGATCAGAATAAAAGATATTCAGACATACATGAAATATTTAACGACCTTGACGATATTGAAAATATAGACATTTCAATACTTGAGCGCTCAACCGGGCCGGCTTCGGCCGCGCCTTTCTGGAAGTCCCGGCCCTTTTTAGTAACCGGTTCTGCAATTATTATTTTAATACTGATTTTTATTTTGGCATTTTTACTACAGGCAGTAAAACACTAATGGCTTCAAACAAAAAAAATCTTTCGGCCGATGACCTTCTTTCGCTTGTTGAGGAAAGCGGGGTTAAATTTATAGACCTCCAGTTTTGCGATATTGGAGGAACATTAAAAAACATTACTATACCTAAAAGCGAACTGGAATCTACGTTAAATCATGGAATCTGGTTCGATGGTTCTTCCGTGGAGGGTTTTGCGCGGATAGCTGAGAGCGATATGTATCTTATTCCGGACCCTGACACATTCGCAATTCTGCCCTGGCTTGGCGGTAACGAAACCACCGCGCGCCTTGTTTGTAATGTGCATACTCCGGGCGGGTTGCCTTTTCTTGGCGATCCCAGAATTGTTCTGAAAAATGTTTTGAACGAAGCCGAAAAGATGGGCTTTACATATAACATAGGCCCCGAACTTGAGTTCTTTTTATTTAAAACCGGACCCGATGGAGTTTTAATTCCTCCGCAGCCTCAGGATAGCGCCGGTTATTTTGACCAGCCTGTTGATATGGTTGCAACTGTTTTATGGCGCCAGATTACAGAAGGACTTTCCGCTTTTGGAATTGAAACCGAAACAATGCACCACGAAGTTGCAGCGGGTCAGCACGAAATTGATTTCCGTTATTCAGACGCTCTTAAGGCTGCCGATAATATTGTAATATTCAGGGCGTTTGTTAAAATAATGGCTCAACAGCGCAATATGTACGCTACGTTTATGCCCAAACCAATACGAGGGCTTAGCGGTAGCGGTATGCATGTTCACCAGAGTTTAAGTTTTAAAGCCAACGGAACAAATGCTTTTTCGGATCCGGGCGATGCTCATGGTCTTTCGAAAATAGCAAAACATTTTATTGCCGGGCAGTTAAAACACGCCCGGGCAATATGCGCCATACTTGCTCCTTTGGTTAATTCTTATAAAAGACTTGTTCAAGGTTACGAAGCTCCCGTGCAGATTAGCTGGGGCAGAATTAACCGTTCCGCTTTAATCAGAATTCCGCGGGCTTATACTACCGAGTCTACAAGGATAGAATTAAGGAATCCCGACCCAAGCTGTAACCCGTATCTTGCATTTGCCGCAATGCTTGCCGCCGGACTTGACGGTATAAGAAAAGAACTTCCTGTTCCTGAGGCTAACGAAGAAAATATTTATACTTCGGGGGCTTCGCAAAAAGGAAGCCAGCTTAATGTTTTACCTGTATCGCTTGAAGAAGCCGTCAACGAACTTGAAAAAGATACTGTAATACGCGAAGCTCTTGGGGCTCATGTGTTTGACCGCTTTATTATTGCAAAACGTGAAGAGTGGGAAGATTACAGACTGGAAGTTACTTCGTGGGAGCTTAATAAATACCTGCGCACACTTTAAAATTAAAAGCGGCAAAATAATTTTATTTGCCGCTTTTTTGAACCTTCCTTCAATCAATCAACTAAAACGTAAATCCCAAACCAAAAACAAGATAACTAACATCCAATGCGGGATTGTTTATATAAGATACGTTAATTGGAATTGAAAACTTTTCCGTAACCGGAATTGATTTCGCTACGTTAATTCCCAAATTAATAAAACCCGCCTGATCTGCATAATAATAAGAACTCTTTTTAGTAACGTATCCGGCAGAAAGGGTAAGTGTTGTTTCGTTTATTGTAAAAGGATATGCAGCTTGTATATATGCCGAATTATCCGGATCGTTGGATACGTTTTGGTAATAAATAATACTTACGGGAAGCTTTTCGGGACCCGTGTAACCGATTCCCGGTTCGAGTGTATGAGCCGCTCCCGATCCGTTTTCGGGTTTGTAATAACTGAACGGACGCCCTGTATATGGAGTATAATAATCCGTAAAGTATACCGAAACGGAACCGGATTTTGCAAGATTCAAAGTATAGGAAGCTATAAAATCGTTTTCGGAATATGTGCTTTTTTTATTATCGGCCGGATTGGTTGTTTCGGCCAATGAGTATGAGCCCCAGAAACCGACTGAAAATCCGCAGAAACTATAAGTTACCGAAGGTTGAATTGCCGGCGAATTGCCGCAATCCATCCCGCGCCAAATATAACGGCTGTACAGATCCGCGCCGTATTTAAATTGTCCGAACACACAGGAAATAGATATCAATAAAAGAATAGTAGTAATTTGTAGTCCTCTTTTCATTATAGCCACCATTTTTAATAAATGAATATTGAATTATAGAAAAACGGAAACCTCTACCGAACTAAGCTAAAAAACTATGTATCCCCTGAAAACTTACGTATTTAAGATAATTATCGAAATATTTTATTTAAACTTAATATGAATAAAGCTTGCTTTGGGGACAGGGAAATCAGGGCGTTATTGATAAATTAGGTAAAACGACAAAAATGTCTAAATATGGTAGGCGTAGGGTAAAAAAATATATGGCAAATAAAGAAAAAGTCTCTATATGCTGAATTTAAAATATTTTAAAATTAGGCAATCTTATTTTAGAAAGTAAAAACCAGACAATAAAAATGTTTAAGAATTAAAGTGCAAACCTGTGCTGCCCCTTCCTAAATATGTAAGTGCTTTTTTGCTGTTGGCAAATAACCACATACTGTTCAGCTTTGTTTTACTTAAATAAGTTTATGAAATAACAAAGTGGATTTATGGCAAATTCATATTTTACCAGGAATTTTGACTACGCTTTGTTGTGGAAATTGTTATTTTGAATATGGATATTAGGTATAATTGATCAGAAAAATTGTTAACTTTGCATCTGGGCAATAAACAAAATGCTGTAAATACCAAATGCATATACTAATTCAGATATAATAATTTTTGCAAAAGTAATTTATTTTACTGTTAATAAAATTAATAGAATAAAATGATAAAAAATACAATATTTGATAATGGCTCCTTATGGTTAAGAGCCGATTTCCATTTACATACGAAAGCCGATAAAGAATGGAAGAAGGAGGAAAGTAGCGACCCGCAATTCGTACAAAAATATATTGCTAAATTAAAGGAAGCGCAAATATCAATTGGCGTTATAACCAATCATAATAAGTTTGATAAAGATGAGTTTAAAAAGTTAACAAAAGCTGCCGAAGAGGAAGATATTTGGCTGATTGCGGGACTTGAATTCTCGCTAAAAGAAGGATTACACCTGTTGATTGCATTTGAAGATGAATGGTATATGGGGCAGGTTGATAATATTAATGAATTTATCAAGCATGCTTTTTTTTCACAACAGAACTATGATATTCCTCCTTATCCAAACTCTTCATTAACGTTAGAAAAGACGGTTGAGGCTTTGGATAAGATTGGTTTGGATTATTTCTTGGTGCTTGCCCACGTTGACGATAATAATGGTTTATTTGAAGTATATAAAAAAAGGAATATAGATGATTTTATTAACGATTTTGCGTTCGAAAAAGTTTTGGCAATACAAAAAAGCGGCAATCTAAAAAACTATGAAAGATTATGTAAAGAAAGCGGAAGAGAAATTGCCTGTGTTGAAGGAACGGATAACGCTCAAGCCGGTTTTAAGGCAATAACCGATAATGAAAGAAAAACATTTGTGAAAATAGGAGATTTCAATTTTGAAGCTTTAAAATTCGCGTTAATTGAAAATAAAAACCGCGTTAGTAAAAAAGAGAAACCGGAAATCAATAATCCGTTTATAAAATCAATTTTTATTACTGGAGGATTGCTTGGTGGAATTAAAATGGAATTCTCTCGGGAACTTAACTCGCTTATCGGAATAAGAGGGAGCGGAAAATCTTCTGTTTTGGAAATACTCCGTTATACTCTTGGCATCCCTTTGGAAAATAATACAGGGGATAAGGAGTATAAAAATAATTTGATAGAATATGTGCTTAGAGCCGGTGCAAAAGTAGTACTTACTGTTGTGGATAAGTATAAAAAAGAATATAGTATTGAAAAAATATATGGTCAGAAAGAAGATATTTATTCAAACAATAGAAAAATTGATATTCCTTCAATAAGTACCGTCATTAATAAGCCGATTTATTTCGGACAAAAAGATTTATCGAATAAAAACGTTGATTTCGAAGCCGATTTGATAAAAAAACTCATTGGCAATAAACTTGATGATGTCCAGAAGGAAATACGCCAGAAAAGCAGTGAAGTAAAGGATGCAATAAACAGCCTTAAAAAGTATGAAGATTTGGAAGAAAATAGACAAGAAGCTGTCAGTATTATAAAAGACGCTAAGTACAAATTAGATCAATTCAGGGAAAAAAAGGTTGACGATAAATTAAAACGGCAAAGCGAGTTCGATTTGGATATATCCAGATATAAAAAAAACGTATCCGAAATTGATGAATTTAGAATCGCTTTATCCGAATTGATTAATAATTATGATCTCTTTTTTACTGAGTCAAAATTTTCTTCAGAAGCGAACAAAGATATTTTCTGTGAAGCTGACATTATTTATAAAAGCATAACGGCGGAATTCGAAAAAATCAAAATTTCAGAAGAAAAAATTACTAATCAAATTGTAAAACTGGATGAAGTATATAAGAAGCTTTTGCAGCTAAAGAATAAACTGAAAGAAGAATTTGCTGAAATACAAAGAGAAATAAGTATTTCTGATATAAATCCTGATGAATTTTTAGAATTAAAACGAAAAATAGACAGTTCAACGTTGTTATTATTGGAAATTGAAAAATCTGAAAACAAAAGAGAGGAGCAAAATAAAATACTTGAAAGTAAAATTGCAGAATTAAATAATCTATGGCATAGTGAATTTGTGATTTTAGAGAAAGAAGTAAACAGAATAAACGATTATGAAAGCAGCTTAACAATTGCAGTGGAATTCAAAGGACGCAAAGATAACTTTAAGGAAAAGCTCAAACAGATTTTAAGAGGAACGGGAATTAGGGATACAGTCTGTGAGAGTATTTCGAACGAGTATAAGGATTTTATAGAAATTTACAAAGATTACAGCCCGTTAAAAGTAAATATGGGTATTAAAGATAACCAAATTATAGAAATTAAAAACCGTATTGATGAAAACCTTGAAGATTTATTGACTTACAGAGTGGAAGATAAATTTACAATCAACTACAATGGTAAGCCGCTTAAAGATCATTCGCTTGGGCAAAGGGCAACGGCTTTAATTTTGTTTTTATTGGCGCAAAAAGAAGCTGATATTTTAATTATTGATCAACCGGAAGATGATTTGGACAATCAAACTATATATGAAGAGGTTATTAAAAAAATCAGAAGTTTGAAGGGCAGTATGCAGTTTATATTTGCTACTCATAATGCCAACATACCGGTGTTAGGCGATAGCGAAAAGGTGATTTTATGTAATTACTCAGACGGGAAAATGAACATACAAACCGGCACAATAGATGATCCTGGTATTCAAAAGCGCATCATTGCAGTAATGGAAGGCGGAGAAGAGGCTTTTAATAAAAGAAACAGTATTTATAATAACTGGAAAAGAAAAGGGAAGTAAGAATATGGATGCTATTGAACTATTAGGTATTATACGTTCCGGTGAAAGCAGTAAAATACAATTTAAAGAAAAAATGCCTCATAATGATTCATTGATTCAGGAGATTATTGCAATGTCTAATTCATTGGGAGGGATTATTTTAATAGGTGTTGAAGATAAAAGCGGGAAAATAATAGGCATTAAAGAAGAAATAACGAAATTAAGCGAAACAATTGGCAACATTTCGACCAACAACATAAATCCTCCCGTATATGTTACAACAGAAGTTGTTTCTATTGAAAATGGAGATGAAAAAAAAATACTGGCAATTCATGTTAACGAAGGAACAAACAAGCCATATAAGGATTTAAATGGTACTATTTATGTGAAGCAAGCTTCAGATAAAAGAAAACTAACGGATAACAATGAAATAATGAGGTTATTTCAATCCGGAGGCAATCTTATGGCGGACGAAATGCCAATTCGACAAGCTAGCATAGAAGATATAGATGAAGAGAAATTCCGTGAATACTTTAGGAAAATTAGAAACAAAACTATTGAAGAAGAAGGCTTGTCTTATGAAAAGGCGTTGCATGCAAAAAGAGTTATGATAAAAGGAAATATTACTTTGGGCGGACTTTTATTTTTTGGAAAAGACCCTCAGTTTTTTAGAACATCTTTTTGTATAAAGGCAGTAGCATTTTATGGGAATGAGTTGTCAGGTAAAGATTACAGAGAGAGCATTGATATTACAGGCACTATTCCCGATATGTTTAACGGAGGATTGAGATTTTTCGATAATAATCTTCGGCATATACAGGCCGGACAAAACTTTAATTCGACCGGGAAACTTGAAATATCACAAATAGCAATTGAAGAACTGTTACAGAATGCTTTACTGCATAGAGACTATTTTAAAAATGCCCCGGTTCGCTTAATGGTTTTTGATAACCGAATTGAAATAATAAGTCCTGGAAAATTGCCCAACAGTTTAACTGTTGAAGAAATCAAATATGGTAATCCAGTGCCACGTAATAATATATTGATTAGCTATGCGAAAGATGAAATGATTTTCAGAGGATTTGGAACAGGCATTAGCCGCTCTCTTGAAGAACAACCAAATATAGAATTGAAGAATGATATAGAGGGTGAACAATTTATAGTGAAAATCCCAAGAAGTGTCGATTATTAATAATTTCTTTAGTTAGAAATAGAGAATGCTGAATAGTTCATGTGCTTTACGTGATGTTGCAATATAGTCATTCATTTTTCTTTTACTTTATATTGGTTTTTTTGCGCTCTATTTCTATATTTAAGAATTATTTTTTAAGAAATTACTATGAAAAACATATACATAAAAGATTTGGCAGAATATGTCGGTCAGGAGATTACGCTATCCGGCTGGCTGTATAACAAAAGATCGAGCGGAAAAGTAAAATTTATTATTCTAAGAGACGGCACCGGATATCTTCAGTGCGTTTACTTTAAAGGAAATGTAACACCGGAAGTTTTTGAACTTGCCGATAAGTTAGGCCAGGAATCCTCAATTACCGTAACTGGTAAAGTAAAAGAGGAACCAAGAGCCGTTGGCGGATTTGAGCTTGATGCCACAGGCATTACGGTTATTTCGGAGTCTCACGATTATCCTATCACTCCAAAGGAACACGGAGTTGAGTTTTTAATGGATAACAGGCATCTTTGGCTGCGTTCAAGCCGCCAGGTTGCAATACTTAGAATAAGACACAGAATTGTAAAAGCCATAAGAGACTTTTTTGATAACAAAGGCTTTACTTTGATGGACCCCCCAATTATTACGCCGGCCGCGTGTGAAGGTACTTCCACGTTGTTTGAGTGCGATTATTTCGACCTCGGAAAAGCTTACCTTACACAATCAGGGCAGCTTTACGGCGAAGCGGGAGCCATGGCCTTTGGAAAAATTTATACATTCGGACCTGTTTTCAGGGCGGAAAAATCTAAAACCAGAAGGCACCTTACCGAATTCTGGATGGTTGAACCTGAAGTCGCTTTTGCGGATCTGGATGATGACATGGATCTTGCGGAAGAATTTCTTGAATATATTGTTCAAACCGTAATTAAAGATAGGGCAGAGGAGTTAAAGATTCTTGAAAGAGATCTTTCTGTTCTTGAAAAAGTAAAACGTCCTTTCCCAAGAATTTCTTACGACGAAGCTGTAAAAATTCTTGAAAAGAACAACATACCTTTTGAATATGGAAACGACCTTGGCGGAACGGATGAAACAGTTATTTCGAGCCAGTATGACAGGCCTGTAATGGTTCATCGTTATCCGGCGGGAGTTAAAGCATTTTATATGAAACGCGACCCGGAAAATGAGAATTTTGCCCTGGCTGTGGATGTACTTGCGCCCGAAGGATACGGCGAAATTATAGGCGGAAGCCAGCGCGAAGAAAATTATGATGTACTTTTAAGCAGAATTCGGGAACATAATCTACCCCAGGAAGCGTTTAACTGGTATCTGGATTTAAGAAAATACGGATCGGTGCCGCATTCCGGCTTTGGCCTTGGCCTTGAAAGAACAGTAAGCTGGATCTGCGGGCTTGAACATGTGCGTGAAACAATACCGTTCCCACGTTTGATTTACAGGAATACGCCTTAATTTTTAAAGGTAATTATTAATGTCGTTTGAATTAATACTTTTTTACATATTTGCGGCAATTGCTGCGTTTTCAGCTGTTTTGGTTGTTACAAGATCGAACCCGGTAATTGCCGCTTTGTTTTTAATTCTTAATTTCGGCAGTCTTTCCGGGTTGTTCTTACTGTTAAACGCGCAATTCCTTGCCGTTACGGAAATAATTGTCTATGCCGGGGCAATTATGGTTTTGTTTTTATTTGTAATTATGTTGCTAAAGCCGGATAACGAATTGAAGTTTCTTGCCGCAAACAAGAAATTAAAATTAGGCGCGGTTATTCTTGCATGTCTTATTTTTATTCAGCTTGTTTATATAATTACATTCGCACATCCTTCAGGTATTGTTCCGGGTAATGCTGAGGCGAGCATTCAGGCAGGAACAATTGAAAGCATAGGAACGTTGATTTTTACAAAGTATGTAATGCCTTTTGAAGCGGCAGGATTTATGCTTCTTGCCGCCGCAATTGGCGCTTTAGTATTAGCTAAAAAGAAATTTGAGTAATTATGAAAATTCCAATTGAGTTTTTCCTGGTTTTAAGCGGATTTATGTTCTTAACAGGAGTTTTGGGAGTTTTAACCCGCCGAAACGCAATTGTTGTTTTTATGTCAATAGAACTTATGCTTAATTCCGCAAACCTGACCTTTGTGACATTTTCCTCTTATCTGGGCAATTCAATAGGGCAGGTGTTCGTATTTTTTGTGATGACAGTTGCTGCCGCGGAAGCGGCCATAGGGCTTGCAATTATTATAGCCCTGTTCAGGAATAAACTTACTGTCAATATAGACGAAGTTAACATTTTGAAATGGTAATTGCCGGAGTTTTCCGGAAACTTAATACGAATCCTTAATAGCTTATGATTCAATATATATATTTAGCGGTTCTGCTTCCGTTAATAGGTTTTTTGATCAACGGAATATTTGGAGCCAAAATAAAAAACGAAAAGATTATCGGCTTTATTGGCTGCGGGTCTATTGGTTTGTCCTTTCTGGTTATTTTGGGCTCGTTTATTCAAACTGCTTATATGCCCCCCGAACACAGACAGACAATTGTAAAGTTGTTCAACTGGCTTAATGTAGGCAGTCTGAATATTGGCTTTTCTTATCAGGCCGATCAGCTTTCGTTACTGATGGGAATGATAGTTACGGGAGTGGGGTTCATCATTCATGTTTATTCCATGGGTTATATGCATGGCGATAAAAGTTACTGGCGCTATTTTGCCTATCTGAATCTCTTTATTTTTGCAATGATGAATCTTGTGCTTGCTGATAACTTTGTACTTCTGTTTCTCGGATGGGAAGGCGTTGGGCTTTGCTCCTATTTGCTTATTGGGTTTTGGTATGATCGTAAATTCGAAAAAGGCACAACAAGCGATGCCGCTAAAAAAGCTTTTATTGTTAACCGAATAGGCGATTTTGGCTTTTTGCTTGGAATGTTTCTAATTTATCTTACTTTCGGCAGTCTGAATTTCAGCGATGTTTTCTCCCGCGCTGTTGCTTTGCCGGTTGACGTTTCAATTTTCAACCTGATTGCGCTGTTTTTATTTATAGGGGCCACTGGCAAATCGGCCCAAATACCTTTATTTGTATGGCTCCCGGACGCTATGGCCGGTCCGACTCCTGTATCTGCCCTGATACATGCCGCAACAATGGTTACAGCGGGTGTTTATATGGTTGCCCGATGTTCAATAATTTTTGCTTCCGCTCCGGCAATTCTGGTTGTTATAGCTGTTGTTGGTTTATGTACTGCCTTTTTTGCCGCGACTGTTGGACTTGTTCAAAACGATATTAAAAAAGTTCTCGCATATTCCACTGTAAGTCAGCTTGGTTATATGTTCCTTGCTCTTGGTATGGGAGCTTTTACCGCGGGTATTTTTCATGTTATGACGCACGCTTTTTTCAAAGCTCTTTTGTTCCTTGGCGCCGGTTCCGTTATCCATGCCATGCACGATGAGCAGAATATTAAAAAATATGGCGGACTTAAAAAGTATATGCCGCGTACTTACGTTACTTTTTTAATTGCCGCTATTGCAATTTCGGGTATTCCACCTCTTGCAGGATTTTTCAGTAAAGATGAAATTTTGTGGAAGGCTTTTAGTAACGGTGGTTTTATATACTGGTTTGTTGGCGCGGTTACCGCTTTATTGACTGCTTTTTATATGTTCAGGCTTGTGACCTTAACGTTTGAAGGCAAACCCCGTTTTAACGAACACGAAGTTCATCCGCATGAATCGCCTAAGGTAATGACAATTCCTTTAATGATACTTGCTTTTCTTTCGATAGTGGGCGGTTTTGTAGGCATCCCGGCAGTATTTGGCGGCGAACACGGCAATTTGTTCGAGAGCTGGCTTGAGCCTGTTTTTGCACCGGCCCAAACAAAACTAATGGCCATGGGAACGCACTCGGCATTCCTTGAAATCTTATTGATGGTAATTTCAGTTGCGGGCGCTGCCGTTGCAATTTATTTTGCAAGATACGTCTACCTTAAGCGCTTAAGTCTTGCCGAAGGCACAAAACAAAGCCTTAAACCATTGTATACCGTTTTGCTTAACAAATACTATGTTGACGAAATATACGACGCGGTTTTTGTAAACCCTATCAAAAAGTTTTCAGAATCGTTTTTATGGAAGATAAACGATAATAAAATAATTGACGGCCTGGTTAACGGCGTTGCCCGGCTTGTGGAAATTATATCAAATAATATTAGAAAAATTCAAACCGGCGTTGCGCAGTTTTATGCTCTTGTTATGGTTGTTGGAATTGTTGCCGCGTTGTTTTGGCTAATTATAAGTCTATAGAATATGGGAAATAATCAACTTTTATCATATTTGCTTTTGACCCCTTTAATTGGGGGAGGATTGCTGCTTCTTATTCCTAAAGCTAAGGAAAACCTTATACGGTATTTCGGTTTACTGGTCTCCATTGTTGCTTTCCTTGTTTCTTTAGTTGTTTTAATGAGCTTTAATCAATCTTTCGGCGGGTTTCAGCTGACTCAAAAGTTTTTATGGATTGATAACCTTAACATAAGTTATTTTGTCGGTATAGACGGTATTTCTCTTTTACTTCTGCTGCTTACAACTTTTTTAACCCCGCTTACATTAATTTCGAGCTGGGCGGGAATAACAAAAAAAGTTAAGGAGTTTACCTTCTTTATGCTTATGCTTGAAGTTGGTATGATTGGCGTTTTCATATCTTTGGATATGTTCCTGTTTTATATTTTCTGGGAAGCCATGCTTATACCAATGTACTTTATAATAGGTATTTGGGGCGGGGAACAGAGAATATACGCTTCGGTAAAGTTTTTTATTTATACAATGTTCGGAAGCCTTTTGATGCTTGTTGCCATTGTGTGGCTTGCAGTCTATGCCTCCGGGCCGCTTGGCAGTTTTACCACAAACCTGCTTGAGCTTTATAAAGTAGGGCCACAGGTTCCGGCAACAATGCAAAATTACATGTTTCTCGCGTTCGCGTTCAGTTTTGCAATTAAGGTTCCTTTGTTTCCACTGCATACATGGTTGCCCGATGCGCATACACAGGCGCCAACAGCCGGTTCGGTTATACTCGCGGGCGTTTTACTTAAAATGGGAACTTATGGTTTATTAAGGTTCTGCGTACCATTGTTTCCTCATTCGGCAATGACTTTTGCCCCTTATATTTCCACTCTTGCCGTAATTGGTATTTTATATGGCGCTCTTGTTGCCATGGTACAAAAAGATATGAAGAGGCTTGTTGCTTACTCTTCTGTTTCTCACTTGGGTTTTGTGGTACTTGGTATTTTTGCTCTTACTCCCGAAGCGTTACAGGGCGCTGTCATACAAATGATAAACCATGGTCTTTCAACCGGAGCATTATTCCTTTTGGTAGGAATGATTTATGAACGCACGCATACAAGGGAAATTGCGGATTATGGCGGAATTGCCAAACTGGTTCCAGTATTCTCATTTGCGCTAATGTTTGCTTCATTTTCATCTATGGGGCTTCCGGGGTTAAACGGTTTTATTGGCGAGTTCCTTATTTTGCTTGGTACATTCAAATCTCCGGTTCTTAATAATTGGGCTTTTGGCATTTTTGCCGCTTCGGGTGTTATTTTTGCCGCTGTTTATTTGTTATGGATGTATCAACGGGTTGTATTTGGTACGGTTAAGAATCCTAAGCTTAATGATTTGACCGATTTGGATGTGCGCGAAATGTTTGTTCTTGCTCCGATATTTGTATTTATTGTGTGGATTGGTATTTATCCGGGTTCTTTCCTTAATATTACTTCTGCCTCTACATTAAAGATTATAGAACAGGTTAATCAATCATTAAGCGCAATAATCAAATAGATGGGTTTTATAAAAAAGAATATTAAAAAAATAACATTCTGTTCTTTGTTTTTCTTTGACGGAGTATTATCGGGGGCATTTGCCCAGGCGCCCGGCGAACATGTTGTATTGCCGGATCCCTTTATGATTATTCCGTTTGTAGCGCTTTTGGCGTTAATAGCTTTGGGGCCGTTATTCTTTAAACATTTTTGGGAAAAGAATTACTCAAAAATTGCATTGTTGCTGGCTGCTATTGTAGCTGCTTATTATCTGATTATCCTAAACGATTACCATTCGCTGCTGCATTCGTTTACTGAATACAGTTCTTTTATTGCCCTGCTTAGTTCTTTGTTTATTGTTTCCGGCGGAATTTTAATTAAAGTGGATAAAAAATCTACGCCGCTTTTAAATATTGTTTTTCTGTTTGTTGGGGCCGTAATTGCCAATGTAATAGGAACAACAGGCGCTTCAATGCTTTTGATAAGGCCGTTTATTAAAATAAACAGGAACAGGATAGCCCCGTATCACATTATCTTTTTTATATTTCTTGTAAGCAATATCGGGGGCGCTTTAACTCCTATTGGAGATCCCCCTTTGTTCCTTGGTTTTCTTAAAGGCGTTCCGTTTTTCTGGGTAATTGAGAATGTCTGGTTTATATGGGTAATTGCAGTTGCGTTAATCCTTGGCGCTTTTTATCTGTTTGACCGAAATAATAAAAAGGAAACCGAGGCTGATGAACATTATTCAGGTAAAATTGAGATTAAAGGCAAAGTAAATTTCATTTACCTTGCTGTTATAATACTCTCGGTATTTTTGGATCCGGGAGTAATTTCTTTTATTCCTTCTTTAAGTCCTTTCCCATTGGGAATAAGAGAAATAGTAATGTTCGCGGTTTGCTGGCTCTCGTATAAAACAACAGATGTTTCTGTTCTTAGGTATAATGAATTTGATTTTGAGCCAATTAAGGAAGTGGCGTATCTGTTTATAGGTATTTTTATTACAATGATACCTGCGCTTCAGCTTATAGCTAACGAGGCAAAAGTAATGGGTAACGAACTTAATGCCGGAGTGTTTTTCTGGGCTTCCGGTTTTTTATCAAGTATTCTTGATAATGCTCCCACTTACCTGAACTTTTTAAGCGCGGAAATGGGCAAATACGGTTTGAACATAAACGTTAAAACGGATGTCGTTGCTTTTGTTGCAAACGAATCGCTCTATTTAAGAGCCATTTCCGTTGGAGCTGTTTTTTTTGGAGCAATGACTTATATTGGCAACGGTCCCAATTTTATGGTTAAGTCCATTAGCGAAAAATCCGGTATAGAAATGCCGGGATTTATGAAGTATATATATAAATACTCGGCCATTGTATTACTACCTGTTTTTGCTGTTATTTGGCTGTTGTTCTTTTTTCACAAAGGATAATTTATGAAAAGTATTGATGAAGTAATTAAAAACAAACAGAAAGGTCTCTATTACCCTAACCGGATATTGCTGCCGTTTAGCGGCTACATAATGAAAATTATTGTAGATGACGAAATAATGACTGACTTTTCGGTAGGGAACGATAAAGTTGAAGTAAACGAATATGAAGATTTTATGGAAATTTACTTCCTTGAAATAGAGAATCTTCGCGATTCAATTTCCAAGTTCGAAGCTATTAAAATGGTTATTGTGGAAAAAGGAAAAAACATATTCGATTTTGCGAACCATAGGAAAATTCTTCTTTATCTTAACGAGAAGCATGAAGTGAGTATTGAAGAAACCGATGAAAATATCTTATTTATTGAATAAAATAAATTGAAATATATGAACGAATTTTATTACATAATCCCTTTTATTATTGTTGCTGCCGGAATACTTGTAGCGTTAATAACGGAAATGTATTTCCCGTTTAGCAAAAAGGCTCTTCCCTGGATAAGCATGGCAGTTTTTGTTGCCGCGGGCTTTTCAGCTTTGGCAATGGTTAACAGTACTAAGGTTGTTTTCCAAAGTATGATGGCTACGGGAGGGAATGTTAATGTATTTATCTTTATGTTTAACATAGGCGCGGCGCTTGTTACTCTGCTTTCAATGGATTATCTTAAAAAATACGGCGCTTATTACGGCGAGTATTATATTTTGCTTCTTTCTTCGGCTCTTGGCATGATGATTATGGCCAGCGCGAAAGATTTTATCATGATTTTCATGGGTCTCGAAATAATGTCCATCTGTTTTTATGCGCTTGCGGGAATTAACAGAAAAAAGTTAAAAGCAAACGAAGCGGCATTAAAGTATTTCTTACTCGGCTCGTTTGCCACGGGCTTTTTGGTTTATGGCATGGCTCTTATTTACGGCGTGTTGCAAACCACTTCGCTCGAAGCTCTTTTTATGAACTTTGGCAAGTTCTATACCAACATTATGTTTGTTGCCGGCTTATTATTTGTGCTTATTGGTTTTTCATTTAAAATTGCGGCGTTCCCGTTCCACATGTGGGCCCCCGATGTTTATGAAGGCTCCGCAACAACGGTTTCCGCCATTATGTCCACAGGCGGCAAAGCCGCTGCCTTCAGCGCAATAATTGTCGCTTTTGCTTCGGTATTGACTGTTGTAAATACAAATGTATTTGCGCCTTATTTCGCGGCTATCGCTATTTTTTCAATGCTGTTTGGAAGCATAGTGGGTATTGCGCAAAACAATATCAAGAGAATGCTTGCTTATTCATCCATTGCCCATGCCGGCTATATGACAATAGGTTTGGCCGCGGGCAGCTCCTACGGTGTGGCGGGAATAATCTATTATCTTGTTGCGTATACTTTTATGAACATTGCCGCTTTTGGAATTATTTCTATTGTTGAAGGGGAAAATGACGCTAACCTTACAATAAATTCCTACGCGGGACTTGCGAACCGTCATCCGTTTATTGCCGCTCTTATGGCAGTTACTATGTTCGCTCTGGCTGGTCTGCCGCCGTTTGCAGGGTTCTTTGGTAAATACTATATATTTATTGCGGCTGTAAAAGCTAATTTTACCTGGCTTGCAATTATTGGCGTTTTTGCAAGCGCCATAAGCGTTTATTTTTACCTCAGAATTATTGTTCTCATGTATTTTAAATCCCCTGAAACGGAAATTAAAATACAAAAATCGAACACGGCTGTTCTGGCTGTTATTATAGCGGTTTTGATTGTTATTATTTTGGGAATTTTCCCCAACTCTGTTATTAATTTAATATCTTACTTTTCCAGGTAATCTTTAACCTGACAGGAGTTAAAGCCATGATTCCTTTATTTTCGTCCCAGCAAGTTAGGGAAGTAGATTCTTATGCCATTGAACAATGCGGATATCCGGGTCTTGTTTTGATGGAAAACGCATCTCTGGAAATCTTTAACCAGATAAAAAAGAATATTCCTCATTTTTCTGCCAACAGCTCCATAGTTATTATATGCGGAAAAGGGAATAATGGCGGTGATGGTTTCGCGTGCGCCCGTCACTTTTTGAATAACGGCAATAGAGTTGTTGTTTTGCATATCGCTAAAATGGAGGAAATGTCGGAGGACGCGAGCGCGAACTTTGTCATCCTTACTCGCCTTAAAAGCTTAACTGATGTTGATCTGAAAATAAAGCGCCTGACTTCAATTAACGATATTTCACCATTCGCCGATAGCGATATTATTATTGACGCGATACTTGGAAGCGGTTCGTACGGACCGTTAAAGGACATATATTCACGACTGATACCAGTGCTTAACAATCTGCCCGGGCATAAGGTTGCCATTGATATACCCACGGGATTAAATGCCGATACCGGTTCGGGAGATTTGATCTTTAAAGCGGAGCTGACAGTTACTCTTGGTGAGCTGAAACCGGGGCTTTTTATTGGCAACGGTTACGAAAACTGCGGCAAAATTGTTAAAGGCAGTATTGGCGTTCCGCCGTCATTTTATGATGTGTTTGATATTAACGATTACCTTGTTGAGCCTGAAGACGCTTTGAACTATTTGCCTTTTAAAAAGGCCTCAATCGATAAATATTCCGCCGGAAAAGTTTTGAATATTTCGGGTTCGGGCAAATATCCGGGAGCTCCAATGCTTGTTACTTCGGCGGCGTTTAAATCCGGCGCGGGTTCTGTTATTCTGGCTTTTCCTAAAAGTGTTCGCAGCCTTGTAACGGGCGTTTTGGCTGAGGCTGTTTTCGATTTTTATGATGACAAAGATACCGAGTGTCTTTCGCCTGATACAATAATTCAGTTGAAGGATAGAATTGAGTGGGCCGATACTGTTGTTATGGGCCCGGGACTCGGGAGAACCGATTTGACAATTGAAGCCGTAAAAAAATATCTAAAAACAAGAGGTAATAAAAAAACTATTCTTGACGCTGACGCGCTTTTTGCAATAAGCGGAAAGGAATACGAAAAATTTGATCTGGATGGAGTTGTTTTAACTCCGCATCTGGGCGAGTTTTCAAAACTTATAAATGTTCCGGTATCTGAAATAAAGAAGAACCTTCTTTCATACGGAAAAGAATTCGCTCAGAAAACAGGCGCTTTACTCGTACTTAAAGGAGCTCCAACTATAATATTTAATCCAGATGGGGAAGCTTTAATTAATACTGCCGGCAACAGCGGCATGGCAAAGTTCGGTTCGGGAGACGCGTTGAGCGGAATTCTTGCGGGCTTTATGAGTCAGGAACCTGATATTGAAGAAGCCTGCGTATCGGGAGTGTATTTTCATAGTTTTTCTGCCGATTTGCTATTAAAAGAGTACTCGGAATTTGGGTTTACTGCTACCGATATTATTAATAATTTGCCTAAATCTATAAATTTTCTAAGGAACTCAGTTGTTTAATTTTATCAAAAATCATAAGATTACTCTTATATATGTCTCTTTGGTTATATATTGGCTGATTTTATTTACTTTGACTTCCTTGCCGTCAACAAAACTTCCTGAAACGCATATTAACGATAAAGTGGAGCACTACGCTGCTTTTTGCATATTATCGGTTTTGCTGACATTTACTTTTCAACTTCAGAAAAAATATTCATCGTTACACAGGTATTCGTACCTGTTCAGCATTCTGTTTGTTGCTTTGTATGGAATGCTCGACGAGCTTCATCAATTGTATGTGCCTGGCAGATATTGCGATATAAATGACTGGATAGCCGATGTTTCGGGTGGAATATTCGGCCTTATTATTGTATTTATTATCAACAAGCTAAGTAAAAGAATATCCTTTAACCAATAAGCAGGCAGCTTTTAATTTAGACCTTTATTTTGGCAAAAAAGAACAGAAATATAATTAATAATAAAAAGTATCTTATTACAACGGTATACCTGCTTGTAATTATAAATCTTCTTTTTTTATATATAGTAAAGTATAATAACCAAAAACTTTCTCTTTTTGAATTTCACTTTTTTAATTTTGGAAATTTTCTCGATTTCCTTTTTACAATAATTACTTTTGCCGGCCTTACGGTTTTGTTTATAAGGAAAGATGCCGGGTGGTATAAACGGCGAATTTCTATCTTTGTCTTTCCGCTTGTTTCGGTAATTGTACTTATTACAGCCTTTATTCTTGCAAAGGCCCAAATAAATTTTGGCAGTTCTTATTTTATGCAGCAACCGCTGAATAAATTTGTTATTGCCGCTGTTTTTTTTCTGTTCGCAATTTTACAGATTTCTTATCTTTCCTATGTGTGGATGCTTCTTATGGGAAGGAGCGAGTTGCTTATTATACGTTCTTTTGTAAACGCTTTTGTTATTTTAGTAGGACTTGTGGGTTTCGCATTCTTTTATTCGGTGTTTAATATGCAGGGGCGCATAAAAACAGATCAGAGTCTTGAAAAAGCCGATGTGGCCGTTGTGTTCGGTTCCGCGGTTTGGTCAGATAACAGACCAAGCCCAAGTTTGGCGAAAAGAGTTGAAAAAGCGGCTACTTTATATAATCTGGGAATTGTAAAAAAAATCCAGCTTACAGGCGGAAATGCTCCTGGCGAGCTTTCAGAAGCCGAAGTGGGGTATAAAATAATTGCAAAATATCATGTTAATATGAAAGATGTGCTGATGGAGAAAAAAACTTCATCCACAATTGAACAGGTACAGTTTATAGAACAGAACGTTGTGAAAAAAGAACAAATGCGAAAACTTATCCTTATTTCGGATGTTTTTCATTTAAACAGAATTCATGAAATTTGCAATTTCCACAATTTGGACGCGCAATTGGCCGCATCCGATCTGGCCTTGAGCTGGGAAAAAAACATTTATTATAAACTGCGCGAAAGCGTAGGATTAATTTTTTTCTGGTTCTTCGCTATTTAAGTTATTTATAGTTATTTTTGTAATGTAGTTATTTATTAGGTAGTTATTTGAAATGGCGCAATTATATAAACGCAGGATACTAAGAGAGAAAGTTCTTCAAATTTTGTATGCTTACGAGTTAAACAGAGAAGGGTTAAATGTTCTTGTTGAAGGTGTAATTTCAGACATTACATCCGAAAAAGAAAAGGAATTTGCCCGCAACCTTGTTTACCGGGTGCTTGGTCATACCGAGGAGCTGGATGCCAAAATTATGGAGCGAGTTGATAACTGGGAGATGAGCAGAATAGCTGTAATTGATAAAATTTTGCTGAGAATGGGTATTTGTGAATTGTTATACTTTCCTGATATTCCTCCTAAAGTTTCCATTAACGAATCAATTGAAATAGCAAAGAATTTCAGTACCGCCGGCAGCGGTAAATTCATAAACGGAATTCTTGACGCTATTCTTATTGAACTGAAAGAAAACGGAAAGCTGAATAAAACGGGCAGAGGTTTACTTGATGAATCCGTTACCAAACAATCTGACGATGAATAGATGAAAGAAAAAGGGCGTATATTTGTCTGGAGCCTGTTTGACTTTGCAAATACAGCCTTTTCTGTTATCATTGTTACAGTAATTTACGCTAAATATTTTTCTAATTATGTGGCTTACGGCCATCGCTCTCTATGGGGGCTTGCCGTAAGTATTTCAATGATTATTGCCGCGTTGCTGAGCCCTCCGCTTGGCGCCATGGCTGATTTTTCGCGCAATAGAAAAAGATTTTTGCTGCTGTTTACTTTGGTTTCGGTTGTGTGTACCGCGCTTATGTTTTTTGTTAAGCAGGGAGACATAATTCCCGGTTTTTTGCTTTTTGTTGTGGCCAATATTGGGTTCGAGGGGGGACTTGTATTTTATGACGCCTTTTTGCCTAATCTTACAAAAGAAAAAAACTACGGACGCGTTTCGGGTTATGGCTTTGCCATGGGTTATCTGGGCGCTCTTGCAGTGCTTCTTATTGTAATGCTGGTTCTGCCGGAGGCATCTTCACCCGAATATTATTTCTATATTCGTCTTACTTTTTTAATAGCGGCGGCCTTTTTCCTCGTTTTTTCTCTCCCCCTTTTCCTTTTCTTAAAGGAACCTGATAATTCAGGTTATGTAAAGCAGTCGTTTTTTAAGAAAGGCATTTCGCGCAGCGCGCAGACATTTAAGCTGCTCTTTGTTAAAAAAGAATATCCGGCAGTAGCTCGTTTTTTAATAGCCTTTTTTCTTTATAACGATGCTATAATAACAATAATTGCCTTTGCCTCTATTTTTGCCGCCAATGTTCTTAAAATGACAGACGCGCAAATAATTCTTTTCTTTGCAATAGTTCAAAGCACATCAATTTTAGGTTCAATTGTTTTTGGTATCATTGCTGACCACATTGGCCCAAAGTCTACAATCAGTCTTACGCTTTTAATATGGATAGGCGTTGTTATAGGCGCGTTTTTTGTCAGCAGCGTTTCCGGGTTCTACATTGTTGGCTTAATGGCGGGTATATCAATTGGTTCCTCGCAATCTTCAAGCAGAAGCTTAATGGCAATGTTGACTCCTAAGGAACGCGAAGCCGAATTTTTTGGTTTTTATGATGGACTTTGTGGTAAAGCTTCGGCAATTATTGGCCCTTTTGTTTATGGCATTATTTCCGATTTTTCGAACGAGCGGTTTGCCGCTCTTGCAATTGGGGCTTTTTTTGTTGTCGGTTTAATTTTACTACATAACCTTAAAATAACTAAAATAAAATCCGAATCATTAAACTAATTGCGGTTAATTATGATATTAAAAAATTGTTTGGCGTTTGGATTGACGAAAGACGGTTCTCTTTCAGATATCCGTATTGAAAATGGAATAATAAAGGAAATTGGCAGTAATCTCCCTAATATCAATAATGATACGGTTATTGATGCCGGGGGCAAAAGAGTCATTCCGGGATTAATTGAAGTTCATATTCAGGGCGCGGGCGGTTCCGATATTCTTGACGGAACCGAGGAATCGGTTCTCAACATGTCCAAAACACTTGCTCGTCTTGGCACTACAAGTTTTCTTGGTACTACCGTAGTAAAACCCGAAGAACAAAACCAGCATCTTAAAGTTGCAAAACAGTTTACTGATAAGTTTATTGAAGGAGCCAACCTGCTTGGTTTTCATCTTGAAGGTCCGTTTATTAATCCTGTTAAAAAAGGCGGTTTAAGGCCCGATAGCATTTATGAATCCTCGCCCGAAAAAGTTAAGGAAATACTTGATGTGTGCGATGGTACGCTTAAAATGATGACCATTGCACCGGAAATGCCCGGTAATCTTGACGCAATAAAAGAATTAAGAAAGAACAATGTTATTGCCGCTTTCGCGCATTCAAACGCTACTTACGAAGAAGCCAAACTTGGAATTAAAGCGGGAATAAACCACGTTACGCACATATTTAACGCAATGCCTTCGCTGCTTCACCGTACGCCGGGACCCATTGCCGCCATGTTCGAAGATCCCGAAATTACGGCGCAAATAATTAGCGACGGACACCATGTGCACGGCAGTATTGTAAATATTGTCTACCGCATGATAGGCGCCGACCGCTGTGTTTGTATTACCGATGGTATGCAGGCTATGGGGTTGCCTGAAGGACGTTACGTTTATAATGGACGCGAGTATGGCTCTTATGCTGGAGCCGCCAAATACGATGACGGCACGCTTATTGGCTCAACTATGAGTCTTTTGAATATTGCATTTAAATTTCAGCAGTTTACAAACTGTTCATTTGAACAGGCAATTAACAGCGTGACAAGCGTACCGGCAAAAGTCTTGGGCTTGCAAAACAGCAAAGGTAAAATAGCCGAAGGATTTGATGCCGACATTGTTATTCTTGACGAAGACAATTCCGTCAGCGCTACAATTGTAAACGGGCAGGTTGTTTACAAAAAGTAAGACCGTTATGCTGATTTTCTTTTTATAATCACATCTTTTTTGTTTGACAATTGTAAATTATTTCTTCCCACATTTTGCATAGCTGGTCACCGACCAGCTATGCAATGTTGTAAAACTGTCATTGCGATCCCGATTTATCGGGAGAAGCAATCTCTCTTATAACGGTAGTCTAAAGTACTTACTTTGTGTTTCCTTCCAATAAAGCTTACGTAGAAGCGGGTCGGTGACCCGCTTTACAAGAAGTGTGAAGTGTTAAAACAAACAGAATGAAATTATGTGGGTCACACAAGCAACCTAATACACAAAACATTACAAGTATAATTTATTCCTCCCTGCATGATGTGAATCGGGTCACCGACCCGATTCTACAATAAAAAAACACTACTCCACCAACACACGTACCGCTCCGGCGTTGCCGGGAAAAACGATAATATAAAAATTTGCAGGGTATTGAGTATACGGTTTGTTTGTTCCATTGTGGGCATTATGTACCATACCCACCAGCAGGGACGATAGTATTTCGTAGCTGCGGGTTTCAAACCCGCAGTGGTATCATTTATAACAGTAATCTATAGAACTGGCCGTGAGATAGCTTCTCCAGATAGAATCGGGATTGCAATGTTAAATTTACATCACTGGTTGGGAACTTGTTTCTGCAATAAAACTAATTTAAAATAAAATAAGCGAAGCGTGTTTTTGTGCGAAAGGAAGGAAGCGCTTCGCTTATTATATGTATTTATTCTCTGATAAAAAAATAAGAGCTCCGGAGAGAAGATGTGGCAATATCCGGAGCCTATTATTAACAGCCGATTAAACGCCGGCAACTCTTTTTTTGTATTCAGCCAAAGCGTCATCAAGTCTTTCTTTAGCTGTTGTATCACCCGGCACATTGTGTGAAGGATGTATGTACAATTTAACGCCTCTTTCGGCAAGAATTTCAGCAACTGTAGTAATGGTCATCCATACAGTTGTAACAAAAGCCATAGTTGAAACAGGACCTATTTTATCCTGATGATTTTTCAAATCTACTGTAGCGTCTCCGGCAGGAGCGCATGAATCAACTACTATATCGGCAATATCAAAAATTGTTTTGCCGCATGAGTGGCGTGTTTTTTTACCTTTTGCATTCGCGGCCGAACCGTAAACAATAACTTTCATGCCTCTTTTCTTCGCTTCGAGCGCTATATCAATATTTACAGCGTTTATGCCTGTATGAGAGAAAATCCACATGCAGTCTCTTGAATCGAAATTGTAGCTCTTCATCATTTCAACGCCATAGCCTTCAACTCTTTCAAGAAAAACAAACTGGTGAACGCCCATTTGTCCAACTATATTTGTAAAAAATGTAAGAGGTTCTTCAACAATTGGGTGGAAGCCGACAAATCCGCCAATTCTCGGGTACATTTCTTCAATTGGAATAGTAGCATGACCGCAGCCAAAAGTATGAACCCAGCGTTCAGCCTGAATAGTATCCGCCATAGCTTCAGCGGCTTTTTTAATATTTTCCATCTGTGTATTTTCAATATCGCTCATAACTTTGCGAGCGTTATTCAACCACTCTAATGCTAACATATTATCTCCTTATTAAGATTTTATTTTATAGATATTTTTCTTAGTGAACTTGTAAACAACAGCGCCATCAAAACAGCGCTTATCATTATAATGAGAGGAAATTTCTGTATCCCGAAATTCTGAGAAACAGCTCCTACCAAATAATTCATTAAAGTATTGCCTGTAAGGGCCATAACCAAAACCACGCTGAAAGCCGTACCCGATAAATTGGTAAAGCGTTCGGCAACAAAACCAAGAACAACCGGGAACCCGGCCGAGAAACCCGCGCCTAATAATGCAAGAGCAATAACTGCTCCGGTAAAGCCAGGCGCTGAAGCCAATAATGCTGCTCCCGCAAAAATAACAGCGTAACAAACAAACAAAACAATCTGCGGTTTTGCAAGCTTTAATACTTTGCCGAGTATCAGTCTTGCAAAAGTAAGCGCAACAACCTGAGCCGAAAGAGTAAACAAAGCGTCTTCCGTTGTAAGTTTTAATCCGTCTTTCATAAATGTTGTTGTCCAGTTGCCCGCAATTCCCTCAAGACCGCTTTCAAAAAACAGAACAAATCCGAATAGAAGCAGGATTGGTTCTTTCAGTAACGAGAGCCCCTGTTTTAACGGAAAACCCTGTGCCTGTTTCGGAACCGGAAAGCCAATAACAATAAAGTAGATTACCGGCAGAATAATAAACAAACCAATGCCCGAAATGATGGCTTCGTTTGAAAAAGTTTTTGAAAACGCTCCCAGAATAACCGGCATACTGATTGCGCCAATACCGTAAAAAACACCCAGCAGACTAAGGTTTGCTCCTTTGCCTTCGGACGAAATATCGGCAACAAGAGCGTTTGTACCGCCGTTAATTGCGCCGCCGCCAAAACCAATTAAAAAGAAGGCCGCCTGAAGCAAATAAAAAACCCCTGTGAAAGCAATTATCTCTATACCAATTAAAATTAATATTGAGCATACAATAAGCAGGTTTTTATAACCATACCTATCTACCACAGGGCCAAAAATAACCGAGCCGGCAAGCATACCAAGAGGGAGCAGGGAGGAAAGCGATGCGGCTGTAATATCATCAATGGCGAATTTTGTTTTTAACAGGGTAAAGATTGTACCAAGAGAAAGGAACACAATTCCAAACAAAAGCATTCCTATGCACGCTGCCGCAAAAACCAAATTTTTTTTATACATTTTTACTCTCGTTATTTTTTATGAAAATAAATAATAACCGGCATGTAACTATTCTGCCGTTTTATGAAATTTATTACCTGTTAAAATTTTAAAGCAAGATAACCCGCGCCTAAAAGACCGGCGTCTCCGCCAAGTTCCGAGGCTTTAAGCTCTACCTGGTTTATACTTATTGGCTGCGCCCATTTTCTTGCTTCGGTCATAATATCGCCAAGGAACTGTTTGGCCGGGCCAAAAACGCCTCCGCCAAAAATTATTTTTTCGGGATTAAACAGACTCACAAGGTTAGCAACCGTCATGCCCCAAAACTCAACGCAATGCATTAAAACAGCCTTGCAAAGAGCATCTCCTTTGTCATATCCGTCAAACACATCGTAAGCTGTAACTTTTTCCGCCGGTTTTTCGCGCAGCTTTCCGTTATATTCAGGCGTATCAGCTAAAAACTCACGGGCAACTTTCGCAATTCCTTCTCCCGAAGCATGGTACTCAAAACAACCGCAGGGAACATATTTGGCTTCATAAGGCCTGTCAAGAGCAAGCCAGCCTATCGCGCCGGCAATATCGTTGGAGCCTCTTATTATGTTTCCGTTTGTTAAGATACCGGCTCCTATACCTGTGCCTACGGCAAGAAAAATTGCGTCATCGCAGCCTTGCGCGGCGCCCTGCCAGGCTTCGCCTAATATGTAGCAGGTTCTGTCGCTGTCTATTTTAATCTTGATTTCTTTTGACGGCGTAACCGATGCGATTTCATCGTGGAGAGGATAATTTTCCCAACCGGGGATATTGGGGGCCCATACATGTCCCGTTTTTGTATAACTGATTCCCGGAATGCAAACGCCAATTGCCTCAATTTTTATTTTTTCTTCGGCGGCAATAATAAAAAAATTACTTAGCATTTTTTTTATTATTACGCCTACATCCGTTCCTGCTCTGCCTTCGAGATGCATTAAATCTTTTTTCAGGAAATCGCCATTTTCGCTAAAAATAGCGCCTGCAAGCTTTGTACCGCCAAGATCCAAACCGATTACTGCCATAATGTATTTTTCTCCCGAGGAAAAAATTATAAAAATCGGTTATAACTTAGAGGTTGCAAGGTAGAAATGTCAAGATTTAAATATCACGAAAAAAAACATTGACAAAATGGAAAAAATTTAGTATGGGCTAAATCTTTCCGATAACAAGTTGTCCCGCTCCATATAATCCGGCATCTCTTCCAAGTTTTGAAGAGAAGAACTTGACGTTCTGAATATTATGTGGTTGAGCCCATTTATCGGCTTCGTTTTTTATTTCCGGTATTAATACGGAAGCAGGCCCGAAAACCGGTCCGCCAAAAACAATAATTTCCGGGTTAAGAACGCTGGTGAGGTTAGCCATGGCCATTCCCCATATTTCAATAAATTCCCTTATGGCGTTTTTAGCCAGAATGTCTTTTAGGGTATATGCTTTAAAAATATCTTCAATGGTAAGCTCTTCGGCTGGTTTCTTTTTTAACGGGCCAGTGTAATTAGCACTGTTGCCTAAAGCTTCACGTACGCTTCGCAGCAACCCCTTGCCCGAACATTTATACTCAAAAAATCCGGTTTGCTTATATTCTTCTTTGAAAGGCTTGTTGACAGTCATCCAACCGGCGGCTCCGACGGCATCGTTAAAGCCGTGCAGAACGCGTCCGTCAATGAGAATTCCCGTTCCAATGCCGTTGCCGGCAGACATGTATATTGCGTTCTTGCAGCCTTTGGCTGTACCGAGCCATGTTTCGCCAAGGATACAGCAAGTTCTGTTATTGGCTATTTTTACACGTATGTTCTTGCCTTTTACAAGGTTGCCGATATCCTGCAAAAGCGGATAGTTCTCCCAACCCGGAATATTAGGGGCCCACACATTGCCGGTTTTGCTGTAGCTTATACCGGGAACCGAAACGCCTATGGATTTAATCTGGATAGGATCGTTGGAATAAGCGGTTAGAAATTTCCTGATCTGCTTCTGGATAAGCAGGCTTACAGCCGCTCCGGCGTTATTGCCTAATTGAATTTCCTCTCTTTGAATTACTTTTCCCGAAGTTCCTATTATTGCGCAGGTTAAACGTGTGCTTTCCAAGTCTATTGCAATTACTGCCATTGAATCCTTTCAAAATTTAACGTGATAAATGCAGAACTAATTTACAATATTTTAATTTAAGTTCAAAGTTCTATATAAATATTTATATCAAAAGCAAGAGAATTATTTGAAATAATAATTTCTTGACTTGCTTGACTTTTAGAAATTAACTTTGCGGCAAAAGTTATTCTTTTCAATTAGGAGTTGATATGAAAAAAAATTGTTTACTTTTCTTTCCATGTCTTATTTCATTATTGATTCTGTACAATACTGCAATACTTGCAGGTAATGGAAAAATTTCCGGCAGAATTATCGATAAGGGTAATGGTGAAGGTTTGCCCTCGGCAAACATTGTCATTACTCACGAAATTGTCTCCGGGGGAAGAGAAATAAAGATGGATCAGGTGCTTGGCGCGGCTTCCGATAAGGACGGCTACTTTTTTATAATGAACGTTTCGCCTGGAATTTACATCTTAAAAGCAAGTATGATCGGTTATAATCAATCGATTATCAAAGGGGTTATTGTTGAAGCCGACCGCACAATTAGTGTGAATTTTTCTCTTAACCCGTCTTCTTACCAGGTGGATGAAATAGTTGTGACTGCAAAAAACGAAATTGTTAAAAAAGACGTTTCGGGTACGCAGGAAGTTATTTCAACCGCGAGAGTCGCCGAAATGCCGGTGATGAGGGTAGACGAATTTATGGGTAAATTAAAAGGCGTTCAACTTGTAAGCAGCGCGGACGGAAACGGTTTAAGCGTGCGCGGTGGCGCTATCAGGGAAACCGATATCAGGCTGGACGGTATCTCCTTGCAGGATCCCCGTTCAGATAATTCATATCTCTCATTAAACTCTACAACAATTGATCAGATGCAGGTCATTACCGGTGGCTTTGAAGCTAAATACGGCGGTATTAGTTCCGGTTTAATGAACGTTACAACCAAAGAAGGGCACAAAGAACGTTACACTTTTAATATCAGAGCCGACATGACGACACGAGGACAAAAAAGATATTTCGGCGTTGATCCCTATGGTATGAACTCGCCTATTTACCAGGTTTTTGCCGGTAAATACGCAATGAATGGTATCCGTACCCATGCAGATTCAATGAGCGTTCCTTCGGAGTTCTGGGGTTTTAAGGGGTGGAAAACTCAGGGGGGAAATGCCCTGGACTCGTTGCAAAAAGTGGAATTATGGAAACTTCAGCATCCGTCATACAACTATGGTAACAAACCTGACTATTACCTTGAAGGATGTATAACGGGTCCTTTACCCGGAGAGGGAATTCCTATCATTGGTGAATTTGCCGAACGAACAACGTTTATGCTTGGAGGTAAATATGAAAATACTCAGTTCGCTTTTCCTCTTGGCCCAAGAGACCATTATCTTGACTGGAATGCGCAGTTAAAATTAAGCTCAAAACTTAGTGAAAATGAAAAACTTTCCATAAACGGATTATATGCAAAAGTTGAATCAAACAACGGTGGTTCCTCAACAACATACGGCGGAGCCTTGGTCGATCAATCGACAAGTTTCGGCTTCTTATCCGGTTCCGAAAGTAATGTGACAAGGCAGGGCGCTCTGCTTGGCGGCCAGGATGGAATGTACGAAATGTACAATAAAAGCCGTTTCCAGTTTTACGATCAGAAATATTTTGTAGGCGGAGCCAAATATACTCATACTCTGTCCAGAAGCTCTTATTACAGTATCAGCGCTCAGGTAGGCTATACCGATCAGACATTAAGTCCTTTTTCTCTTGATACTACAAACCCAAACGCGTGGGTTTCTTTTTACAGCACAAAAGCGAAAAAATATTACCGTTACTTAAATACGCCTGCCAACGGAAGTCCGAGCGGCTCAACAAATCCGGGTTACGATTTGCTTAACTACTTCCAGATTTACGGAGGCTTGCAGAGAGCGGATTCTTCTTATACTTGGGTTGGCGAGTTAAAAGGCGAATATGTTTCGCAGCTCGACAGGCACAACCAATTTGAAGTAGGTTTTTCGGGAAGACTTGAACACTTGTTTGTTTATGCCGGTTCCTGGTTACAGGGACAGGTTTCGTTTACTCCCGACTTGTGGCAATATTATAAGGCTAACCCTTTGACACTTGGTTTGTATGCTCAGGATAAAATGGAGTTCGAAGGAATGATTTTAAATGCAGGTTTAAGACTTGATTACTTCAATCCTAACAAAGAAGGATATGAGGCGTCTCTTCCTGTAAACGAAAACTATCCTGATTTATACAACGACGTTTACCAAAATTTAACAGGCGATTGGGGCGGATGGCAGAGATGGCTTAACTTCAGAGGATTCCTTGACGATCCTAACGGCTGGCCTAAAACAGGAAATAACGTACAGATTTATCTTTCCCCTCGACTTGGTGTTTCGTTCCCAATTACAGAAGCAAGCAAGATTTATTTCAACTATGGCGTTTTCTACCAAAGACCGGCAACATCATTCTTGTATAACCAAATCATAGACTTGTATTCCGTAACACTTCCTTCACCGGATCTGAAAATGCCAAGAACAATATCCTATGAATTCGGATTTGAACAGATGTTGCTTAATACTTGCGTATTAAACGTAACGGCTTACTATAAAGATCAGCAAAACGAACCGTTGAGTAAGAAATTTGTTAATTATGACGGTGATAACATTGTGCTAAAATACTTCCCCGATGCCTATAAAGATATTCGCGGCGTCGAGTTACGATTTGAAGTACGCCAGACGGACTTCATGTCCTTGTATGCCATGTACGATTATATGCTTACAAGTACAGGGCAGTCGGGTCTTTCTGTAATGTACGAAGATAAAGTTAAAAATCACGATATGCTAAGAAGCGCAACAACATATAACTCACAGGCAAGGCCAAGAGCAAATGTCAATTTGAATTTATACACTCCGAAAGATTTCGGTCCTGAATTTGCCGGAATCAATTTGCTCGGTTCATGGATTGGCAGCTTTATGTTCGAATGGAAATCGGGCGGAAGCATACTTTGGAACCCTGAAGAAGCAGACGCGAGAAATTACATTTGGGTTGACGCTATTAATTACTGGAACCTTGATTTCAGGTTAGGCAAGACTTTTGAGCTTCCGATTGGAAACCTTGAATTTACTGTTACAGTAAAAAACCTGACGAATAACAAATGGTTAAACACGGACAATATGACAACTGCTCAGCTTTCAGATTATAAGCAATCCCTTAAACTGCCGTTCCAGGGAGGCAGCGATAAATGGGGCCAATATAAATCTGATGACGATCATATAAAAACCGGTTGGTGGGATGCTCCCATCTTTCTAAATCCAAGACGAATAGTAGTAGGATTTAGGTTAAATATATAACCTTATCTGTAACCGATTTTTAATAATATGAACAAGGAATTAGAAATATGAAAATTATAAAATTCAAATATTTAGTGGCTTTTATTTTTGCCGTACAGTGCTCGTTTATAATGGGACAAGGTGTAAGAACTTATAATCCGCGTCCTATGAACCTTGATGTAAACAGAATTCAACTGTCAATGAATAAAATGAATGGTGAAGGCGGTCTGCAATCACAGTTCAGCTGGATGCTGACCGGTTCCAATCCGTCTACAACGGAAATATTTTATTGGCCCCGAGACAGTTATAAATCAAATATGCTGTATCAGATTTATAACCCCGTTTGTCTTGATGAAAATGGTATTCTTGATACTCTGAAAAAACAAAATCTTATGGGCGTTAACGTAACTACCGGAGTTGTAACTAATTCAGGTACAACAGACTGGGCAATGGAAGTGCGCCGTTACAGGCCTCCGGTTATTGTTGTGGATGGTATTACCGTTACTCCTCCATACAGGTGGTATGTGGATCGTACTCTGCCATGCGATATTAAGATTGAATTTGAGGATGTCTGCGGTCAGTTTGGCTTAAGGTCTCATGTGGAAGTAATGGCGTTTACAAACCAATCACACGCGGATTATTTTATCTGGAAAGCGACTCACAAATTTACAGGCGAACTGCGCATTCCTCAACAGGCAAAAGGTATCTCAACTTTGCCTGACCAGACAATTAATTTCTATTGGCCTCTTGCTTTCAGCTTTGGCCCTACAAAAGCTGGCGAGTATTATGTCAACAGCAGCTTTGGTTACGAAGGTGAGGACGATCTGGACAGCTGGTTTGCCGGTAAATCCAAATTTGGAAGCACTGGCGCCCGCGATTCGCTTTATGTGGCTTATTACTGGGATTCATTTAACGGATCGGGTAAAACTTATGCAAACGGTTCTGTAGACAATACTGGTGACCCTGATAGAAACACAGGTGTTCTTCACGCGCCGCAAATTCCCGGTTACGCTCTCCTGTACGCGGATAAATCGGCTTCGGATAAAACAGATGACAGAACTCAGCCTTATGCAATTACTCATGGTAGTATTGTTACGGATTTCTGGGGTCATAAACCAGATTACAAACAGACTTATACAGGTAATGGGCAGGGTTATAACAGATTTCCTCTTGATGTTGTTAGCTCTGGAAAAGCAACAAAGCCTGATAAAGGCCCAATGCGTTTTGTAACTGTAGGTCCGTATTCATTAACCAAGAATGCTGCTCAAAACAGGTATGACTCTTTAACCTTTGTTTACGCAGTAGGCGCCGGTAGTATTGGTACTGCCGAAGCTGATTCATGCGGTAAGTTATGGTTTACCGGAAAAATAAGTGATCAGGAAAAATTAGCCTGGATCATGAAGGGGCGCGATTCTCTTTTCAATACTCTTGATAAAGCCAATTGGGCGTATAACCGGTTATCCAAGGGGCTTTCGGTTCCTGCTGCTCCGGCTCCGCCTGATGTTACCGTTACTTCCGGTCCGGATGAAATTTTTGTCAGCTGGAATTATCCTGACGCTTCCTATTTCAAAGATGCTGTAACAGGAGTGGATGATTGGTATGCATGGCGCGTATACAAGAAAAGAGGTACTTACACTTTTGATGATCCTGACGATAAGGGAAGCCGCGCTAAGTGGGAACTTGTTTTTGAAACAACAGACAGAAACATTACTTCCTATGAAGATAAAAATGTTGAAAGAGGACAGGATTATTATTACGCTGTAACAGCCGTTGATGACGGAAAATTTAATGATACCGAGATTGATAAAGGAATGAAGCTTGAAAGTTCAAGATACCAGACAGCTTCAATTCTGCCTGCGGCATCATATAAAAAAGGCATGAATGTTTCCAACAAAGTAAGAGTAGTTCCTAACCCTGCAACCGTAGCTTCGGGCGCTTTGGGTTTTGCCGGAGCCGGAAACAGAATCTTATTTGTAAACCTTCCGATACAATGTTCCATGAAAATTTATACCGAAACCGGAGACCTTGTTAAAAAGATTGACCATGCTTACGGCAAAGCCGATGAAGCCTGGGATCAGAGGACGGACGGAAACCAATACATTTCCAGCGGTATTTATATTCTTGTTATTACAGATGCAAAAGACGAAAGCGGTAAATCGTTGGATAACCAATTCGTAAAATTTGTTGTGGTCAGGTAATATGGAGAATTTACAAATAAATGAATTTAATCTCTTTATTGGAGGAAAGAATGTTAAGATTTTATAAAATATTATTTTCAACATTGATCATCATTGTTGGTTTTTGCGCTCTTACACAGGCGCAGATAACTAAAAGAGCGCAGGTGGGTTTCCGCTTTCTCGAAAATCCGGTTTCGGCCGAAGTTATTGGCCGAGGCGAAACGGGTATAACTACCACTTACGATGCGAACAGCATTTTCTGGAATCCCGCTCTGCTTTCAAGAATCAACTCTTCGGTTGATGTGGGTATTAACTATACAAAAGGCATTGCCGACATTAATTACAGCGCAGGCGCGGTTGCGTATACTGTTGACGGAATAGGTACTTTTGGCGTAAGTTTGCTGGCTATGGATTATGGTACTTTTTATGGAACAAGACGCGCGGATAACTCTGACGGCTATGTTGAGACCGGTGAGTTTTCTCCAAAGGCTATTTCTGTTGGTCTTGCCTTTTCTCAGCAGATAAACGACAGATTTTCTTATGGCGTACATATTAAATATGTATCTCAAAATCTTGGCGATGCATGGGTTTCAACTAGCGGCTCTACGCTCGATGATCCCAATCTCGCTATCGGAACAAAAAAATACAAGACGGACGGCCTTGCCGCCGATGTTGGAGCTTACTACGATTTCAAGTATAAAGGCTTGATTTTTGCCGCTTCGTTACAGAATTTTTCGCGCGAGTTCAAATACGAGGGCGAAGAGTTTCCGTTGCCTTTTGCCATTAACTTCGGGCTTGCAATGGAGCCGCTAAGCTTCTTTATGGATTTGCCGAAAGAACATAAGTTTGTTCTCGATCTTGAATCTAAACACCCTCGCGATTACGGACAGAAATTTAAAATTGGCGGCGAATATACTTTTATGAATACTTTTATTGCAAGAGCAGGCTACATGACCGGATACGATGAAAGAGGTTTAACTGCCGGTATAGGTATTAACTATAATGTTTCCGATGTTCCTATCCGCGTGGATTATGCTTATTTGCCGTTTGGAGTTTTTGGCGGCGTTCATAATCTTTCATTGCGAATCAGTTATAAATAGTTTTTAATTTTGCTCTCCTAATTATAACACATAAGAGATGATAATTGTTAATATTATCATCTCTTACTTTTTTTTACCATAATTAAAGTTATATTATTAATCGTTTTATTTACTTTTTGTTCCCTCAACAATAAATAAAAACAATATTAGTAGACAGGGATTGTATATGCCTAAAATTATTCTTTGTACGCTTTTGGCTGCCGTGTTTTCGTTTGCTCAAACAACCTGGATTAGAATTAATCAGCTCGGCTATCTGCCCGATTCCAAAAAAGTTGCCGTACTTGTTTCAAAAAATGAGCTTAGCATTAAATCCTTTACCCTTTGCGATGCAAAGACGGGTAAGGAAGTTTTTATCTCGCGCAAAATAAAATCTTTTGGCGGCTATACAGCGTTTAAGTCTTCTTACAGACTCGATTTTTCGCGCTTTAATAAAACCGGAGAGTATTATATTTATTGTAATACTTTTAAATCGCCTGTATTCAAAATAAACAAAAACGTTTATGACGGTACGGCTGATTTCCTTCTAAATTACATGCGGCAGCAGCAAAGCGGTTACAACCCTTTCCTGAAAGATTCGTGCCACACGCATGACGGTTTTATTATCTATCATCCCACGCTCGACTCCACTTATATTGATGTTAAGGGGGGCTGGCACGACGCTTCCGATTATTTGCAGTATGTTACAACTTCGGCTACGGCTGTATACCAGATGCTTTTTGCATATTATGTGAATCCTTCCGCGTTCGGCGATTTTTATGATAAGGACGGAAACAAATCCCCCAACGGAATTCCCGATGTTGTTGATGAAGCCAAATGGGGGCTTGACTGGCTGATGAAGATGAATCCGCAAAAAAACGTTATGTTTAACCAAATTGCGGATGACAGGGATCATAACCTGTATGACCTGCCGACTGCTGATAAAGTTGATTACGGCAAAGGCAAGGGCTTGGGCAGACCGGTATATTATTGCACCGGCAAACCTCAGGGGCCGTTTAAATATAAAAACAGAACTACCGGAATCGCTTCTACTGCCGCCAAATATGCTTCTTCGTTTGCACTGGGTTACGAGGTAATGAAAAAATATTATCCGGAGTTTGCCGAAAAAATAAAAGTGAAAGCTGAAGAAGCTTACCAATACGGACTCGAAAATCCGGGTGTTTGCCAGACAGCGCCTTGCGTCAGCCCGTATTTTTACGAAGAAGAAAACTGGGTTGACGATATGGAACTGGCCGCGGCTCAGTTATTTAAAACAACCGGTAAAAAAAACTATCTTGAGGATGCTGTCAGATTCGGACGACAGGAAAAAGTCACTCCATGGATGGGCGCCGATACAGCAAGGCATTACCAATGGTATCCTTTTATAAATCTTGGGCATTACGCGGTTTCAACTTCTAAAAATGTTACATACGAAAAAGAGTTTGCTTCCTACATTAAGGATGGAATTGAAAAGGTCTACAAACGCGGAGAAAAAAATCCGTTTTTGATAGGGATCCCTTTTATATGGTGCTCCAATAATCTTGTTTCCGCGATGGTTACACAAGCACATTTATATAACAGAATTACAGGCGATAAAAAATATCTTGAAATGGAAGCTGCGTTAAGGGATTGGCTCTTTGGCTGTAACCCGTGGGGTACAAGTATGATTGTAGGCCTGCCCAAAAGCGGGGTTTGCCCTAAAGACCCGCATTCAGGCTTTACCTTAAACAACCGGTACGAAATTGACGGCGGACTTGTTGACGGGCCTGTTTACGGGACCATATACAGAAAACTTCTTGGTATTACTTTGCACCGTGAAGATAAATTCAAGGATTTTCAATCTTCCTATGTTGTTTACCATGATGATTACGGCGATTATTCAACCAATGAACCTACAATGGACGGCACAGCGGGACTTATCTATTATTTATCCGCAATGCAAACTATGGAGAAAAAATGAAAAGCAAATATTTGTTTATTTTTGCATTAATAATTTTAACACTTGGCAGTGCAGTTAATACAGACGCTCAAAAATACGGCGGGTTCAGGGCTTCCAGAATTTTAGGCAGCTATCCTAACAGGCAGTTCCCTGTACCTGGTTACTGGTCTTATGTCAGTAAACAGATTTCCCAAAAGTTTTCCGGCTATACTCCCGGAGGAATTTGGATTGTCAGCCTTTATATGGGTGAAGGCGTTACAATGACTAATTTTCCGGCTCAGGGACTTAATATTCCCAATGTTGATTTTTATAGTGTTGACCAAAATGAAGAATTTCTTTCAAAATTCGATAGCGAAGGCGTAAAAGTATGGCTTCAGGTTGAACCGGGCGCCGCAAGCGTTGATACTCTAATATCGGTTGTTTTGAACAGGTATAAAAATCATCCCTGCGTAATGGGTTTTGGCGTTGATGTTGAATGGCTTGACGCGCAAACCTATAACGAAGGACGGCATGTTACGGATGCCGAAGCCAAACGATGGGAAGAAAAAGTAAAATCCATAAACAGCAATTATACATTATTCCTTAAGCACTACGCGCAAAACTGGATGCCGCCTTCGTACCGCGGAGATATTTACTTTATTGACGACAGCCAGGGCTTTACTTCATTTAATTCCATTATATCCGAGTTTAAGGCCTGGGGTAACTCCTTCTCAAAAAATAAAGTCGGTTTCCAGTTCGGGTACGAAGCGGATAAAACCATCTGGAGCAAGTATTCCGATCCGGTTGCTCAAATAGGCAATGAGCTGATAAAGCAAATACCAAATTGCGCTACCATTATTTGGGTGGATTTTACCATAACTCAGATATTTCCAGTTACAGATGTAAAAACCGGCAGTAAAACCGGTTATGATTATAATTTATATCAAAACTATCCTAATCCTTTTAATCCGTCCACAAAAATAGCTTATACGCTCAAAGAAAAGACAAAGGTATCAATAAAAATATACGATATGCTTGGCAGAGAGGTGATGACTTTGCTGAATCAGGAGCAAATTGCCGGGCCTCATGAAATTTCCTTTGCAAATAATTCTGAAAAATTAGCGAGCGGTATGTATATTTACAGGATGATTACAAAAAATTTCTCACAATCAAAGAAATTTGTAATATTAAAATAACTTTTTGGGATTATTATGCTGAATAAATCTACTTCTTTTCTGACAGTAATAATAATGTGTATACTATTATTACAAGTTGGCATTTTAGCCAAGCCTGAAAACCAGTCTGTTATTAATTTAACAAAAGGTTGGTTTTTGCAGTCTTCTCAAAAAATCAGTGATGGCGGAGAGAAAATATCAACGTCCGGGTATTCTGTTAAGAACTGGATGCCAGTTTCCGTACCGTCAACAGTGATGGGCGCTCTTGTTAAAAACAATGTATACAAAGATTTGTTCATGGGGAACAATCTTTTATCTGTTAACAACGAGCAATTTAATAAACCATGGTGGTTCCGCACCGAATTTAGTGTTAATAAAGACGCGCCCGCGGTTTTGCTTCAGCTTAACGGGATAATCTACCGCGCTAATATATGGATTAACGGAAAGCTTGTTGCAGACTCCGGAACGGTGTTTGGCTCTTACAGACAGTTTGAGTTTAATATAACAAAGTTTATTTCACCAGCTAAGAAAAACACCCTTGCTATTGAGGTCTTTACCGCAAAACCGGGCGAACCTAATGTAGGCTTTGTTGACTGGAACCCTAAAGCTCCCGATAACAACATGGGGCTTTGGAGAGAAGTTAAAATTAAAACCTGCGGTGTTGTGGAATTGAGCCATCCTTATGTAAAAAGTAAATTGGATACTGCCGGTTACAAATCCGCCAAGCTTACCGTTACAACGGAAGTGACAAATACTTCTAACGAAAAAGTTGAAGCGGAAATAAAAGGACAGATTGAGAAAATATCCTTTTCTCAAAAAGTTGAATTAAACGCCGGCGAAACAAAGCTTGTTACATTCAGCGCGGATAAGTATCCTCAGCTGAAAATAAACAACCCGCGTTTATGGTGGACGCACGATTATGGCAATCAGGAATTGTATTCTCTTTTACTTGAAGCTACAAACAAAGGAAAAATATCAGACAAAAGCAGTACGGTTTTTGGAATAAGGGAAGTTACCGATTACTTTACAAAAGCCGGTTACAGAGGTTATAAATTAAACGGAAAGAACATTCTTATCCGTGGCGGCGGCTGGGCCGATGATATGTTTCTTCGCCAGTCGTTAGATAATTTAAAAGCTCAGGTTGAATATGCAAAACATATAAACCTTAATACAATACGCCTTGAAGGCATCTGGGGCAATGACGAAACCCTTTATGAGCTGTGCGATAAGGAAGGTATCTTTCTTATGGTTGGCTGGAGCTGCCAATGGGAATGGGATAAGCTGCTTGGTAAAAAGTGCGATGATTTTGGCGGCATATCAACTCCCGAAGAAATTGATCTTATTTCAAAATCGTTTCGCGATCAGGTAAAATGGCTTCGCAATCACCCTGCAGTTTTTGTATGGGCTTACGCAAGCGATCTTACTCCGCGCCCGGCTCTTGAACAGAAATATCTGGATATATTAAAGGAAGATGACCCTACAAGGCCTTTCCTGCAGTCAACTGGTTTTAAAAAAACTAAGTTGACCGGAAGCAGCGGCGTTAAAATGAACGGTCCTTACGATTACGTTCCTCCCGTATACTGGTATACGGATACGGAAAACGGAGGCGCCTTTGGGTTTAATACCGAAACGGGTCCCGGTCCTCAGGTCCCTCTTAAGGAGAGTATAAAAAAATTCATTCCCAAAGATCACCTGTGGCCAATAGATTCCATCTGGAATTACCACTGCTGCGGAAATGTTTTCAACTCGCTTGAAAAATATAACAAGGCAATAGACGAAAGGCTTGGCAAACCGGCTGATATTGATGAATACCTTACAAAAGCGCAATACACTAATTATGAAGGAATGCGCGCTATGTACGAAGCCTTTGGCGCGAACAAATATGACGCTACCGGAATAGTCCAGTGGATGTATAACTCCGCGTGGCCAAAGCTATGGTGGCAATTGTATGATTATTACTTACTGCCTAATGCCGCTTTGTATGGCGCAAAAAAGGCTTGCGAGCCGGTTCATTTACAGTATAATATAGCTGCTAACAGCGTTGAAATTGTCAACCAGACACTCTCGAACGCCAAAAACATAATTGCCGCTGTTGATGTTTATGATATAAACATGAAATCTGTTTTTCATAATTTTATTTTCACTACAGCCGAAGCTAATTCTTCAAGAAAGCTGCTTACGCTGCCCGAAATTAAAGGAGACGGAAAGATATACTTTCTGAATCTGAAACTTTCGGACTTGAAAAATAACCCGATTGGTTATAACTTTTACGTTTTACCCAGAAAACAGGATTCTCTCGATTTTTCGAAAACAACCTGGTGGTATACTCCTGTAAAAGAGTATGCTGATTTAAAAGAACTGAACAATCTGGAAAAAGTAAAGATTGATTCAAAAATTAAATTCAGGGAAGCGAAAGGTAAAGTAGACTTTGAAATTACTTTGAAGAATCCTACTGATAAAATAGCATTTTCGATAGAGATGCTGATAACAAAGGGTCCTAAAGGAGAATCGGTTTGCCCGGTTTATCTGGACGATAATTATGTATCGCTTACGCCAAAAGAAACGAGGGTAATTAAGGGGTACATATATAAAAAGGACCTTGGGGGAAAATCTCCCGCACTGAAAATTAACGGATGGAATCTTAAATAAGGAATAAAAGAAAATGAAAAGAAATTATTTTATGGTAGGGTTGATATTCTTAATCTTTTTTGTAATATCTTTCCTGACCAATATTCTTGGGCCAATAATTCCCGATATTATACATAGTTTTAATTTAAGCCTTGCAATGGTTGCCTTTCTTCCATTTGCATTTTTTGTTGCGTACGGCGTGATGTCAATACCTTCGGGTATAATGGTTGAAAAGTACAAAGAAAAAAAGGTTATGGTTGCGGCTTTTGTAGTTGCAACTTTAGGCGCGCTGCTTTTTTCGCTGTTCCCATATTACTCGGTAGCGTTAATATCCTTGTTCCTGATAGGATGCGGAATGGCAATGCTTCAGGTAGCAATCAACCCGCTTTTACGCGTTGCCGGCGGCGAAGAACATTTCGCGTTTAATTCTGTAATGGCACAGCTTGTATTTGGAGCGGCTTCTTTTTTAAGCCCTTATGTTTACACTTATCTTGTAACCAACCTTAAAAGTACGGCACAACCCAAAACCGGTGTTATTGCGCTTCTGTCAGGAATAGTTCCGCAATCCTTGCCATGGGTTTCGTTGTACTGGTTGTTCAGCATAATTGCTCTGATAATGGTAATTGTTGTAGCTATCTCAAAATTCCCGGAAGTTATAAGGAATGAAGATGAAAAAGCAGGGGCCTGGGCAACTCACGTAAGCCTGTTTAAGGAAAAAACGGTTATACTGTACTTTTTAGGAATATTCTGCTACGAAGGTTTGGAACAGGGCGTTGCAAACTGGATTTCTCAATTCCTTTATACATATCATGGCTACAGTCCTGAATTGGTCGGCGCAAATATTGTCAGCTGGTTTTGGGGTCTTTTAACAGCCGGATGTCTTCTTGGTTTGGTTCTGCTTAAAATATTTGATAGCAGAAAGATTTTAATTGCGTTTGTAATAGCTTCAATGGTATGCCTTGCAGTAGCGTTATTCTCACCGGGCTGGGTTGCTTTAATCGCGTTCCCAATGGTCGGTTTCTGCGCTTCTGTAATGTGGTCTATCATATTCTCACTCGCTTTAAATTCAGTGGATAAACATCATGGTTCGTTTTCGGGTATCCTTTGCACCGCAATTATTGGCGGAGCTATATGGCCTGTATTAATTGGCGGTGTTGGAGATCTGTTTGGTTTAAGACAGGGTATGCTTTTAATATTCATAGCTTTGAGTTATTTGCTCAGTATTGGTATTTGGGCTAAACCTATTATAAATAACGAGACTATTTCATCAAAAAATAAAAAAGAAAATATATAATTATGGAAATTCTTGGCGTTGATTTGGGAGGTACAAATATCAGAGTAGGACAAGTTGAAAACGATACGCTTAAGCAAATTGTTTCGACTCCTATTAACAATAAAGAAATAGAAGAAGATGTTCTTAATTCACTTTATGGCCTTATTGATCAGGTTGTAAATTCTTCTACAAAGGGAATAGGTATAGGCGTTCCAAGCGTAGTGGATACTAAAAAAGGGATAGTATATGATGTGCAGAATATCCCCTCCTGGAAGGAAGTTCATCTTAAAGAGTTGCTCGAAAAAAAATACGGCATTCCCGTATACGTAAACAATGACGCGAACTGTTTTGCCGTTGGTGAGAAGTATTTCGGCAAAGGAAAGGAGTACGAGGATCTTGTTGGCTTAATTATTGGCACAGGGCTTGGAGCAGGGCTTATTCTTAACAATAAGCTTTATTCGGGCCGCAATTGCGGGGCTGGCGAGTTCGGAATGGTTCCTTATCTGGGGCAGAATTACGAGTACTATTGCAGCGGTCAGTTCTTTGGGCACATATCAAATCTCACTGGAGCTGAAGCTTCCAAAAAAGCAGCCGCCGGAGATAAAGAGGCGCTCGCGCTTTTTGAACGGCTTGGCGAACATATAGGAGAAGCCATTAAGGTTATTCTGTATACTACCGATCCGGAAGCTATCATTTTAGGCGGTTCCGTAAGCAAGTCGTTTAAGTTCTTTAAAGATAAAATGTGGGAAAGAATAAACACATTTGCTTTTCAGCAGTCTGTTAAAAGGCTTGTTATTGAACCCTCCGAAGTAGAACAGGTTGCAATTTTAGGCTCGGCGGCTCTGTACTACGATGCGGTTAGATAATTATTAAAAATCGGAAGATGATAAGCGCTTATAAATATTATGTTCCGGAAATTTCGATTATAATGGCTGTTTATAACAGGGCCGGTTTTCTTGATAGAAGTATCGGTTCTGTTATATCTCAGTCGTTCACAAAATGGGAACTGGTTATTGTTGATGACGGCAGTACTGACGCCGCGTTTGAAACAGTCAACAAGTATTTGTCTGAATACGAAAACATAAAATATATTAAACATAAAAACAGAAAACTTGCTCTTACCAGAAACGCCGGAATACTTGCTTCAAGCGGTAAATATATAACTTTTCTGGATAGCGATGATGAGTATAAAAAAGAACACCTGGAATTGCGCTATAACTTTTTTCTGCAAAATCCGGATGTTGATTTTGTACATGGCGGGGTTGAAATTATTGGAGACCCTTACGTAAAAGACAAAAACGATTTTTCCAAATCAATTCATTTAAATGAATGCGCAATTGGAGGAACGTTTTTTGCAAAACGAGAATTATTTCTTTCATTAAATGGTTTTTTTGATATTCCTTACAGCGAAGATTCCGAACTTTACGAACGAGCCGTAAAAATATATAAAATAAAAAAAGTCGATTATCCTACTTACATTTATTATCGAAACACTCCTGATAGTATTTGTAATAATATTTAATATTATACTTAATTGCATTTTGGAGACAATTATTATGGTTAAAAAAAACTCAAAATTGCTCATTGCCGTATTAGCAATAATACTATTTCTGCCGGCAGTAATTAAACCTCAAAACCAAATAAGAGTGAACCAGCTTGGCTTTCTGGAAAAATCCATCAAAACAGCCGTGCTTGCCTGTAAAGACGATATGACGGTTAAAAGCTTTGAATTATGCGATGCGCTTACTAATAAGGTGGTTTACAATTCCTCAAAAATAAAAGAGTATGGTAAGTATGGTTCGTTTGTTAAAGGATACCGTCTTAATTTTTCGGACTTTACAAAAAAAGGCGCTTATTATATAAAGGCTGGTGGCGCTAAATCTCCCAACTTCAGAATTAACAATAATGTTTATGACGGTACGGCTGATTTTATTCTGAATTATATGCGCCAGCAGCAAAGCGGCTATAACCCTTTTCTGAAAGACTCATGCCATACGCATGACGGCTATATTATTTATCATCCTACCCTCGACTCTACGTATATGGATGCCAAAGGCGGCTGGCATGACGCAACCGACTATTTGCAGTATGTTACAACTTCCTCAAACGCAGTTTTTCAGTTGCTGTTTGCTTATCAGCAAAACCCGACAGCTTTTGGCGATAAGCACGATAAAAACGGCAATCCGGGAGCTAACGGAATACCCGATATTCTTGACGAGGCAAAATGGGGGTTGGACTGGCTTGTAAAAATGAATCCCGAAAAAAATGTTATGTTTAACCAATTGGCCGATGACCGTGATCATCAGGGCTTCAGGCTTCCTAACCACGATTCGGCTTCTTACGGAATGGGTTTAATGCGCCCCGTATATTATTGCAATGGTAAACCGCAGGGTTTGTTTAAATATAAAAACAGAACCACAGGTATAGCTTCCACGGCTGGTAAGTATGCTTCGGCTTTTGCGCTCGGTTCCGAATTACTTGCAAAATACTATCCCGATTATGCTGAAAAAATTAAACAGAAATCAATTGACGCTTACGAATGGGGCAAAGAGAACCCTGGTGTTTGCCAAACAGCGCCAGCAACTTCTCCCTATTTTTATGAGGAAGACAACTGGGTTGATGACATGGAGCTTGCGGCCGTACAGGTGCGGAATATTTCGGGAAAAGACGGATTGCTTGACGAAGCCGTAAAATACGGAGCTCAGGAAGTATCCACTCCCTGGATGGGAGCCGACACTGCCCGCCATTATCAGTGGTACCCGTTTATAAATCTTGGACATTATTATCTTGCTAAAGAAAATAATAAAAAAGTTTCGGAAGAGTTTATTGGGAACATGAAGGCCGGATTGGAAAAAATATATTCGCGCGGTAAAAATAACATGTTCATTAACGGAATTCCTTTTATATGGTGCTCCAACAACCTTGTGGCCGCAGCTATAACACAAGCCAACCTGTATTATAAATTGACCAAAGACGACACATATTGCGAAATGGAAGCTTCTTTGTGCGACTGGCTGTTTGGCTGTAACCCCTGGGGCGCATGTATGATAGTTGGCTTGCCTGATTATGGCTCTACACCCACCGATGTACATTCCTCGTTGCTTGCAGTTAAAGGCTATAAAATTACCGGGGGATTGGTTGACGGCCCCGTTTACGGAACAATTTACAGGATGCTGAAGGGCTTGAATTTGACAAGACCCGATAAATACAAAGATTACCAATCGGATTACGTTGTTTACCACGATGACCGCGGCGATTATTCCACAAACGAACCAACCATGGATGGAACTGCAAGTCTTGCGTATTATCTTTCCGCAAAGCAAGTGGAAGGGAACAGCGGTTCTGTTGATACGGGTTTTACTTATAGCCAAGGCGGTATTATAAGAGCAGACAGAACTAAAAAACAAATCAGTCTTGTTTTTACGGGGCATGAATTTGCCGAAGGGTACGATGTATTGAAAAAAGTTTTTGAAAAACATAATATTAAAGCCGGCTTCTTTTTTACAGGCGATTTTTACCGCGATAAAAAATTTGACGGACTTCTTAAAGAGCTTAAAGAAAAAGGGCATTATCTTGGCGGGCATTCTGATAAACATGTCCTTTATGCGCCTTGGGAAAAAAGAGATTCAACGCTTGTTACAAAACAGGAGTTTCTTGATGACTTATCAAGAAACTACGCTGAAATAGCTAAGTTCGGCGTTGAAAAAGAAGACGCGCCTTATTTTCTGCCTCCTTACGAGTGGTACAATAGTCAAATTGCAGCATGGTGCAAAGAGATTGGCATTACATTAATTAATTTTTCGCCGGGTACATCTTCCAATCAGGATTGGACTGTGCCTGTTAAAGGCGAACCTTATTACAGCAGCGATACTCTTTATAACCGTATACTCAACTTTGAAAAAAAGAACCCTGACGGATTAAACGGATTCATACTACTTACGCACATGGGTACGGACCCGCGTAGAACGGATAAATTCTATAACAGGATGGAAAGCCTGATTACGGAACTTGAGAAAAGAGGTTATAAGTTTGTTCGTATAGATAAGTTGCTTGGTAATAAATAAATATAAGAATTATGAGGCTGTCTAAAAGGGCAGCCTCTTTTATTAGTACGCAATATCACTCAGACAGCTTGTTACCAGGTAGTTATAAAACTCATTATTTTTGTTAAGAACATCATCGTGCGCAAGGGGAGTGTAGATAAATGTGACTCTGTTGTTTTTTAGCTGAGCCGTGGATAACTCATTTTCATTAACCGATAAATACGGAATGTTCCAGCCTGTAAAATCTTCCATCATGGAAATACACTGGGCTTTTGTTCCGCCTTCTTCCGTATATATGTTGATATACCTTCCTTTGTAATGGTCAATCCAGTAAATAAATTTTTCCATTTGTCCGTAGAGCGCATCAAACATATAAACTTCTTTGATTTTATCAGTCATCCCGCCGTGCATTAATATGTAAGACATTACGCGGTAAGCGCCGCTATGCCCTGAAAGAACAATTTTCCCAACATTTTTATTCGGTATTTTCTTCAACTCAAATAGTTTTTCCAGAGCTTCGTTGATAAACTTTACAAAGCCATCCTTTTCTTCAAGTTTGCCGCCAAACGAGTCAGGCGCGAATTTTGGCCCTTCAGGAATAACAAGTATGGCGTTCTTTTGACTTTTTTCAAGCTGCTCGGCAAGCTCATATTTTTTTAATGTGCTGTCTGTTGAATTCCACCAACCGTGGAAATGAATTATTAAATCGGTAGTTCCGGTTTGTTTGTAATTTGCGGGAATATAAAATAAAACTGTATTGTCGCAATAATGAATATCCGCAGGGAAGAATTTATCTTTGTATTTATAACCTTCCGCGCGGCCCTTATGGGGGAAAGGAGCATTGTTCATTTTTATTTTAATTATTTCTCCCTGAAAAACTTTTGAGCCAATGTTATTTTGAGAGTATGCAGACATATAAAAGCTCCACATAAATAAAATTAAAATTCCAACATGTCTCATTTTTTATCCACGTTTTGTTTGTGCTCTCTTAAAATAAATAAAAGATTCATATTAAAAAATAAAGAAGAGTACTTATTTTGCCGCGTAACGGAAAGGGTAGTTATATAATTCAATATGGATTTTAAAAGCGGATTACTGTTTAAAATAAAAAAAAGGAAAGAGAAGAAATTCCTCTTTCCTTTTAGTAGTAAATAAGGACGAGAGCTATTTCATAATAACCATTTTACGGGTCTGGGTATAATCGCCGGCTTTTAATGTATAATAGTAAATGCCGCTTGCAACGGTTTTATTGAATTCAACCGTATAACGGCCTTTTGCTTTTTCTTCATTAACAAGAGTGGCAATCTCTCTGCCCAAAACGTCATAGACTTTTAATGTAACATGGCCTGCAATTCCAATCTCGTACTGAATTGAAGTTGAAGGGTTGAAAGGGTTTGGATAGTTCTGGTACAATGCGTAATTCATTGACTGTAACGTTGATTTTTGAGGCGCGCCCGTAACAACAACATTGTACTGTACGTCATCAAAATAAACGCTTCCGGTTTTTGCTCCGTTGGCCAATTGTTTAACGGCCAAACCTGTAAAATACTCAATTCCGCCCGCGCAGCTAATTGATTTTACCGGCAGTTTTATTATTTTCCAGCCTGTCCAGTTTAACGTATCGGCTACAACTTCAACATCAATGCCGTTAGCGTTAAATAAATATTCAAGGGCATTGCCGCTGTTATCTCCAAAAACCCAAATGGCAAAGTCGCACGAAATACCTGTAATGTTTGGCTTCTGGCCATCGGTTACTTTGCATATTCCGTTTGAGGAATTAAACGCATAATTCAGTTTTGCCGAAGATGAACCGCTGATTTTTCTATCGCTTGCAAGTACAAATGTAGAAGCTATTGTATCAATGTTGCTCTCGGCTGTTTTAACAAGGCTCCAGCCTGCAATACTTTCAAGGTTATCTATAACCGTACCCGATTGATATTTATCGCATTCGGTAACAAAAGGTATTTTAACCGTAGCGCCCATCTGAATACCCTCGGCGTCATAAGCCTTTCCATTCAAAAGGAAATAGTAACCGGCGTTATTGGTTAAGGCGTTTTTAGCCTCAAAAGTAACAATGCTTTTATCCGCGGTATTTATTTTTACACTTGCAAGTGTCTGTTTTTCGTTATTTGCATTATATAATTCAACATTACCCATCAGGCCAGCCATTGTCATAGGCGCGTCAAATTGCAATTTGAACTGACATGTTGTGCTTATATTTGTCTGATTGGCAGCGGGATAAGTGCTTGCTATAGATAAATGGTCTCTTAAACGAGTTGTGAATGAAAAGACCAGCGGTTTTTCGAACGATTTATTAAACAGATTTTTAGCCGAAGTATCAATTTTAACCGTATACTTTGTAAGCTTTGCAAATGGTGATGAAGGTATAAACTTCAATGCGGCGTCATTATTAAGCCAAACAATTTTGCCCGCTATGGAAGGAGTTATTGAAAAACCGGCTTCGGTACTAGTCCTATCCATTATTTGTCCGAACACAACTGAAATTGTATCCACGGTTTTAACGCTGTCCGCTTTATCAGCCGGGTAATAAGAAGAAACTACCGGAATAGCGTTAGGTCTGCAATGAGCAGTAATGCCCCATGCAACCGGGGTTACTTTTTCGTGACCTGTGTTAACATCAGACCAATCGTAGATGGCGTTTTTACCATTAAGTATTCCTCCGTAATTACCAGCATTTTTATCTCCGTAAGGATCATTTACATACACTGTATGTCCGGTTCCGTAATGCCCAACAATCATAACAATATGCGCGGCTGTCAATCCGACGGAACAAACTATGTACGGGTAACTTTGTCCGAGTTCGGAAAGAATAAGATCGAATGAAACATTATCAGTTCTTTCGGAATAAACGCCATGTTTTGTAAGGAACGAAACCGCGTTGGAATACGGAGAGCCGTCATCATTCCACATATAACCATGAGCGCCTGACGGCCAGCCGGTATAGCCTGTAAAAGTATATCCTCTGTATGTATATGGATCGGATAGATATAAACCGTAGTTGCTTATATGTCCATGTGTTGTAAACGGCCATTTGGCCAATATGCCATAAGAAGCCAAAGCCTGAACGCAGCTTGTGGCTCCGCAGCACGAACTGCCTTCGCCCCAGTCTTCTCTCGAATCGAGCACCTGGTGTATGTGTACATAATCAGGAAGGCTATCGGCGGGTTTTTTGCTAAGCAAAGCTCGTTCACTTGTAAAATATTCAACTGTAAGAGGAGATGTCTGTTTATACAGTACCACCGGAGCTGATTTCTGAAGCGCTGATGTTAAATGAATTGATTGAATTTCTCTTGAACCGTATGTCTGGTAAACAATGCTGTTTGTCAAAGCGTTATATACAGGCTCAAGTTCAATAACATTCGAGGTATTTGATAAATTATCAACAAATTCTCCTTTCGAGCCGGCAACGTAAATATCCGCGTTTAATAATTGTTCTTTCTTAAAATCTATATCTTTTTTAACAAATATTATCTGTGTACTGTTGTTTAACCAGCTTACATCTTCTCCGTCCGCAACGTAATAAGTCGAGTTTGTTGTCAGGTCGGTTGTAAAGATTTTTAATCCGTCATTGGTGTAAGCTACCGATTTGCTGTCGGGAGACCAGACCGCGTTTGCATATCCGTCCTTTGAATCGGTAATCGTTTTCTTTGAGCCGGAAGCAATATCAAGCAGCCATAGCTGTTCCTGAGCATCCCTGTATAGTAATTTGTTCCCATCGGGAGAAATAGGCGCTCTGTTGGAATAAGTTCCAAGGGCTATAACCTTGCGTTGCCCGTTATTGATAATGACGGCATTGTTTTCGTAAGTATAGGCAATGGCGCCGTTATCAGAAAAGCTGACTTGTCCCGCGTTTTTTGTCGGCGTTTCGAACTTTGTCATAGTTCCTTTTACAAGGTCGTAAACAGCGGGGCATTGAAGGTCGGTTGAGGCGTCAATATATTTGAAACCAATTAACTTTCCGTCTTTCGAAAAGCTCATATATCTGCCGCAGCCGGGCGCCGAGAATAGCTTTGTAACGGATCCGTTAATTTCTTTATATACGCATGAATGATGTTCATCCGTAAAAACAATTCCGTATGGAGTGTTTACCGGCGAGCTGATGTATCCTTTGGGGCGTATTTGAGAAGTGTGGCTTTGTGAGTATGTTAAGCTAAGTTGCGTTATAAATAAACAAATTCCAAGAACAAAAAAAATAGTTTTTTTTGTAACAAAACGGCTCATAGTGTATCTCCGGATATGTCGATAAAAAATAAAAAAACCTTATTCAATAATATCCATTTATTGAAACAGATACAATATGAAAAGTAGTTATTACGACAAATAATAGCATGTAACTCATGAAATGTTTTTGAAACAACAAAAAGGCTGCCCGTTAACAGGAGCAGCCTTTTTAATAAGGGGTAAAAAGCGGGTTTATTTCAAAATAATCATCTTGCGTGTCATCGAGTAATCGCCGGCGCGCAGTGTATAATAATAAATTCCGCTTGCAAGCGGTTTGTTAAACTCAACCGAATGAGTACCGGCGGCTTGTTCCTCATTTACAAGAGCAGCCATTTCTCTGCCTAATACATCATATACTTTTATTGAGACAAAACCTCTTGAGCCAACCGAATACTGAATTGTAGTAGACGGGTTGAACGGATTAGGGTAGTTCTGGTAAAGAGTGTAGTTCATTTTAGCAACATCGGGAGTGTTTTCTTTTACTGATGTTACAACATCATACTGCGCGTCATCAAAATAAACAGAACCGGAAGCGGCGCCGTTAACTGTTCGGTTGATTGCAAGTCCGGCAAACATTTTTTTACCTGTGCCTGCCAAAGCGGAAGCAGGAACGTGCTTAAGCTTCCAGCCGGACCAGTTGAGAGTATCCAGTAAAACAGATACGTTACTGCCGTTAATATTAAAAACAGCATCAATTGTATTCATGCTCAGGTCGCCAAAAATCCAGATACCGAAATTGTTGGAAATATCGGCGGTATTGTTATCGTTAATAAGGCAACGGCCATTGGCGGAGTTAAATACATAATTTATTTTTCCTGAACCTTGTCCGGATATTTTTCTATCTACCGCAAAGGCGATATTTGTTGAGTTTGTATCAATACCAGTTGAACCGGAGTTTGTTTTTGCAACGCTTAAAGTGCTTATGCTTTCAAAATTATCTACTACGGTACCCGAAACATATTTTTCCGCATCGGTAACAAACGGTACCTTAACAATTTCCGAAAGAGGAATGCCGTTGGCATCTACAATTTTATCGTTAAACAACAAATAATAAATTGTGTTGCTTGCCATTGCGTTTTTAGGCTCAAAAAACAAAACGCCTTTCCCATCCGCCTGTGTGCTTATTTTAACGCTTGCAACGGCCTGTTTTACATCGCTTCCGTTATACAGTTCAACTTTGCCTACAAGGTTTGTATACGGAACCGCCGCGTCGAATAAAACTTTGAATTGAGCGGTTGTGCTTATATTATTTTGTGAAACTGCCGGGTAAGTTTGAACAATTGAAAGCTTATTTCGAGAGCCTGTTGTAAACGAAAATGAAAGGGCTTTATCCAGTTTTTTATTATAGATATTATAAGCTGACGTATCAAGCTTTACCGTATAAGTTGTGGTTTTGGAAAAAGAACCGTTTACTTTAAAGTTAAGCGTCTGGTTGCTGTTTGTCCAAATGAATGTTCCCTGAACAGCGGGTGAAATTGAGAATGCCGCTTCAGTGGACGCCGTGTTCATAATATAGCTGAAGGAAATTGAAATGGTGTCGGCATTCTTTACATTGGTTTCGCCATCCGTTGGAGAAAACGAAACAACCGAAGGAGCGGCGTTTGGTTTAAACCTTGCAATAACGCCCCAAACAACCGGAGTAACTTTCTGGTGGCCGGTATTCGCGTCCGACCAATCGTATATGGCATTTTTACCGTTTCTTATATAACCGTAACTTCCAACATTTTTATCGCCGTAAGGGTCGTTAAAATAAAGAGTATGCCCGGTTCCATATTGGCCAATTGCAAGAACAACATGTCCGGACGTAAGACCAGTGGAACAACAAATGTAAGGATATCCGTACGAAAACTCATAAGTGAGGTTTGCAAACAAAACATTATCGCTGCGCGAAGCAGTAATGCCGTGACGTTGCAGATAAGAAACGGAATTAGAGTAAGGCGAGCCGCTCGCATTCCACAAGTAACCGTGGCCTCCGGCGTACCAATAGCTGTAACCGGTAAACGTATAATTGTTAAATGTGTATGGATTTGAAATATAAATACCGTAATTGCTTTGATGGCTGTAAACAGTCATTGGCGAAGGAGGGAGAATTCCATAAGTTGCAATTGCTTCCATACAGCTTGTTGCGCCGCAGCATGATCTTCCCTGATCCCAGTCCTCTCTTGTATCATATACCTGGTGAATATGTACCCAGTTTGGTTCATCGGCCGGTTTGTTTAACAGGGCAACAGGCCTGTTGTAAAAATTAATGTTTAAAGGAGCGTCAAGCTTAAATACCACCTGATTATTTGTCTGTTTTAGTTGTGCCGAGAGATTAATTGAACGAATTTCTCTGTTTGAATATGTATGATAAAGAACCGTGTTTGTAAACGAATCGTAAACCGGTTCCATCTCAAAAACGTCTTTTGTATTTGTTAACGCGTTTACAAACTCGCCTTTAGCGCCGGCTATAAAAATATCCGAATTCAACAGACGAACTTTTTCAAAATCTATCTCTTTTTTGTAAAACACAATTTGTTTGCTGTCGCTTGTCCAGCGCGGTTCTTCGCCTTCGCTTATATAGTAAGTCTTATTTGAGGCAATATCAATTGTATAAATTCCAAGTCCGTTTGTTGTAAAGGCAATACTTTTACTATCCGGAGACCATACGGCGTTTGCATATCCCGCTTTACTGTCCGTAATCATTTTCTTCTGACCGTCAGAAAAAGTTAAAAGCCAAAGCTGGTCATTATCGTCTCTGTAAATAACAGCCGAGCCATCCGGAGAAATTGGAGCTCTGTTTGAATATGTTCCTAAATTGTAGTTCGTTTTAATGCCGTTTTTTAAAATTACAAGATTATTTTCGTATGTGTAGGCAATTGTGCCGTTATCCGCAAATGTAACCTGTCCGGCATTCTGTGTCATATCTTCCAGTTTTGTTGCCGTACGGGTTTGTAAATTGTAAATGGCGGGGGTTTGCAAACCTGTAAGTGAATCGATAAACTTATATCCTATTACAGTGCCTTGTCTGTTGATTGAAACGTATCTGCCGCATCCGGGTGAAGCAATCAGTTTTTCCGTTTTGCCGTTGTTTGTCAAATAAAGCGCGGAATTATATTCATCCGTAAAAATGTAACCTGACGATGTGTTTTGAGGAGCGCTTAAATAACCTTCAGGCAGACTTTCATTTGATTTTGTTTGTGGATATATTATGCTGCCGAACGAAAGAAATAAAGCAATTCCGAGAACAAAAAAAATATTTTTTTTGTTGAGTAATGTGGACATAGTATTTCTCCGATAGAAAGAAAATTATAAAAAAACCTTGCGGTAATAATATTCAAATAATGTAAAAAAAACAAATAAAAGGTCAACAAACAATTATGAATAACGAAACTTATGTGCTCGATTTACAAAAAAACAGAAGAAGCATAAGGGCTTTTTCGGATAAAACCATAGAAAAAGAAAAAATTGAAAAAATACTGGAAGCCGGCAGATGGGCCCCGAGCGCGATGAACGAACAACCATGGCGTTTTATTTATGCTTTTAAAAACCAGGACGAGTCTTATAAGAAAATATTTTCTGCTTTGGCAGAAGGTAATCAAATTTGGGCTTCTTCAGCTCCAGTGCTATTAGTAGTAATTGCTAAAACTAAATATGATTATAACGGCGCTGAAAACAAACACGCATGGTATGACGTAGGGCAGGCTATGGGCGCTATTTCGTTGCAGGCTACCGAAGCTGGTATTTATTTGCACCAGATTGGCGGTTTTTCTCCGGAAAAGATTAAAGAAGCCTTTCCGTTGCCTGAAGGTTATGAGCCTGTTGTTGTATTCGCGGCTGGGTATAAGGGTAATCCCGATTTTTTACCTGATAATCTAAAAGTTCGCGAAACGGCCGAAAAACAACGAAAGCCTTTGGATGAATTGGTTTTTAAATTTTAATGTGACAAAAAAACAGCGTCCGCTGCGGGCGCTGTTTCTTAATACTCGGGTTTAATGTGAATTTTTATTTAATAATTCCAAGCTCTTTAAGAGCTTTAAGTGAAATCTCTTTTCTACACTTTATAAAATTTTTATTTTCCGTGCCTGTGTACTGTACGCATGTTGCAAAAAAATAAACGTTGTCTTTTGTTTCAACATAACCTGTGAACCAACCGGTGTTTTCCTTTATCTCTTTCTTCCTTGTTTCTGTTTGTGCCCAGCCGGTTTTGCCTCTAAGCGTATATTCATCTGTTTTTTGCTGAATCATAATCCTTTTTACAATATCCATGTTTCTTTTAGAAAAGGGGAGGCTGCCTGAATATAATTTCCGTAGCAAGTTAATCTGTTCCCGCGGCGTAATTCTCAAATTTCCGTGAAGCCAGAATTGATCAATTCCCCCGCCAATATTCTGGTTGCCATATTTTATTTTTTTGATCCACAAATTCATTAGATTGCTGCCCACACGGCGCGCAAGTTCCTGATAATACCAGTAAGCCGAGACTTTGAAAGCCGATTCCAGCGTCTGATCCTTGTTCCACTCCTCATTATCATGCTTTACGCCGTCCCATTTTATAACATAATTCTCGTCCGGTATGACTCCGGTTTGCAAACCTATTAACGAATTGTAGATCTTAAAAGTGGAAGCGGGGATAAATTGCTGTTTGAACTGCGCTTTATTATATAGTATATATTTGTCCGCTTTCAAATCGTAAATGCTTATGGAACCCTTAACGCCATATTCGTCAAAAAACTTTTTAAAATCGTTCCGTGTTGTAATTTTTTGCGCGGGCGCGGTAAACAGACACGCTGTAAATAAAGATAGAAGTAATAATGCTTTCATTTTTAATTATTTGTTAGTTCATTAATATTTAAAATAATCGATTATATGCAATAAAGCGAGGAAGATAAAAAATATGGAGGTAAACAGGAGACGTGCTTATTAATATTTTCTTGATTGAGGCGGTACTTGGCGTGTTTGACTGGAAGTAGCCATGAACATTTATTGCCTTAAATAAATTGTATTATAACCCGTTATTTGTTTACTGTTTTTATATAAATAAATTAATTTACAGTATAGATCCCAAAAAGTAAAAAGTTATAAAAAATAATTAATTGAAAAATTAATACGTAAAACATTGATTTTTGATTGTAAAAACAATACTTTAGCAAACTTAATAAGATTATGATTGCCCAAAATGTCCAAAATATAAAAGAAAAAATCGAAGAGTGCTGTTTAAAAAACGGACGAAAAATAGCGGACGTAAAATTAATAGCCGTTTCAAAATATTTCGGAGTAAACGAAATAAAAGAAGCGTACAGCGCATCGGTTACAAACTTTGGCGAGAACAAAGCACAGGAACTTGACGCAAAATACAAAGAGTTGGGTGACCTTGTAACATGGCATTTTATAGGACATCTGCAGTTGAACAAGGTAAAGTACGTTGTTAAGCCAGCCGGGATTATTCATTCTGTGGATTCCGTTAAACTGGCTGAAGAAATCAATAAACGCGCGTTATCCGTAGGAAAGATTCAACAAGTACTGCTCGAAATTAAAACCTCTGACGAAGCTACTAAATTCGGTTTTAAAGACGAAGACGCAATCTTTAAAGCGGCGGACTATTGCTCGGTTTCTTCTAATCTTAAGCTGACAGGGTTAATGACCATTGCTCCTTATACACATGACTCGCGTCTTATCAGAAACTGTTTTTCTTCTCTCCGTACTTTAAAAGAGAAGCTCAATAACAGAGGATTTAACCTTACTGAGCTTTCTATGGGCATGACAAACGATTTTGAGATTGCAATTGAGGAAGGCAGCACCTTTGTAAGAATTGGAACTGCCATTTTTGGCGAACGTAACTATAATTAACGGTTTTTATTATGAAGTTTTCTCCTTTAAGTATAAAAAAACAGGAATTCGGCGCTTCTTTCAGAGGATATAATAAAGAAGAAGTTCAGGCCTATCTGGAAAGGCTGGCTGACGAATTTGAGGTTTTACAGGCGCAGAATGAAAAACTTAAGGAGGACGTGGAGAATCTTCAGCCTCAGCTTGATGAATATAAAAGAATTGAAAAAAATCTTCAGGAAACATTATTAAAAGCTCAGGAGTCTTCAACTAAATCTATCGAGTCTTCTAAAAAACAAACTTCGCTTATGGTTAAGGAAGCCGAAATCAAGGCTTCGCAAATTGTTGAAAAGGCAAGAGAGACAGCCGATGAAATTAGAAGTTCGGTAATTACTTTGCGTGAGGAACGCGATCTGATTCTTGCAAGGCTTAAAGCCATTGTTTCTTCTCAGGCCGCCTTGTTTGAACTCAAGATAGAAGAGCAGGCGCAGCCGGTAAAAAAGCAAGAGGCAAAACCGGTTAAGACAAATAATTACGATTTGAACATAGATGAAATAGTAAACAAACTTTTATAATATTAAAATGAACACTCTTAAAGATAAAATAGACGAAGCGTTAAAAGTAATTCATTCAAAAACCGATAATGAATTTCCGGTTGGAATTATTTTGGGAACGGGTCTTGGCGGACTTGTAAAGGAAATTACAGTTGAACACGAAATTGATTACGGACAAATACCGCATTTCCCGCTTTCAACAGTCGAATCGCACCAGGGAAAGCTTATTTTAGGCAAACTTGGCGGAAAAAATGTAGTTGCCATGCAGGGGCGCTTTCACTATTATGAAGGCTATACCATGCAGCAGATTACTTTTCCTGTCAGGGTAATGAAATTTTTGGGTGTTAAGACGTTGCTTGTTTCCAACGCCTGCGGAGGAATGAATCCTCAGTTCAGAAGAGGGGATGTGATGCTGATTACAGACCACATTAACCTGCTGGGAGGCAATCCTCTTATTGGTCCAAACGAAGACGAATTGGGGCCGCGGTTTCCTGATATGAGCGAACCATACAACCTTGAGCTTATAAAGATAGCCGAAGAGATTGCTTTGGAAAACAAAATAAAACTCCAGAAAGGAGTTTTTGTGGCTGTTGCGGGTCCGAACCTTGAAACAAAAGCCGAATACAGGTTTTTAAGAGGCATAGGCGCTGACGCGGTTGGCATGTCAACAGTGCCCGAAAACATTGTTGCAAACCACATGGGCATTAAGGTGCTTGGTTTTTCAATAATAACCGATGAGTGTTTTCCTGATTCGCTTCAGGCTGTTAATATGGATGAAATTATTAACGCGGCAATGAATGCCGAACCGAAGATGACGCTGATTATGAAAGAAGTAATTAAAAAAATAAAATGAGTAAAAAGAACATTCTTGGCTTTTTAATGCCGGTTATGCTGGCTGTAGTGATTTTTGCTTCCAATTTTTTAAACACAACATTGTTTAATTTTGGAGACTTGAATTTTTCCGTCTGGTTTGTTCTTTCCGTTCTTTGTTTTGTCTGCGGTTGGACAATTGATCAATACCTTGGCTGGGAACTTGGGTGCAAAGTTATTTTTTCGGTGCTTATTGCAACTACATTGATAAGCATACTTGTTGTATCGTTCTTTAATTCATATTTTAATGTTTACAACATAATTGCGGAAAATCTTATACTTTTTAGCCTAAGGAACATAGCTCTTGGCTCAATCGGTCTTTTTGGAATGGCTGTTGTTGAAGTGATAAACCTGCGGCGTCAGATGGCTGTAAACGAAGAAAAGATAAAGACTTTGGAAATTCTTAACGTTAATTCCAAAAAGGAAGCGGAACTGGCTCTGAAAGAAGCAAAACTGACAGCCGAAAAAATAATTTTTGAGGCCGAAGCAAAGGCTAAAAATACAATTTTGAAAAAAGAAAGAATAGAAAACGAATTGAAAGAGTTCATATTGATTGAACGCGATTTAATTAAAAAATACGAAGAAAAAGAAAATATTTAGAATTAATTCCATTTTACAGGTAATATGTTTAAGCAAAATATAGAAAAAATCGGATATCCCGAGATAGAAGAAAAAATTTTAGAATTCTGGAAAGAAAATAAAATCTTTGAGAAAAGCGTAACTACGCGCAGCGATAACAAACCGTTTACTTTTTATGAAGGTCCGCCTACTGCAAACGGTAAGCCGGGCATACACCATGTTATGGCCCGTTCGTTAAAGGATCTGGTATGCAGATACAAAACATTGCAGGGTTACCAGGTTCGCAGAAAGGCCGGTTGGGATACCCACGGGCTTCCTGTGGAAATTGAGGTCGAAAAAGCTCTCGGTATAAAACACAAAAGCGAAATTCCCGGTTTTGGAGTTGCAAAGTATAACAAGGCCTGCCGGGATTCTGTTTTTACCTACAAAGACTTGTGGGAAAAAATGACTACCCGCATGGGGTACTGGGTCGATCTCAATTCTGCCTATGTTACCTGTACAAATAATTATATCGAGTCTGTTTGGTGGGCGCTTAAAACTTTGTTCGATAAGGGCCTTATTTATAAGGACTATAAGGTTGTTCCTCAGGATCCCAAATCGGAAACGGTTCTTTCCTCTCACGAGCTTGCTCTTGGGTATAAAGAAACGAAAGACCCTTCCGTATATGTGTTTTTCAAAATTAAAAACGATGACGCGTATTTTCTTGTATGGACGACTACTCCGTGGACGCTTATTTCGAATGTGGCTCTTGCAGTCGGGGCCGAAATTGATTATGTGAAGATTAATTCGCAGGGGCAGAAAATAATTCTTGCAAAAGAACGCCTTGCGCTTTTTGAAAACGAATATGAAATTGTTCAGGAATATAAAGGCAAAGACCTTGAAGGTATTGAATACGAACAATTAATGAATTATGTAAAGCCCGATAAAAAGGCGTTTTATGTAATTTTGGGAGATTTTGTAAGTACCGAGGACGGTTCCGGTATAGTTCACATTGCACCCGCTTTTGGAGCAGACGATTATGAGGTCTCAAAAAAATACGGACTTCCCATGCTTCAGCCTGTAAACAGGGCCGCCTGTTTTACAGAAGAAGTTACCGATTATGCCGGTCAGTTTGTTAAAGATGCGGATCCGGCTATTATAAAGCAATTGAGAGAAGAAGGCAAATTGTTCAAAAAAGAAACAATTACCCACTCTTACCCGTTCTGCTGGCGTTACGATAACGTTCCGGTTATTTATTATGCAAGGGAATCATGGTTTATTAAAACCACTTCAATTGCCGATAAAATGGTTGCCCTTAACAAAACAATCAACTGGTGCCCGCCTGAAGTAGGTTCCGGAAGATTTGGCAACTGGCTTGAAGAAAACAAAGACTGGGCGCTTTCGCGCGACAGGTTCTGGGCTTCGCCTTTACCTATATGGGTCAGCGAAGACGGAAAGGATATGTTTGCCATTGGCAGCATTGAAGAACTTAAAGAAGGTTTTGTTGTTGAAGACGGAAAGAGAATATCGGTAAAAGATGTTCCTGAAATTGATCTGCACAAACCTTTTGTGGATACCGTACTTTTTGAAAGAAACGGAAAAATCTACAAACGTACTTCCGAACTTATAGACGTTTGGTTCGATTCCGGTTCGATGCCTTTTGCACAGTTCCACTATCCGTTCGAAAATAAGGAATGGTTCGAAAAGAACTTTCCCGCGGATTTTATTTGCGAAGGTATAGACCAGACTCGCGGATGGTTTTATACAATGCACGCCATTTCCACAATGCTTTTTGACAGCATAGCGTATAAAAATCTTATTGTCAACGAGCTTATTCTTGATAAGAACGGACTGAAAATGTCCAAATCCAAAGGCAATACCGTAGATCCTTTTGTGCTGTTCGATAAATACGGCGCTGATGCCACAAGATGGTATCTTATTACAAACAGTCCTCCGTGGAGACCTACTTTATTTGACGAAGAAGGACTTGTTGAAGTTCAAAGAAAGTTTTTTGGCACTTTGCTTAATACATATTCTTTCTTTGCGCTTTATGCAAATATTGATAAATTTGAATTTAAAGAAGAACTGGTTCCGTATGCCGAAAGGCCGGAAATTGACAGATGGATAATTTCCAAACTCAATTCGCTGGTTATTGAATACCAGGAATTGATGGATAATTACGATGTAACAAAAGCCGCAAGAGCGGTGTCAAGCTTTGTGATAGATCACCTTTCGAACTGGTACGTAAGAAGATGCCGCAGACGTTTCTGGAAATCGGAAATGAACAAAAACAAGCTTTCGGCTTATCAGACGCTTTACGAATGCCTGTTGACCATTTCCAAGCTAACGTCTCCGTTTGCGCCTTTTATTTCGGAAGAGATATACAGAAACCTGAATACGGTGGCTAAAAGAGAAAAATCGGAATCTGTACACTTGACAGAGTTCCCAAAAGTTACTTATATTGAAAAAGAGCTCGAAGAAAAAATGGGCGTGGCCCAAAGCGTAGTATACCTTACAAGGGCAATGCGTGCAAAATCTAATCTTAAGGTTAGACAGCCGTTACAGAAAATAATGGTTGTTGTTGAAAACAGCAGACGCGAAGCGCTAAAAGGGATGAGCGATGTAATTCTTGATGAAGTAAATATTAAAGAACTTGTAGTTCTTGATGATGACAGCGGAATAGTAAATAAATCCGCCAAGGCTAATTTCAAATCCATAGGGCCAAAATTCGGCAAGAAGGTTAACCCTGTTGCAAATGCAATAAAAGGCCTTACAAAGGAACAGATTAGCAGCCTTGAAAAAGGAGAAGCAGTTGTTCTGAACGTGAATGGAGAAGATATTTCAGTTGTTAAAGACGATGTTGAGATAATCAGTACCGAAATTACCGGGTGGCTGGTGGAAACAGAAGGCGGGGTAACCGTGGCTATTGATACGGAGCTTACGCCGGAATTGATAAACGAAGGTTTGTCTCGCGAGTTTGTAAACAGAATTCAGAATATGAGGAAAGACGCCGGATATAACGTAACCGACAGAATAAACATATATGTTGAAGGAGACGGCGCTTTGATAGAAGCTGTAAAGCAGTTCAGCTCTTATATTGCAGCTGAAACGCTTGCCGGCAAGGTAAGTATAGAAAATAATTTAAATGGTTATAATCAAAATTGGCAAATCGGAGATCTTAACTGTTCTATTACAATTGAAAAGTTAGTTTCCTAAAAAAAGGAGTGGAGATATGGCAAAGAAAGTTACAACCAAAAAAGAAGCAGATAAAAAAGCTGCGGCAAAATCAGTAAAAACCAAGCCTCCTGTTAAGGAAGTGAAAAAAGAAACGGCTAAGCCAAAAGCTAAAACCAGTATAAAAGCTTCTGCCAAAAAGCCCGTTGAGAAAAAGGTTACTAATAAAAGTACCGCCAAAAAGGAAGATATGGAAAAGAAAACGAAAAAAGTTGAAGAGGTTGCGCCGCCTAAAGCTGAAACTCCTAAAAAAGCTGCGGCTAAAGGCTATGGTAAAAAGGATTTGGAACATTTTAGAAAAATAATTCTTGAAAAACGGGATGAAATTCTTGAACAGCTTCAGAACCTGAAAGAACAAATGATGGACCCTACTACCGGCGAGTATATTAACGAAAATTCTCCTTATTCGCTTCACATGGCAGAGCAGGGAACTGACGCAATGGAAAGAGAAAAAACTTTCCTTTACGCCCAAAGAGAAAATAAATTTCTTGGTTATCTTGAAGACGCCTTAAAAAGAATTGATTTGGGAACTTACGGTTTGTGCCTTGAATGCGTTGACGAACCGCAGCATCTGTGCCCGACTTGCCCGCTTATTCCTAAGGCAAGATTGGAAGCTGTGCCTCACAGTCAGCTTTGTATGCAGATTAAACAGAAACAGGAAAAACGTTAATGATAATAATTCTCAAATTTGTTAAATTGTAAAACGGGAGTAATTTGAGGGTTATTTTTGTAACTATATTTGTTGTTATAGTGGATCAAATTTCGAAATTGTGGGTAAAGGGATTTTCAATCCCTTTCCTGAATTTCAACCACAAAGGCATGGAGCTTGGCCAAAGCCACGATGTAATTGGTTCTTTCTTTCGTATTACGTTTGTTGAAAACCCCGGAATGGCTTTTGGATTTGATGTTAATTCCGGCGTTAAATTGTGGGTCTCGCTTTTTACTCTTGCCGCAAGTATAGGGCTTGCCGTGTACTTGTACTCTGTCCGCAAAAAAGAACTCAGCCTTCGCCTTTCGCTTTCATTTATTCTTGCCGGCGCTATTGGCAACCTTATTGACAGGCTTTTCTATGGTGTGTTTTTTGACTATTCCCCGCTTTGCTATGGCAGAGTAGTGGATTTTCTGGACTTCGATTTCTGGCATTTCACTATTTTGGGCAGGACTTATGACCGCTGGCCGGTTTTTAATGTGGCGGATATGGCTGTTTCTATTGGCGTTATTATTTTACTCCTTTTCTATAATAAGCGCTCCAATAGTATAAAAGCAGTCGGCAATTCAGTTGCCGAAGATAAAAATACGGAAACGGGCATTGTAGATCCGTCAGATGAAAAAAACAGCTCTACCGAGTCTTGAGCAAATTCTAAAACAGAAAGTTCTAAATAATTGATTTTCTCCTTTTTTTTTATAAATTAAAATATAAATGGAGATGCGCGCAATACTGTATGTGGTAAAATAGTATGACTGTTTGTTGTAATGACGGTATTGTGTTTTAAATAAAGATATTATTCCCTCCGGTTGTTAGGTGTTTAAATCGGTTTTGTATTATGAGAATATTGGCAATTTCGTTTATAGTAATTGTATTAGATCAATTAGCAAAATGTTTGGTTAAGGGCTTTACGCTTCCTTTTACAGGTTCCAGGCATAATGGAATACTTCCATACGGCAGCGTTAATGTTATTAAAGGCTTTATTGAACTGACAAATATTGAAAATCCGGGTATTGCTTTCGGGTTGTATTTCGGCGCGGAATTAAAGGCTGTTATGACTATCTTTACAGTCCTTTTAGTTATTGGTTTGCTTATATATCTTAACCATCTGAAAAATGCGAGAATTGAATACAGGCTTGGAATTGCTTTTGTAATTGGCGGCGCAATGGGCAACCTGATTGATAGAGTGCTTTACGGCGCTATTTATGGTTATGCTCCGCTTTTTTTAGGCAATGTGGTGGATTTTATTCAAATACGGATTTTTGAGGTTTCGCTGTTTGGCAGATACTATGACCATTTGCCCGTATTCAATATTGCCGATATGGCTGTTACAATAGGCGTTATACTGATACTTGTTTTTTACAAAGCTCCCGAAAAAGGCGGCGATGCCGAAGAAACTTTGCTGACAAATGAAAGTTCCAATAAGGAAACATTTTCCCAAAATAAAAAAGCTGAATAATGGCAAAAATTATAACCGAAAAAAAAATAAGAATTGAAATCCCCCTTGGTAAACATAAAGAAAGAGTGGATTCCTTTCTTACTTCAGCAGTGGAAAATGCGACGCGTACAAAAGCGCAAAAGTTTTTGGAAGAAGGCTTTGTGCTTGTAAACGGCAAAACAGTAAAACCAAGCTACAAGGTTTCTCCCGGAGATGTTATTGATATTACAATTCCTATTTCTCCCCGCCCGGACGAAATTGAACCGGAAGATATTCCTCTTGATATTGTTTATGAAGACGAATACCTGCTTGTTGTAAATAAGCCCGCGGGTATGGTTGCGCATCCGGCATTTGCAAATTATACAGGCACGCTTGTAAACGCGTTGCTGCATCATACGCAGACTTTGAGCAACTACAATTCTCCCGGCAGACCGGGAATTGTTCATAGAATTGATAAGGATACAAGCGGTTTGCTTGTTGTTGCAAAAGACGAGTGGACTCACGCGAAACTTGCAGAGCAGTTTGCAAAACACTCGCTTGAACGCGAGTACCAGGCTGTATGCTGGGGTATTATGAAAACGCCAAAAGGGGAGATTAATACAAATATTGTCAGAAGTAAAAAAGATAGAAAAGTATTTGTTGCAACCGACTCTCAGGAAGGAAAGACAGCGCTTACTTATTACGAAGTAGTTGAAGAATTTGAATTTGCTTCATTAGTCAAGCTGAACCTTAAAACAGGCCGCACACACCAGATTAGGGTTCATTTGTCATCAATTAACCACCCTATATTTGGAGATGCTACATACGGAGGAACTCAAATTGTTTATGGCGCCTCGCTTCCGAAAATGAAGAACCGTATTCAAAACCTTTTGCAAGTAATGCCGCGGCAGGCTTTACATGCAAAAACCATCGGTTTTATTCACCCGCATACAAAGGAATTTATTCGTTTTGATACCGAATTACCCGCGGATATGAAAGAACTGATCAGTAAACTTAAAGACTGATCAGCAAAGGCATTTCTTTCTTTATCCATTTAAAAACCCACTTATATTTAAGTGTATAAATTGTTATATTAAAACTTTAAATACGAAAAAACTAATAAGAAAAATACTATGCTTACTATTTATAATACGCTAACAAAGAAAAAAGAAGAGTTTGTACCTATTGTTCCGGGCGAAGTTAAAATGTACGTCTGCGGACCTACGGTTTACGATTATTTTCATATAGGAAATGCCAGATCGTTTATAATTTCGGACATAATACGCCGTTACCTTGAGTATAAAGGTTATGCTGTTAAATATGCTATGAACCTTACCGATGTTGATGATAAGATAATTAAAAAGGCAAATAAGGAAGGGGTGGAAGCAAAACAGGTGGCCGAAAAATTCAGTAAGGCCTTTTTTGAAGATATTGCAAAACTGAAAATTAAAAAAGCTAATATATATCCTCAGGCAACGGGGCATATTGAAGATATAATAGCGCTTATTAAAAAACTTGAAGAAAACGGTTACGCTTATAATGTAAACGGAAATGTTTTTTATAATGTGAATAAATTTGAAGGTTACGGCAAGCTGAGCGGAAAGAATATTGAAGAACTGGAATCCGGCTCGCGCGTGGAAATAAATGAAGAAAAAAACAGCCCGCTCGATTTTGCATTATGGAAAAAAGCGAAAGAAGGCGAACCCTTCTGGGATAGTCCCTGGGGCAAAGGCCGTCCTGGCTGGCACATTGAGTGTTCCGCTATGAGCTGTAAACATTTGGGCGAAACCTTTGACATTCATGCCGGCGGTAACGATCTTATTTTCCCTCATCACGAAAATGAAATTGCCCAAAGCGAAGCCGCAACAGGCAAAAAATTTGTTAATTATTGGCTGCATTTTGGCTTTTTGAATATTGATAACGAAAAAATGTCCAAGTCTCTTGGCAACTTTTTTACCGCAAGGGATATTCTTAAAAAATACCCTGCCGAAGTTATACGTATCTTCTTTTTACAGACACACTATGCGGGGCCGTTGAATTTCAGCGATGAACTTCTTGATTCGGCTCAGAAGGGACTTGAAAAGATTACAAACCTTGCCGAAAAAGCGGATCAGGAAATTGCCGGGAATACCGGCAGCGCGGCAGTTGATTTTGATTTTAAGAAATTCTATGCCGAGTTCGAGGCCGCTATGGATGACGATTTCAATTCGCCGCAGGGTGTTGCCGTTATTTTCGATTTTGTCCGCGCGGCTAATAAAGCCATTGCCGAAAACCCCGAAGCTGGAAAGAGTTTTTATAAGGATATTAAAAGTTTCCTTCAAAAAACAGCCGCTGATGTATTGGGAATTGTTGATTTTTCCGCTCTCGAAGAAGAGTCTTCCGCATCGCTCGAAAACGAATTGATAGAATTGCTTATTAATCTGCGTCTTGATGCAAAGAAAGAAAAGAATTTTGCTCTTTCGGATAAAATAAGAAACGAACTCAACTCTCTTGGTATTGTTTTGCAGGACGGCAAGGATAAAACCACGTATAAAAAGAGTAAGTAGTTTAGTGTTTTTTATTTGATTAATGAATACTTATAATTGTTTATAATTAATTCCTATTGTTTAAGAATTTGTGCGTTTTGAAAAACACTTTTAGGAATAGGAGTAAAAATGTCTAAGATATTATTTGAACCGGGTTCACCGACTTTTAATGAGCTGATAGGCAATGGGAAGGTATTTAGTGTTCCTAAATATCAACGCGATTATTCTTGGGACTATGAAGAATGGGACGATCTTTGGAATGACATTGTTGGAATAGAAAAAGAAGGTGTCCACTACATGGGTTATGTTGTTCTTCAACACGGAGAGACGTCAAGAAATCTGATAATCATTGATGGGCAGCAGCGTATTGCAACACTTAGCATTTTGATATTAAGTATAATCAAACTATTGGAGGAATGGGTTGAGGTAAAATGTGAACCGGAACCTAATAAAAAAAGGGTTGAACTTATTAAAAACCAGTTTATCGGTTTTACTTCACCAAGTTCGCTAACATTAGTAAGCAAGTTGAAACTGAACCGGAATAATGACAGCTTTTATCAGAGTTATCTTTTGCGTTTGAGAAAACCTGTTTCCATAAGCGGTTTGAAGCCATCTGAAAGAAAAATGTGGAAAGCGTTTGTTTTTTTTCTCGAAAAACTCAAAGGAAAATTTGATAAAAGTAAAAACGGAGCCGAAGTTTCTGATTTTCTTGAACAATCCATTGCCGATAAATTGGTTTTTACTTCAATAACCGTAGGCGATGAATTAAATGCCTATAAAGTATTTGAAACTCTTAATGCACGTGGAGTAAAACTTTCTACAGGAGATTTAATAAAGAACTATCTCTTCTCAGAAGTTGCCAAAACAAGTGAGTTTGATCTTGATGAAGCAGAAAGACAATGGCAAAAAATTAATGATCTGTTACAAAAAAATGATTTACCTGTTTTTTTAAGACATTATTGGAATTCCACTAATCCGCTTGAAACAAAAGCTTCCTTATTTAAAGCCATAAAAAACAAAATATCAGGTCGTGATTCTGTTTTTAATTTTTTAGATGAACTTGAAGAAATAACTCCTGTTTATATTGCTCTGTCTGAAGCCGGAAATGAAATATGGAGCAAAGAACAAAGAAAATATATTGAAGAATTGTCTTTGTTTGGTGTGGTTCAGTGTTTTACATTGTTGATGGCTGCTTATAAAAAAATTAAGAGTAAAGATGAACAGGAATTTAATAAAATATTAAGAGACATTACTATTATTGTATTTAGGTATAATACAATTAGTAATCTGAATGCTAACCTCATGGAAAAAGCTTTTAATAAAACCGCTTTGGCAATATCGGAAGGTAAATTAAAAACATCACGTGATGTGTTTGAAAGCTTAAAAAACGAAGTCTATCTGAAAGACCAGTTATTTGAACAAAATTTCGCTTATAAATCCGTTAATACAAATAAAAGTAAAGTTTTAGCCAGATACATTCTATGTAAAATCGAAAGCCAATTATCAGGTATTGCGGTCGATTGGAATAACAGCAAGGTCTCAATAGAACATATTTTGCCGGAAAATTTTGCTCCTGAATGGGATGATGTATTTGATTCGGAACAAAAAAATGAATATACTTATAGAATTGGAAACCTGACTTTACTTGAAACGGGTAAGAACAAACAGTGTGGAAATAAGAATTTTCAATTAAAAAAGAAAATATACGAAACAAGTGTGTATCATATGACCAAATCTGAAACGGCCTATACTGAGTGGAATCCTGTCATCATTCAGAAAAGACAGGATAAACTGGCTAAATATGCAAAATCTGTTTGGAGAGTTCAGTACTGATCAGTTTCAAATGATCTTCTATTTTTTTGAATTTATTCCGGACGAATATTTATGCCTAAAAGTATTCTTTCATGTATTCTGGTTTTATTTGTTTTCAGCTTTACTGCTTTTGCGCAAAAGCAGATATCCATACATCAATTAAGCTACGAACAACATAAGAGCGATGTCTGGCAGAGAAGCTTATTCAACGATGATGGCAGGGATATAATCCCCTTAAAATATAACAAAAGCAATTTAAGTTCGGCTGTATTCGGCTACCTGCCTTACTGGGAGTATCCAACAGCCAAATCAACTCTGCAATATAATTTATTGACACACATTGCAGCAACAAGCTTTGCGGCTTCCGCTTCAGGCGGGCTTTCAAAACCAAGCTACTGGCCGTGGACGGATGTAATTAATGCGGCTCATGCCAACGGGGTAAAAATTATAATGTGCGTTGTTAATTTTACCGCTTCCGATATTCATACGCTGGTTACCACCGCTTCAAATAAAAATACGTTGTTTGCAAATATAGGCTCTTTTATAAGCCAATATAACCTTGATGGCGTTAATATAGATTTTGAGAGCCTGAACACCGCGGATAGAGGCGCTTTGATAAACACTTTCATGTCCGATCTGACAACATATATCCATACCAATTATCCCGGCAAGGAAGTTTCATTTGCGGGGCCGGCAATCAATTGGGGCGGATGGAATTTACCCGGGCTTGTAAATGCCTGCGATTATGTCTTTATTATGGGATATGACTTTTACGGAAGCTGGAGCACGGTTACCGGGCCTTCTTCTCCTCTTACTGGCGGCAGTACAAATCTAAATACGGCGCTGACATCAACCTCAATGGGATATGGCGGCGTTATCAATTCAACTCCGCAAAAACTTATTCTTGGTGTGCCTTATTACGGAAACGAATGGTACGCTAAAACGGAAAACGCGTATGCTGCTGTGACGGATTTCAGAGCTACAAAAACATACTATGGTATGTCTGCGAATGCTCTATCTTATGGAACGAAATGGGATAACACTTCACAAACACCCTGGTACTCGTATAAATTGGATACAACTTGTGTACAGGGATGGTTCGATAACGATTCGAGCCTTGGCCTTAAATATGATTTCGCGACCTCTAAAAAATTAAAAGGCGTTGGCATGTGGGCGCTTGGGCAGGATGGCTCGCGAACCGAACTTTGGAACTTACTGAAGAATAAATTTTATAATGCCGGTTTCAGTATTAGTGGCAAAGTATTATATAATAACTCCGCTTTAACTCCTCTTGAGGGTGTTAGTGTAAACCTGTACAAAGATACGGTTCAGGTTGGAACAGCAGTAACCAATACCGCTGGAGAATTTCTTTTTGGCGGAATGCTGCCGAACGGGTATTCAATTACGACTAAAAGTAACAGCCTTTACGGCGGCGCAAACTCAACCGATGCTCTTCTGATAAGGCAATATATAATAGGGCAAAAGACGTTCGATTCTTTGCAGCTTAAAGCCGCTGATGTTAATTCTTCAGGCTCTGTAAGCAGTACTGACGCGTTGTTAATAAGGCAGAGAACGGCAGGCATTATTAATTCGTTTACAAGTGGCGACTGGATTTTTGAAAAACCTTATTTTATCTTGTCGAATGCGGATACAGTAATTAATATCAGGGCGTTATGCGCTGGCGATGTTAACGGTTCGTATATGCCCGGTGCAAAGGAACATACTAATAACGCGCTCCAAAACAGCAATAAAGTTAAAAAAGAAAAATAATAATAATAATAATCAGAATAGAAACATCCATAAGATGTAGTCAAGTATCAGAATAAGCGCGGCGGATATTACAAAAGAACGGATCGTCGCTGTGCCCACGCCCTCGGCCCCGCCTTCGGTTCTGAATCCTATATGGCAGCCGAGCAGGGAAGTAAAACCCCCAAAAAATGTGCCCTTAATCATTCCCGCGACAAAATCTCTCATTAAAAAGTAGTGTTTAACAGACTGGAAAAATACCGCGTACGAAACTCCAAGCGAGTAATTTGATACTACATACGCTCCAACAATGGCAATGACATTCGAAAATACGACAATAAAAGGCATCATTAATACCGCTGCAAGAACCCGCGGCATAGCCAGGAAGCGTATCGGACTTATACCCATTACCTCAAGCGCGTCAATTTGTTCCGTAACTTTCATTGTGCCTATTTCTGCGGCAATGGAAGCGCCTATACGTCCCGCAATAACAATACCTGTAAGCACCGGGGCCAATTCAGTCATAATGGCTCTGCTTGTTCCGCCCCCCATAAATGAAAGCGGCGCCAAACCTTTAAGCTGATAAGCGGCCTGCCATGCGGATACGGCTCCTGTAAAAATTGAGATTACGGTAACAAGAGGAATGGAATCCACGCCGATGTGTTCCATCTGTTTTAGAACAAGAACGCGGTTTTTAAATACGCGGGGAAGATAGGTTATTATTTTCCACAGAAGCGTTGAAACCTGTCCCAACTCTTCCAAAAAATCTAATGTGGCCGCCCCGGTTTTTTGTAGAAGTTTTACTATCACAACAAAAACTATTTATTTAAAAGTTCTTGTTCAATAAAATAGCTCATTTTAAGCAGCTCTGCTTCGTTAAACTGTTTCGCTAAAATCTGTAAACCTATTGGCAACCCTTCGGCGCTGTTGGCTATTGGTATGTTGATGCCTGGTATTCCCGCAAGGTTTGCCGAAGTTGTATAAATATCGCCCAGGTACATTTCCAGCGGATCTTCAGACTTTTCGCCAAGTTTAAACGGCAGGGAAGGGGTAGTCGGGCCCATAATAACATCAACCTGTTCAAAGGCTTTGTCAAAATCGTTTTTGATAAGTCTTCTTACTTTTTGAGCTTTTCTGTAATATGCATCGTAATAACCGGCTGAAAGCACATACGTGCCAAGCATAATTCTTCTTTTAACTTCCTTGCCAAACCCTTCCGATCTTGAGTTCATATACATATCAAGCAAAGTAGAGGAATTATCGGAGCGGAAACCGTAACGCGCGCCGTCATAGCGGGCAAGGTTCGATGAAGCCTCGGCCGTAGTTAAGATATAATAGGTGGCAATTGTATATTCATTATGAGGAAGACTTATATCAACTATTTCGAAACCGGAGTTCTTGAGTTTTTCTATAACAGCTCCAATAGCGTCTTTAATTTCCTGGTTTAAGCCTTCGCCAAAATACTCTTTGGGTACGCCTATTCTCAATTTCTTTTCAAGTGTTTTAATATCGGAACTGAAAGAAGGTACGGGAATATCCACCGAGGTTGAGTCCTTTTCGTCTTTGCCCGAAATAACTTCAAGCACTTTCGAAGCGTCTTCAACATTATGAGCAAAAGGGCCAATGGAATCGAAAGAGGAAGCAAAAGCTGTAAGTCCGTATCTCGAAACGCGCGAATAGGTTGGTTTCAGGCCGTAAACGCCGCAGAAAGCCGCGGGCTGCCTTATTGAGCCTCCTGTATCTGTCCCAAGCGCAACATCGCATAAATTTGCCGCAACAGCAACCGCTGAACCTCCGCTTGAGCCGCCCGGTACTCTTGTTGTATCAACAGGGTTTAACGCGGGGCCAAAAGCCGAGTTTTCGTTTGAAGAACCCATTGCGAACTCATCGCAATTGGTTTTACCTATAATAACGGCGTCTTCGTCTATAAGCTTTTGTACGGCTGTTGCCGTGTATAACGAAACAAAATTCTTTAGTATTTTTGAAGAACATGTGAGCGGTTTATCTTTCAGGGCAAGCACGTCTTTTATGGCAACTACCATTCCTGCCAGTTTGCCGTAATTATTGTTCCTTATTTTTTCGGATACTTTTTGGGCCTGTTCAAGGGCGGACTCTTCTAACACGAAATTGAAAGAATTCAGATTCTTTTTTTTCTCAATTTCAGAAAGAAAATATTTGACGTTTTCCTCTAAAGAAAGCTCGCCTGATAATAGTTTTTGCAGTTTTTCAGAATGATTTTTATAAGTAATCAATTTATGCTCAGTTTATAAAAGAGTTAAACAATATAAAAAGATACACCCGCTTTATTGCTAATAAACGTTTTTTTGAAGAAGATGAAAATTTATTAAAAACTGATATTCTTATGCTTTAGGAGTATTTTTATCTTTTGAGGATGGCTCTTTGTCATCCAGGCTAATATCTTCTTCCACATCTTTGAGGGCTTTTTTGAATTCCTTCATGCCTTTGCCTATTCCCTGCGCAAGCTCCGGAATTTTTTTAGCTCCGAAGAAAACAAGAAGAATAAGTATAATTACAATTATTTCTCCAGCGCCTAAATTTCCAAACATACAGCTACCTCTTTATTTTAGTTAAACATGTTTTGAGCTACCGATTTAAAAATCAGCGCTCCGTCCGTATTGCCCAATATACTGCTGCAGCATCTTTCAGGGTGCGGCATCATGCCTAAAACGTTTCTTCTGTTATTAACAATACCGGCAATATTCAGCAAAGAACCGTTCGGGTTGTATTCTTTTTCAATTTCACCGTCTTCAGAAGAATACTTGAAAACAATCTGATTGTTATCTACAAGCGATTTTAGAGTAGCCTCATCGGCAAAATAATTACCTTCGCCATGGGCAACAGGTATTCTTAAAACTTTTCTGTCTTCTATGTCTTTTGTAAAAATGGAATTGTTTGTTTCAACATTAAGGAATACATCTTTACAAACAAATTTCATCGATTCGTTTTTCAGCATTATTCCGGGTAGCAAGCCTGCTTCAAGCAAAATCTGGAAACCGTTACAAATACCCATAACAACTCCGCCGTTTTCAGCAAAGGCTACAACTTTTTCCATAATAGGGCTGAACCGGGCAATTGCCCCTGTTCTCAAATAATCTCCATAAGAAAAACCGCCAGGCAATATAATTGCGTCGCAATTTTGCAGGTCGGTTTCTTTATGCCATAAAAAAACGGCATCGTATCCAAGAACTTTTTTTAACGAATAATACGCGTCATAATCGCAGTTAGACCCGGGAAATACAACTACTCCGAATTTTGGCTTTTTCATTCCCTTTCCATAGTAAATTCATAATCTTCTAAGTTAGGATTGGAAAGCAGCTTATAGCAGTAATCCTTTATTTGGGCTTCTGCCACTTTCTCGTCCTGTGTATCTACGTTGAACTCAACATATTTGTCAATTCTTGTATGGTTGATATTTGCCATACCAAGAAGTTTTGCTCCCTGTTCGGCAGCCTTTCCCTGCGGGTCAAGAATTGACGGACGTCTTTTTATTAGTACTTTTGCCTTATACAATTTTAATCCTTCTAATTTTTTCGTTACTTCTTAAAAAAATTATATGCGTACCTAAGTATACCAAATGCAATGATGAAAATAAATAGCAAGAATATTGCCTTTCCTTGCGTGGCAATCATTATAATTACCGAAAGAGCAAAGTATACAAAATAGAAAGGCTTTTCTTTTATGTTTTTCAGGTTAATCTTGGGTAACGCGTCATATTTGATTGTGCTTACCATTAAAAGCGAGAGTATGATAACCAGCGGTATTATCATGGATTCGTAAGGGGTCTGGAAACCGCTGCCCGTATAATAAACAAGCACAAACGAGGCTATTGTAATAGCCTGCAGAGGAATTGGTATCCCTTTAAAATATTCTTTATCGAAACCTACAAGCTGTACGTTAAAACGGGCAAGCCTGAAACCCCCGGCAATCATCAGCAGGGAGCTTAATATTATTCCCATTGGCCCAAACTGCGGCTGGCAGAAATAAATTTTATACATCAGGTAGGAAGGAGCTACGCCAAAGCTTACGACATCGGAAAGAGAATCGAGTTGAACGCCGAGTGCGCTGCTCGATTTTGTAAGCCGCGCAACCATCCCGTCAAGGGCATCGAATATTGCCGCTATGAATATCAGATACGAGGCAAAAACAAACTGTTTTTCTCCCGCGTTAATTATAGACAGCAATCCGCAAAACATATTCATGGATGTGAACAGGTTCGGTATTGCCGATCTGGTAATTCTAATTATTTTCATTATTGTACCGCTTCAAAAAGGATTGATTCAGCTGCCGTTACTTTGTCTCCCTTATTTACCTTGGCTTTCCAGTTGGCAGGTACAATAACATCAACCCTGCTTCCAAATTTAATCATCCCGAATCTTTCTCCAATGGTGACTTGCTGTCCCGGTTTTAAATCGGTAACAATCCTTCGGGCAACAGCGCCGGCAACCTGCGTAAACAAAACCTTGCCGAAAGCGGAACTGATTCCAATTTCGCTCCTTTCGTTTTTCTCGCAGGCCTTATCGGTTGAAGCTACAAAAAAACTTCCCTCAAGGTGCTTGAGGTATTCCACCTTGCCGGAAACGGGTATTCTGTTGACGTGCACGTTAAGCGGCGACATGAATATTGAAACCTGTAAGGCTTTGGCCTTAAGAAATCTGTCGTCTTTCACTTCTTTTACAAAAAGGACAGTGCCGTCCGCGGGAGAAACCACTATGTTTTTTTGTTGCGGCGTTACCCTGCTTGGGTCTCTGAAGAACCCAACAGTAAAGACAAAGATAGAAACGCCTACTGCAATTAAAAACCATTTTAATATTGGTATATTTGTAAAAAAAGATACTCCGCCAAGAATGCACAAAATAATAAAGGCAAATATAACGGTTGAATAGCCGTATTTAGTAATCATTGTTAATTAGTTGTAAAGTTCAATAAATAATCTATATAGTTCTTTATGGTTTCCGAGTTTGTCAGTTTGTACGGATTGATGGATTTTTGCTCTTCATCCTGGGCAAATACTTTTATGCTTTGAGGAGTAAAATCATCTATAATAAAAATTCTTTCATCCTGCTTGCCAAAAAAGCACTTAACCTCCGATAGAACCGAATTTCGCCTTTCGAAAAACGATTTCAACACAACATTTATTTTTGAAGCAATCCTGAACATTACCTTCAAATCTTCTACCGGGCATATTTCAAGAGAAACCAGATGGCTTTCGGTAATCATGTTTTCTTTTTCAGTTCCGTAATGAAGTTCATAAACGGGAATTGAAAGCTGCTCAAACTCGTTTTTACCGAAAATTTTCGACATTCTCTTATCTACCGTATTCAGTATTTTTATACAGAAAGGAAAACGGTAATGGTTTGGGTATAATAAGGCTTTTTCTTCGGCCAAACCCTGGAAACCCACAGGGATATTATAACCCTTCAGAAAGTCAAAGAAAAAAGAATTTATACGAAGAAACTTTTGCCCGGAATTCTTAATTCTGACCGTCTTGGAACCGGTAAGCGAAATAGTATCTCCGTAACTAACGGAAATCAGCTGTTCGTTTCCCTGGTCTTGAATGACTTTGCTGTTTTCTGCAATTATCAAAATATCTTAAAACAAATTTTTAAATTTAAAACCAATTTGATATTTAAACCAGAAACTTTGAAAATAATGTGTAAAAAGTCAAATCATTATATTATATTTGTTTAAATATGTAAAAATAATTATATAAAAATTAGAAAAAAAGCGGAGGATACAGATGAAAGGCGGAATGCAGGGAATGCTGAAGCAGGTTCAGAAGATGCAGGAAGACATGGCGCGCGTGCAAAAAGAACTGGCTGATAAAACGGTTACTGAGGAAGCCGGTGGTGGAATGATTAAAGCTACAGCTAACGGGCATAACGAAATTTTATCGGTGGAAATAGACCCGCAGGTGATTAATTCCGAAGAAAAGGAAATTCTTGAAGACCTTGTGGTTGCCGCTGTAAATAAGGCTATTAACTCCGCTAAAAAAATGGCTGAAGATGAAATGGCTAAAATTACAAAAGGGCTTTTGCCTCCGGGCATGAATATTCCGGGATTGAATTTACCAGGGTTCTAATTTGCAGATTGCTCAACCTTTACAATTGGCTATTGAAGAACTCAGCAAGCTGCCCGGTATAGGGGCAAAGTCCGCTCAAAGGCTTGCTCTCTATTTGCTTAAATGCGAACCGGAAAGGGTAAATTCTCTTACACAGGCAATTATTAACTTGAAAGATAAACTTGGTTTTTGTAGTATATGTTACAATATAAGCGAAGATGACACATGCGAAATTTGCAAAAACCAAAAGAGAAACAGATCTCTTATTTGTGTTGTTGAAGAAGCAAGCGACGTTTTTGCTATTGAAAAAACTAATGAATTTAACGGTTTGTACCATGTACTGGGGGGAGTGTTATCTCCCTTAAACGGCGTTGAACCCGATTCTTTAAAAATTAAAGAATTGCTAAGACGCCTTGAAAGCGATGAAATAAAAGAGGTTATTCTGGCCCTTAACCCTGATACCGAAGGCGAGGCCACCTCTCTTTTTCTTGCTAAACTAATTAAACCTGTTGGAGTTAAAGTAACAAGAATTGCCAGAGGGCTTCCTATTGGCGGAAACCTTGAGTTTGCCGATGAAGCTACTATTGGCAGGGCGGTAATTAACAGAAGCGTATTATAATGGCTGAATGGTATGAGGAATGGTTCGCTTCGGAAGAGTATTTGACTGTTTATAAACACAGGGACGACTCCGATGCGAAAATTTTGTTTGATTTGATTTCACGGAATATTAATGCTTTTAATTTTCATTCCGTGCTCGATCTTCCGTGCGGAACCGGAAGGCACTCTGTTTTATTCGCGGAAAATGGTTTTGAGGTTACGGGCGTGGATTTGAGCGCTCCTCTTTTGAATATAGGAATTGAGAGAGCTAAAAATCTTGGGCTTGCAATTAAATTCATTAACGAAGACATGCGGAATCTTTCTTTCAGGAAAAAGTTCGATGTGGTGGTCAACCTTTTTACAAGCTTTGGTTACTTTATTACCGATGAGGAAAATTTCGGACTGTTTGAAACCGCTTACAGGTTTTTGGTTAAAGGCGGGGTTTTTGTTTTCGATTACCTTAACCCGCAATTTGTTAAAGATAATCTTAAAAAATACTCTGTTGATATTGCCGATGGCACAAAAATAGAACAGATCAGAGAAATAGACGACGGCAGGGTTGTTAAAGAGATTAAAATTCAGGGGCCGGGCAAAAATAAAAGATTTTTCGAATCTGTCAAACTTTATGAGAGCGATGTTTTACTTGATGAGCTTGTAAAAACCGGTTTTACGATTCTAAATACATACGGCAGTTACACCGGAGAAGTTTTTAATAAAAAGGATTCAAAAAGACTAATAATCTTCGCGGAAAAATGAGGCCTTTACTTTATATTGCCCTCTTTTTGGTTTTTTTATTTTCCGGATGCGATATTTTTAATACTCGTGACCCGGAAAAACCGGATCAGCCTGCAACAACGCTGGTTACGGCTACAGATCCGCAACAGCTTATTGATAACTTTACAGATGCAATTGCAAATGTGGATCTGGATAACTATTTGGCCTGCCTCTCGGATTCGCTTGTTTCAGGTAAGAATTTTGTTTTTGCTCCTTCCAACGAAGCTTCCGCTTTGTATCCTTTGCTTGCAACAAACTGGGATCTGAGGAGCGAAAAGCAATATTTTACCAACATGAAGGCAAAACTTTCCACTGATGCTAAAATTACAATTTCGTTTTCGAATGTATTCCTGAGTCCTTCGGGAGACAGCGCGGTCTATACGGCTTCTTACTTTATGAATGTGCCGCATAACGATACTTTTTCTAAAATTTTTCAGGGAGATATTAAACTAAAACTCTTTAGGGATTCCCGCTTGATCTGGAGAATATATTACTGGCAGGATATTAAAAGCAGCTCTTCCGATAATTGGAGCGAATTGAAAGGGAGGATGTATTAAGAAGTATTGCTTAATAGTAATTATTTCGGCCCTGTTTTTAACGGGGTGCAAAAATCCCTTTTCTCCGGCTTATTACGATGGGTCGGCTAGTGGAAGCTCTTTGATTTCGGATTTGAAGGATGTTGACGGCGTTTTTAAAAACTTGCAATATGCTTATACTTTTAAAGATACTACTATTTATGGAGGCATTCTTAGCGGCGATTTTGTTTTTGCTTACCGGGATTATGACGTTGGCTTTGATGACTCCTGGGGAAGGGATGAAGAAATGAAGGTTACTTACGGATTATTTCAGAATTCTCAAAGACTTGACTTGATTTGGAATAATATTTTGGTATCTTCGGAAGATTCTATTTCGGCTAATATTGTCAGGGGGTTTAACCTGACTATTACATTTAATCCCACTGATATTGTAAGGATTGACGGGCGAGTGAACCTCACCCTTCGTAAAGACCCTGCCAGTAATAAGTGGGCTATTTCCAAATGGGTTGATGAATCTAATTTTTAATTATGATACTATTTTACATAAAAGAAGCTTTTAAATCTATTGGAAGAGCCAAATCTTCCTTTTTTTTAGCGTTCCTGTCTTCGGTGCTTGCTGTAATTTTGGTTAATTTTACTCTTTATACGCTGGAGTTTTCAAACAGTTTTCAACGGGAACTAAAAGACAAAGTTACTGTTAATTTAATCCTTGCCGATTCTCTGCCCGATGTTGCCGTGCAGTCTATCAGGGAATCCGTTTTGCATAACAAGTATATAAAATCCATTCAATATCTGGATAAAAACGAAGCCGCTAAAAAATTCATAGAAGAAACGGGTGAAGATTTCAGGAAGATACTCGATTACAATCCGCTTCCGGCTTCCTTCCGGCTTGGTATAAAGGATGAATACCTCGTACAGGATTCGCTCGATATGGTGATAAACAGTCTGAAGAAAATTGACGGCATTGATGAAGTTGTATTCCAGAAAAACATTGCGTTCAACCTTCTGTCAACAATAAACAAAGTTAAGCTTTACATATATGTAATATCCATAATTTTGCTTTTGGTTTCATTTTATTTGATATTCAGTTCCGTAAGGCATCTTACAAATTTGCGAATGAATGAAATTGCGACCATGAAATTAGTGGGGGCAACTTTGTTTACAATTAAAATTCCTATCTTGTTGTCTGGTATAATTACAGGCATAATAGCGGGTATAACATCGTGCGCTTTGTTTACTCCGTTTCTGTTTTACCTTGATAGCTTTGTATACAAAACAGGTATTTTTCCTGTCTATGTGGCAATTTCCATATTTGCCGCGCCTGTTCTTGCTTTGTTTGCAAGCTTTTTTGCGTTGAGAAAAATAACCCTTAAAGTTTGATGCGAAAAGTTAATTTTGTAAATTTAACAAATAAATAAATTCGGTTATCTGTGAGGAATATTCTTAAAACATTATTATTATGCTTTTTTTGTTCGGCATTTGCGTACTCGCAAACAGGTCCGGATTATAAGGAACGAAATTTACTAAAAAGTAAAGATTCTCTTTCGGCCGCTTCGTTCAGCATTATTCCGGCCTTTGAGGGAGCGGTTGACGCTGAGGAATATAAAATAGGGCCGGGAGATAAATTCCTCATTTCCATAAACGGGTTGGATGAAAACCAGTTTTTTGCCACCGTAAATCCCGAAGGTGTTTTATACCTTCCCCGAACCGGTTCCGTTGATGTTAACAACGAATCCTTAAAAAACGCGAAACTGAAAATTGAAAAACTGATCAGAAAATATTATAAAAGTGTGGATATATTTGTCTCTCTGGCGGAATTCAGAAAAATTAAAGTCACATTAGTCGGCGATGTTAAAGCTTCTTCCACTATGGTTGTTACAAGCAACTCACGGCTTGTGGATTTAATCAATATCTCGGCGGGACTAAGTCAGACTGCAAATCTCAGGCACATTAAAATAACCAGTAGTTCGGGTAATGTGCGGTATTACGATTTGCTTTCATTTTTAAGAAACGGGGAAAACAGAAACAATCCTTTCCTGAACGCGGGCGATGTGGTCAGTATAGAAAAATCGGATGTTACTGTCGCTATCTATGGCCGGGTTAAATACCCAGGTTCGTATGAATTTATTGAAGGCGAAACGGTAGCGGGGCTGCTTGCTCTTGCAGGCGGCGTTTATGAAAACGCTGTAACAGACAGTATAGAAATTATTAGATTCGATAAAGATAATAAAACTCAAAAAAGCCTTTATTGCTCTTTCAGTGAATTAAAACAAAACAATTTAACTCTTGCCAAGTACGATAAAATTGTAGTGCGCGAAAAACCCGACTATATGCTCGATAGGGTAGTACAGGTTAACGGGTTGGTAAAATATCCTGGTTTATATAAAATAGTTGAAAATAAAACCACTCTTAAAGAAGTATTAAACCAAACTGGAGGCTTCAGAGAAAACGCTTCATTAAAAGACGCCACTCTATCGCGAAAAGAAGGTTCAACTGAAACGGATCCTGAATTTGACAGACTTAAAAATATCCCCCGCAACGAAATGACCGATGACGAATATGATTATCTGAAGTCAAAGTCGCGTCAACGCAAAGGCCTTGTTATTACAAACGTTGAAGAATTGATACTTAAGAACGACGAAAGCGAAAATGTGGTGCTTAAAAACGGAGATGTGATTAATGTACCGGAAGTTAAGAACTATGTGATAATGCTTGGGCAGGTTGTAAACCCGGGGAACATAGTTTACGAAAAAGGATTGAATTATAAAGACTATATAAAAATTGCAGGCGGATATGGCTGGCGGGCTTCAAAAGGCGATGTCAGAATTATTAAGGCTAATACAGGCGAATGGGTGGATGCCGATGAATCCATAGCGATTAAGCCAGGAGATACAATCTGGATTCCCGAAGATCCGCCGGGTCCTAAATTCTGGACGGTTTTTAACCAGACTTTAACCATAGTTGGGCAGGTGGCTACTGTTATTGCCGCCACTGTGGCAGTTATTGTTGCAACGAGGTAAATGTGACGTTTCATGAAATTTTAAATACGGTTTTATTTCATCGGGTAAAAATTCTGGCTGTTACCGGTCTTTCCATGATCTTTCTGTTTGTAATTTTACTATTCGCTTATCCTATTACTTATAATTCAATGGTTACAGTTTTACCTCCTGATAATTCTTCACAAAACGGACTTGGCAGCCTGCTTGCCGGCGGAGCGGATTTATCTTCCATGTTTACCGGAAAAACAGGCTCGGCTACCTCTCAGTTGTTTCTTGAAATATTAAAGAGCAGGACAGCCGGCGAATACGTGGTAAAAAAATTGAATCTTGCTTCTTACTATGGCTCGCGTTCTTTGGAAGACGCGGTTGATAAAGTGCTTAAAAGTATGGATGCCGAAGTTACAAAAGAAGGGATTATTAAACTTAGCGTTGATGTTTCAACGCCAATGTTTTCGAGATTTAATGCAAAATCCGATTCGGCAAGAGTTTTATCTGCAAGAATATCAAATACCTTTGTGGAAGCGCTTGATTATCTGAACCGCGAAAAAATGATGTCCAAGGCAAAACGTTCACGTATTTATCTTGAAGAGCAGATAAAAGTTACAAAAAACGAACTTGATTCCTCGGAAATCAGATTGATGCAATTCCAAAAGGAGAACAAAGCCATTTCTCTTCCTGAACAGGTAAAAGCTTCCATTGATAATGCCGCTAAACTTAAGTCCGAAATTGTTGCAAACGAAATTCAACTCGGTCTGCTTTCAACCAATTTAAGAGAAGACAACGAAATTTACATTGCGCTTAAAACAAAAATAAACGAATTAAAAAGCCAGTACGATAAACTTGAAAACGGTAACCAGGATTACCTGCTTTCCTTTAAAGACGTTCCTTCGTTCGGGCTTAAACTTGCCGCGCTTATGAGAGATCAAAAAATAAACAACGAAGTTTATTTGCTTTTACAACAACAGTATTATAAAGAAAAGATTCAGGAAAACAGAGATCTGCCTACTATTGAAGTTCTTGATAAGGCTATTGAACCCGAAAAACCAAAAGGGCCAAGACTTTTATTTGCTACTGCTACCGGCGGGGTTTTTGTCTTTTTAGTTATGTGTATGGCGTTTGTAATCTCCGATAAGCGAGAATTAAAAGTTAAATAAAAGGATTTCTATGTATAAACCAACAGCCGTGGTAACCGGCGGCGCGGGATTTTTAGGTTCCCACCTGTGCGATAAGCTTCTTGCCGAAGGTATGAAAGTAATTTGTATTGATAACCTGATTACAGGTAATACCGCGAATATTTCTCATTTGATGGGCAGGGAAGATTTTAAATTTTATAAATACGATGTGACGGAATACATTTTCCTTCAGGATAGAATAGATTATATATTGCATTTCGCTTCTCCCGCAAGTCCAATTGACTATTTGCAGCTCCCTATTCAAACATTAAAAGTCGGTTCCTTGGGTACGCACAAAGCCCTTGGATTGGCAAAAGCTAAAAAGGCGCGTTTCCTCCTTGCTTCCACTTCCGAAGTATATGGCGATCCGGCAATTCATCCGCAGGAAGAAAGCTACTGGGGCAATGTTAACCCCATAGGCCCGCGAGGCGTATATGATGAAGCGAAAAGATTTTCGGAAGCTTTGACAATGGCATATCACCGGTATCATGGGGTTGATACAAGAATAGTAAGAATATTCAATACCTATGGCCCCAGAATGCGTTTGGATGACGGCAGGGCTTTGCCGGCGTTTGTAGGGCAGGCTTTACGCGGCGAGGATATTACGGTTTTTGGAGATGGTTCGCAGACGCGCAGTTTTTGTTTTGTCGGCGATCTTGTAGACGGAATTTTTAAACTCCTGATGTCTACCGAAACCGATCCGGTTAACATCGGCAATCCTTCGGAAATAACAATTAAGCAATTTGCCGAAGAAGTGATTAAAATTACGGGCACAAAAAGCAAAATTATTTTTACGGATTTACCGGAAGATGACCCGAAGGTAAGACAGCCTGATATTACTAAGGCTAAAACAATTCTCGGCTGGCAGCCAAAAGTTGACCGAAGCGAAGGACTTAAAATTACAATAGATTACTTTAAGAGTATTATTAAATTATAATTCTCCTTAATGAAAAAAAACTTTTTTTCCACAGTTGCCGGCGCAACAATTTTAATTTCGGTTCTTGGTATTACCGCCAGGGGATTTGGGTTTCTTCGCGAAATTATTTATGCCGGCTTCTTCGGATTAAAAGCCGATTTCGAGTCGTTTCTTGTTGGTTATATTTTACCTATGACAATTAACACGGCGGTTATTTATCTGGGGCAAAATTACTTCATACCCGAATTTTCCAATTATAAAAAAAAGTATCCTGAAAAAGCCAATATATTTTTAAACAAAAATATCTGGCTGTTTTTTATTGCCGGGGCTGTAATAAGCGCGTTGCTCTTTGTCTTTTCCGATGCAATAATTCATAACTATATGCGCAATGCCTCTTGCGAGGCGCAAAACATGGCTCTTAAAGTATTTAGAATATTTATTCTTTCACTTCCTCTTAATGCCGTGTTCGCAATAATTTCCGCATATTTGCAGAATGAGCTTAAGTTTGTTTCCCCCGCGGTAGCGCAGTTGCTGCTTAATGTAATTGTAATTGTGTTCGTTATAGCTTTTGCCAGGTGGTGGGGCATATACTCAATTGCTGTTGGTTTGCTTGTAGGCAACCTGCTTCAAATGAGTTTTCTGCTTTTTATTATAAGAAAAGATATATCGTTTAATTTCCGCGAGGTGTTTAACGAGCTTTTCAGGTTTTCCTCCATACCAAAGGCGCTTGTTATTACTGTAGTAATTGAGCTTGTGAACCAGCTTTATGTTGTTGTAGACCGTTATTTTATTGGGGCGGTTGAGCCTGGCGGAATTGCTGCTCTGAACTATGCCATAACCGTTTACCTTCTGCCATTAACAGTTTTTTCGTTCGCGCTTTCTTCAGCAATTTTTCCTCACATGGCAAAATACCATACTCAAAATATGCGCGAAGAATTAAATCTGCAGTTCCTCAAAGCGTTAAAAGTTAATTCGTTCGTTTTTGTGCCAATATGCGTTATCATGCTTTTTGCAGGCAATTTGTTCATACAGGTTTTTTACCAGCGGGGCAGCTTTAACGCGCAGGCTACCGAAATGACGGCCGCGTTGTTGAGAATATTTGCGGTAAGCATTTTCTTTTATTCGGCTTTTTCAATTATCAACAAGCTTATTTTTACAGTCGGTGAGATAAAAAAATTGTTGGCGCTTTCGTTATCGGTATTGCTTTTAAAGCTTTTGCTGAATTTCCTTCTGGCTCCTGCTTTTAAGCAGAACGGTCTTGCTGTTTCCTCTTCGGCAAGCTATATTTTTATCAGCGTAGCCGGTTATTTAATTATTACCAAAGCAATAAAATTTAAATATAACGCGGAATTTGCAAAGTCCGCGTTTCTTCACATTGTAAATTCAGTATTTTCATTTGGCGTTGCGTTTATTATTTATAATTTTATATTGTCCGCAAATATTACGGGCATGGTATTAATGCTCATCATATTCGGGTCGTTATTTATTGTGAATTCAATTCTGTTAAAAACCGAAGAAATTGAAATTGTAAAGAACCTTTTCAATCGTTAATTTTATAAAAGCATTTAGGATAAGAATATTGGGAATGTTGGATAAGCTTGCCAAATTTCCTTTGTTAGAAAAGACAACCGAAAAATCAGTAGATGCGCTATGCCGCTTATTGAGAAAAATGTATGTCGGGAAAAACGAAGGGAATAAAAACATACTTGTTGTATCAATGCACAGGCTTGGCGATACCGTATTCACTATTCCATCTTTACGATTGCTTGTTGAAAAATATGGAAACGATGTTATTGTGGCATGTTTTTCGGAATGCGTTTCAATTTATAAACTTGAGTTTAGCAATCTGCGATATATACGGGTATCGGGAAACGATCTGAAACTCAAAGGTCGTATTGCCTCTTTTGATATAAGGCAAAAGGTAAAAGCTGTTAAACCGAAAATTATTTTTGATATAACGGCGGCAATTAACTCGGTTACTTTAATTGCCGGCATAAGGGTCGAAAGTCTTTATGGTATTTCCGTAAAGTATTTTAAGAATCTTTATAATTACTCCGTTGCTGAAAGAACCCTGCCGCATCTTATTGACAGATATTTTGATGCTGTTCGCGTTGCTTTTCCTGAAGCTTCAGTAGAAATGTACCGGGAGTTTCCGGTGAAAATTCAAGAGAAAGGGAAAATACTTATTCATCCGTTTGCGGGGTGGAAAGCAAAAGAATGGGGTGAGGAAAGGTTCCTGAAATTAACGGAAGAACTATCAAGAGATTACGATGTTGCAATGATTGCTGAAAAGGGAAAATTAAAACCGGAAAGTATTGAGTATCTGCGTGGAAAAAAACTTGAGCTGTATGAAACCGGTAACCTTGACGAGTTGATAGAAACAATTAAAAAGAGTATCTTTTATATAGGTAACGATTCCGGTCCTCTGTACATAGCTGCATTGCTTGGAATTCCGACTTTTGCAATTTACAGTTCCTCAAATCCGGTTTATAGTTTGCCCTATGCTCCAAACCACAGCTATATAATTAAAAAACTTGATTGCTCGGCAAAGGAAAATGAAAAAATATGCTCTGCCAGGGGGGGAGAATCAGGGTGCGATTTTTACAGGTGTGTAAGTGAGCTTGAATATGCTGAAGTCTATAAAAAAATAGCAGATGTAATAAAAAGACTTAAATTTGTAAAAAAAAATCCTTAAATTTACATATTAAGTGCCTTTTTGTTGAGTTTTGTAATAATATATGAAAATTTTACTACTATCAGATCCTAATTCCGCACATACTTACAAGTGGGTAAATGCATTACTTGCTAATGGATGCCGCATTGTATTGTTTGGCGTTTCTCATTATAATGGAAAGCTATATGACGGAATGCAGAACCTTGAAGTTGTTACGCTTGGCATTGAGGAAAAAGTTTTAAGAAGCGGCGAGGCAAATCTTTCAAAGCTCGCTTATCTTAAAGCCTTGCCAAAAATAAAACAAATTATTAGGGAATTTAAACCCGATTTTGTACATGCTCATTCGGCTTCCAGCTACGGACTGCTTGGCGCGCTTTCCGGTTTCCATCCTTTTGTATTGTCTATTTGGGGGCTTGATATTTTTACTTTTCCGCGAATAAGCTTTTTACATAAAAAACTTATTCAGTATGTTCTGGGCAAAGCTGACTATCTTCTTTCAACAAGCAAAGTAATGGCCGATGAAACAAAACTTTATACTTCCAAAAGCGTTGCGGTTACTCCTTTTGGAATAGATATGAGTATTTTTAAACCGACCAAAGTTAAGCGAATTTTCGGCGATGACGATATAGTAATAGGCACTATAAAAACTCTTGAGGCTAATTACGGCATAGATTATCTGATAAAAGCTTTTAAGATTTTGCGCGAAAGGAACAAAGAACTTCCATTGCGTTTGCTTATTGTGGGCAGGGGAACTCAGGAAAATGAATTAAAACAATTGGCCAGGGAGTTGAACCTGAATGGCAGTGTGGTTTTTACAGGCGCAATTGATTATTGTCAGGTGCCCGAATATCAAAACATGCTGGACATTTCGGTTACTCTTTCTCACTTTGAGGGCTTTGGCGTTTCCACTATTGAAGCCTGCGCCTGCGGAAAGCCTGTGGTTGTTACCAATGTTGGGGGACTTGCGGAAATTGTGGAAGATAATAAAACCGGCTTTATTGTGCCTCCGGCTGATGCTGAAGCTACGGCTGATTCTTTGGAAAAGCTCGTTCAAAGCAAAGAACTAAGGGAACGCTTTGGCGGCAATGGTCTGAATTTAGTCAGGCAAAAGTATTATTGGGATGATAATGTACGTACTATGATGGGTATTTATAAGAAAGTGATTGAGGATAAGAAAAAATAACCGGCCCCGGTTCTTCTAATTACCACCTTTCGGATTTAGGCAGCAAAAAACCAAGAATAAAACCCGACCCCCATGCAAAATGCATAAAGTAAATCAGCAACGGTAAAGCTGGTAAAAACGCAAGCTTTTTGGGAAATGTGCTTATAAGGCACGATGCTATGTTTAACAGGAAATACAAAGCAAGCAGGCAATAGAAATAATCCATACTTATTATTTTCCCCAAGCCTAGGGCAAGCAAAGCTATATTGGCTAATACAAATCCCGAAGGGATAAGATGTTTAAACTTTATGGCGTTGGAATGCTTTTTAAGAACATTAACTCTTAATATTCCGTATCTGAACATTTGTTTTAAAAATTTTGTAACGGAATCTCGGGGGTAATAATAACTCTTTATTTTGGGGGAATAAAAGATTTTGTGTCCGGCGTTTCTTATTCGCCAGTTAAATTCCGCGTCTTCTGAAATTGCAAAATTTTCTTCAAAATAACCCACTTCGTCAAAAAGCTCTTTCTTATAGGCGGCGTAAACTACCGTATCTACAAATTGCTCTTTGCGGCTCCACCGGTAAGCGGCGCTTGCCATTGCAAAAGGCATTTCCATAACAAAGCCAACCAGGTTTTGAACGTAATTGCGGCCAATGTTAATCTGGGTTCCGCCTGAAACTTTTACATCCTTTTCCCAAAGATAATAATTGTTATAACTGATAAAACTTTTATCTATTTTGGCATGGGCGCTTAAAATAACAACAACCTGATTTCTGGAATTTTTTATGCCGATATTAAGCGAACGCGGTGTTTTTTTTTTAGGATTATTATAAAGGAATATATTGCCGAATTTGGAAATATAACTGTTTATTAACTCCAATGTGCCGTCTTTTGAGCCGCCATCCACAATAATGATTTCAACTAAATTCTTATCGTAATCCTGCTCCAGAATGGAATCCAGGCAATCGGCTATATAGTTTTTTTCATTATAACAGGGAATGACTATTGAAAAACTATAAAAAGAATTAGTTTGCATTATACATTATTTCCGGAAGAAACCCGGAATTGTCTCCATTATTAAAAAACAGTAATTATAAAATTAAGTTTTTTAAAATTTAAAACCTAACAGCAAAAATATAGCAAGGTTAAAAAAATTTTACTATCTTGTAAGTATTGATTAAAAAAAATCTGTATTTAGGTTAAAAAATCATTATTTATTCAGGAAATTGTCCGATTTCGCATAAAACCTTTAAATTTGTGAATAAAAAATAAAAGTATAAAAAGAGGTCTTATTGACTAATTTATGTGGGGGTATTATTTTGTATCTCAATTATTAAATAACTGATGCCAAAATATATTGGTGCCACAAATAATCAATTAATACGAGGTTACTCATGAGTAATTTTCGATTACTGTTTGTTCTATTTCTTGCTTGTTCTTTTGCCAGCTTTAGTCTTTTTGCTCAATCTAAGGGCAAGATAGCAGGTAAGGTTGTGGAAAAAGACAGCAACGAACCCATCCCTTATGCAAATGTAATAGTCGAGGGTACTTCTCTCGGAGCCGCTACAGATGCAAACGGTAATTATGTCATACTTAATGTCTCTCCGGGTCTGGTCAAAGTTACAGCTTCAATTATTGGCTTCCAAAAAGTTACAGTTCAAGATGTTCGAGTGAATGTCGATTTTACTACCCGTCTGGATTTTAAATTAAAAGCAAGTTCTGTGGATTTGCCGACTGTTGTTATTCAGGGAGAAAGGAATCCACTTGTCAGACAGGATTTAACAAACCCAACTGTGGCAATCACATCGGAATCTATCCAGGAGTTACCTGTAGACCAGATAAGCGATGTTATTAAATTACAAGCCGGTGTTGTTACCGGTGATGATGGGTCACTTCATATAAGAGGTGGTTATGGTAATGAAATAGCATATAGCGTTAATGGTATTTCCGTAAACGATCCTTATGGCAATAGCAGAGCTGTTGGGCTTGCAACCAATGCCGTTCAGGAAGTTTCGGTTTCAACCGGTACTTTCAGCGCTCAGTATGGCGGCGCCCTTAGCGGCGTTGTTAACTATGTTACAAAAGAAGGTTCCGATAACAAGTATACTTTTGGCGTTAGGGGCTATGGCGGCGATTATGCTACTGGCAGAACCGAACTTTTTCCAGGAATAGATAAAATAGATTTGCTCAACAGGGGCAGGTTAGAGGCTACTTTTGGCGGCCCTGTTCCTGAAGTTAAAAATATGAATTTCTATTTCTCCGGTGTCTACGAAAATTACAAAGGTTGTCTGGATGGAATAAGATATTACAACACAACGGATTCGTATGTTACTCCTGACGCTTTCAACTCTTCCGACTCCAGAAAGGGAGAATCCACCAAGCCTTATTATTTTAACCCTTTCGGAGCAAACACTACCGGTCTTAATACAGGCGACTCGGCATTGGTTCCCATGGATGTTTCGAAGGATTGGAATATTCAGGGAAACATCAGCTATAAATTTTCTCCTACTATGAAATTAAAACTGGAAAGCGTTTACAGCAAAGATCAATCCAAAGGTTACAGTATGGCTTTTAAATACAACCCCGATGGCGTAGGAACAAGCTACTCGGAAGGATTGTTTAATACTTTGGATTTTACACATACTGTTTCCAGTAAAGTTTATTACACTTTAAAAGCTTCGTATGGATATAACTTAAGCCGATATTACTTATATGATAATGTAGACGATCCAAGATATTTACCAACGTTATATTTACAGACAATTGGCAACACCGTTTTCTATGCCGGTGGTACGGATAACTACAGAAGCTTTAGAAGAACTACTACTATCAACGCAAAAGGAGATGTGGTAGCTCAGCTTTTTGGAGTTCATGAGTTTAAGGCCGGTTTCGATTTCCACGCGTATAAAGTTGATGTTGAAGCCTTTTCCGTTCAGATAGGCAAACTGATGTCTGACGGAAGCCTTGGAACAATTACTCCGCAGGATCTTATGTATAACCCGAATCTTACTATTGTTAGGCAGCGTCCTACAAGTCCTTCTTTATACACAAACTATTCAAAAAAACCTTCGCAGTTTGCGGCTTATATTCAGGATAAAATAGAGCTTGCTTCTACGCTTATTTTGAATGCCGGTTTAAGATTTGAATACTTTGATCCTAATTCCATGTACAATCCTAATATTTCTCAAAACCTTACGGATTCCATGTACGGCTACATTTCCGCTTATAATATTAAGGCGGATAAGAAAACAACTTTATCGCCAAGAATTAGTATTTCGTATCCTATAACAGATAGAGGTATTTTGAGATTATCGTACGGACATTTCTATCAGGTAGGTTCGTTATCAAGTCTGTATTCAAACAGCAATTATTATGTAACCAACGTAGGTTCAACGCCTACATTCGGCAACGCCAATGTAAACCCGCAAAAAGCAGTTCAGTACGAAGTTGGTTTACAGCAGCAGTTGACGGAAGATTTTAAATTCGATTTGACAGGTTTTTACAAAGATGTAAGCAACTACATTTATACCCAGGCTGTTTATACGGTTCAGGGCCGTGAATATTATGTGCTTTCGAATCTTGCTTATTCAAACGTAAGAGGTATCACACTTTCGTTCTTAAAAAGAAGATCACCGGGAAGCATGTTCTCAGCTTCACTCGACTATACTTTCTCCATAGCTGATGGAAACAGAACTGAACCGGCAGAAGATTTATTCTACAGCGAACAATCCGGAAAAACAACAGAAACATATCTTGTTCCTATGGATTTTGACAGAAGCCATGTAATAAACGCTACCGTATCGCTGACAGATCCTAATAACTGGAACCTTGGAATAGTAGCCAATGTACAAACCGGTTCTCCTTATACTCCAAGCCTTCCAACAAGTTTGTCTACGGTTATTTTTGAACAAAATTCAGGTAACCAGCAATTACAATGGAACGTTGACTTGAAGTTCGAAAAATACTTCAAGTTCGGTCCTTTGGATTATTCCGTTTTTGTACAGGTCGAAAACCTGTTCGACACACAAAACGAAAGAACTGTATACGCGAGTACAGGGCGCGCGTTTACAGCTGTTGAACAGCAGACGGATGCAAGTTCATTTACTAACCTGATAAACAGAATAAACCGCGGTGATAAAGGCATGATTTCCATGGCTCAGGTTAATAACTATTATTCCTGGCGTCCTCAATATGTAAACAAACCGAGAGAAATCAGGTTAGGTTTTTCAATTCTTTTTAATTAACGGAATAGATGAAGGAATTTAAAATGATCAAAAAATATATTTTTACACTTGTCCTGATTCTTATAACATCATCTGTTGTTTTCTCTCAAAAGAAAACTGATGAGATTAATATAAAAGGACTCACCCAGGCTGACATGGAACGAATATACGGCGATATATACAAACCGGGTAAAGTTTTCAAAACAGCAGGCGATTCAAGAGAAATTAAAGAAGTAATTATTAACGGTAACAAAATTACCACGGTTGTATTCAATTACGGTTCAATTTGCAAACCTAATTACCTTAGCCAAACCGCGGATCTTGTTTGGCACGGGTTGGGATACGGATTTGAATTTGGTCCATTGGCTGCCGGAGAAGTTAACGCTCCCAGCGCGTGGAGCGGAAACGATACAACTCTCCATATTATAGATGACTCGTTTGTTCTTACCGGACAGGGTTCTTATTCTCCTGACGGTACTTTGAAATGGGGTTGGCTGCCTAAATCCGGTTATGCTGATCCTAACCAGAAAAAAATAGCAACATTAACTGCCGCCGACGCTGATGGAGACGGGAAACCGGATTCATGGCCTGACAGGTGGTATTCATCAGGCGCCGGAAAATATGTTTGGCCCGCTTTCTTGGGCGACCAGGCAACCGCTCCGGATGAAGAAGTTTATTATGTGATGGATGATTATACAAATAAACAACAGGTAAATTATAAACCCTTTACAAGTGATACCACAAAATTCGGTTTGGGACTTGATGCGGAAGTAAGAATGTTCCAGTTCAACAATCCGCTTGCTGAAAACATTTTGTTCCTTATTTACCAGATTACAAACGCGAGCGATAAAACTATTAATAAAATCTATTTCGGTATGCAGGGCGATCCTCACGTAGGCGGTTCTTCCGATTATTCTGATGACCGTGCGTATTTTATTCCTCCAACAGGTCCTCTTGCAGATGGTTACGCTCAGAGAGCAAGAAGTATGGTTTATGCATGGGATAATGATAATAAAGGTATTGGCGGAGTTGCTCCGGGGTACTTCGGCTGGAAATTCCTTGAGTCTCCTACGAACTCAAATGACGGAATAGATAATGATGATGATGGTATCATTGATGAAAGTCCCTACAATAGCGCCGGTAATTACATAGACGGTGTAAGCACTCCGTTGACAACCGGAATAGCTGATGTTGCAAAATATACAGCAATATACGGCGCACCTGTTCCTCGTTGGGCAGGTGATGAAAACGGAAACTGGGATCCGGCAAAAGATGATATTGGTATTGACGGAATCGGTCCTGAATCTGCCAACTATCCTGGCCCTGATTATGGAGAAGGAGACGGCAAGCCATCGCAGGCATGGTATTCCGATCTTAACGGAAACAATAAATACGATGTGGGCGAACCAATTTCAGATGAGAAAATACCCGGTTATAAATGGGCGGGTTCGGAACCTAACTTTGGTATGAGGGATGTCGCTGAATCAGATCAGATCGGTTTGACAAGCTTCCATGCTGCAGCTTATTCAAATGGTTTGCCGAACGTTCCCAAAAACACGACTCTTATGTGGGAGTGGATGTCTTCGGATACAATTGATCCTAACCAGACATTGTTAAACTCTCCGGGAGATAACATCTTTAACTTTGCAACAGGCCCTATGGTGCTTGATAGAGGAGTTACGCAGAGATTCTCAATGGCTATACTTTTTGGAAGCAACCTGAACGATCTGGTACTTACAGCGCAAACTTCAGCATTGGTGCTTGAAGCGAGCTACCGTTTTGCTCAGCCTCCTGCAAAACCAATTGTAAAGGCTGCTGCCGGAGATGGCAAGGTTACTTTATATTGGGATGCTAAATCTGAAGCGTCTGTAGATCCATTGACTCGCAAAAAAGATTTTGAAGGTTATAAGGTTTACCGCAGCAGAGATTATACTTTTGCCGATGTTTATACCATTACAGATGGTTACGGCGTTCCTTTTCTTGGCCAGCCGCTGTTAGATGGAAAAGGTAAAAAAGCCCAGTGGGATCTGGTTGATTCGTTGAGCGGCTTCCACCCGGTTGAGTATAAAGGAAGAGCTGTTAAATATTACGTTGGCGATAATACCGGTCTTGTTCACCAGTTTACGGATTCAACAGTACAGAACGGAATTACATACTATTATGCCGTTGTTGCCTACGATGGCGGAAGTACAGAAACCGGAAAAGAAATTGCTCCGACCGAAACCTCTGCTAAAATTCTTAAAGATGCCATTACAGGTAAATTAACTTATGACGTCAACACTGTCTGCGTTACGCCGGGCGCTTTGCCTAACGGCGCTTCCGGAGCACAGGCCGGAGTAGACGGAGCACCTGTTCAGGTTAGCGGTTCCGCTACAGGCGCTGTCAAATTTAAAGTTATGGATAACTATTCTGTAACAACTAAAACTTATAAGCTCTCATTTGCTGATTCCACAACATATAGTGTTCTGGATTCAACGGGTGTTACGGAATCTATTATAAGTAAGGATACGGTATTTGTAGCGTTATCAAATACAAATATACAGGATGGAAGTTTTTCGTTATACGATGTTAACAATAATCTTGTAGATCAAACAAAATACTTTGTAAACAATTCACAGGGTAAAATTAAAGGTACAAGCGGTGGAGCTTTGGCTAACGGTCAAAAATACACTGCCAAATATAAATACTATCCTGTATTGAGTAGTAAGCTGATCAATAACGAAGATGCAAATCCTTCTTTCAACGGAACAAAGGTCTATGTTAAAGCTGATACGCTTGCTTATGACAGCGCTGGCAGTGGTTTTGTAAAGCCAATTACTACTAATCTGCTTTATACTGTTTCTACTACTCCTATAGTAACGGGTACTAAGGTACTTTATCCGGCAGATTTCGAAATACGGTTTAATGACCTTGATACTCTTGCGGACGGAACATGGGCTCATCCGGGCGATACCATTCCTTCTCACCTGGGTAATGCCAAAGCTGTTGTTTGCCCATTTAAAGTATGGAATGTAACGGATAATGTTAAAGCCGTATGCATGATTTACGAAGCAAAGAACAGAAATAGCGGAAAATGGGATCTCTCCAAATCTGTTATTCTGAGGCCACAGGATATTTCAGGTACATCGGATAAAAGAATAAGTCTGCAGATTACTTTCAGCCCTATTCCTGATTCTTTGAAACCGGGTCCGTTGGTGCTTCCTAAATCGGGAGATATTTTTAGAATCAAAACGTTTAAAGCGTTTACGGCTAAAGATTTGTATACAATAACCGAACAACCAATTAAATACGACTCAAAAGCTGCATCATCAAATCTCGATAAGATTTATGTGGTTCCTAATCCTTATGTGGCTTACAATATAGCTGAAAATCCTGGAAGGACAACAGAGAAAAGAGGAGACAGAGTTCTGCAATTCAGAAACTTACCTCCTAAGTGTACCATCAGGATATATACTTTAACCGGAGAATTAGTCCAGACAATCCGTAAGGATGATTTGACAAGTATAGCTTCGTGGGATCTTTTATCAAATGAAGGTCAACGTATAGCATACGGCGTTTACATCTATCATGTGGATTCTGATGCCGGTCAAAAAATAGGTAGAATAGCTATAATTAAGTAAACCATTTTAGGAATAAATTTATCCTAATTATTTTGTAGGAGAAGAAATTAAAATGAAAAAATATTATTCGAGATTAATTATCCCCTTGGTTGTGTTACTTAGCTTTACTACTGCAAACGCGCAACTGTTTAGGACTACCTCAAAAGTGGGTACAACCGCAGCGCAGTTTTTAAAGATAGGTGCGGGCGCAAGGGCCATAGGTATGGGAGGAGCTTATAGCGCTGTTGGAACCGATATTTATTCTACTTATTGGAATCCGGCAGGTATTGCTCATTCAACCAACAACGGTGAAGTTACTTTTAACCATGCGGCCTGGCTGGCAGATATCAGTTACGATTTTGCCGCCGGAGCAATCAATGTTCCGGATTTGGGCACATTGTTCATCAATCTTACTTCGCTTTCCGTTCCGGAAGATAAAGTCAGAACAGAGGACTATCCTGAAGGCAACGGCGAAGTATGGGATGCCAAATCCTTGGCTATTGGCATTGGTTATGCAAGAAAGCTTACAGATAGGTTTTCAATTGGCTTTACAGCCAAATATGTAAGAGAAGCTATCTGGAACGAAAGTTCAAACGGTTTTGCAATAGATTTTGGTACTTATTACATTACTCCATTTAACGATTTGGTTATTGGAGCAAGTATTACCAACTTTGGTACCAAAATGAAATTGGATGGCCGTGATATTCAATTTAATATGGACCCTAATAATACAACTAATTCCGGTCCTAATAACGTTCAGTCGGTATACCAAATGGAATCATTCGATATGCCTCTGGCATTCAAACTCGGTTTATCCATGAATGTTATTAAAAATCAATATATGCGCGCTACCGTAGCCGTAGACGCTACTCACCCGAACGATAATACCGAATATGTAAATACAGGTATTGAGCTCGGTTACCAGGAAATGGTTTTTCTGAGAGCAGGTTATAAATCCTTATTCCTTAGGGATAGTGAACAGGGACTTACTCTTGGAGCCGGCGTACACTACGATTTTGATGGCGGTTTTGGCGTTAAATTTGATTACGGTTGGGCCGATTACGGACGTTTGAAAAACGTTCAGTTTATTGACGTGACTTTATCGTTCTAATTTATGTCCGGGGATGTCTTTAATTGGGCATCCCCTTTTTTTATCAGATGAAGAGTGAAATTTTAAAAATAAACAAACTTCTTGTTAAGAAGTTTGCAATTCCCGAAAGGAACAAACGCAATCCTTCTCCTTTAGATACCCTTATTGGTACAATCCTTTCCCAAAATACCAACGATAATAATTCGTATAAAGCTTATATGAATTTGAAAAATAATTTTAAGGACTGGAAAGAGGTAGACGCGCTTTCAGCTTCTGAAATAGAGGAGTATATTAAAGTTGCGGGACTTGGAAAACAAAAGTCTAAAGCAATTAAGACCATACTCGAAAATCTTTCGAAAAAAAATCCGCCTTATTCGCTTGAGTACTTGTACCAACTTGATAATGTCAAGGTGCTTAATGAACTAACATCATACGATGGAGTAGGGCTAAAAACCGCTTCGTGTGTATTATTGTTTTCCATGAACCGGAATGTTTGTCCGGTTGATACCCATGTTCATAGAACGCTTAACAGAATTGGTTTGGTATCCACGTCAGCTCCCGATAAAACCGCTGTTATAATTAATAAGAATCTTCCGGAGGGAGTTGCTCATACGTTTCATACAAACCTTATTAAACTCGGACGTGAGTATTGCAGGCCTGCAAATCCGGATTGCGGCGGATGCCCTTTAACCTCAATTTGTAAGTACCCTGATAAAAATACTGAAATTAAAAGAATAGGGAAGAAAAATACATTTTTACTCCTTGATAATTTATAGGAGGGGAATACATGCAAGATAACAGGACTGTCTTAATTACAGGCGCGTCATCCGGCATAGGCTATGAACTTGCCAAAATATTTGCAAAGAATAACTATAATCTGGTTTTAACTGCAAGGAACAGGGAAAAGCTATATGAATTAAAAGATATTATTGAAAAAGATTTTAATAGCAAAATTGAAATTATAGAAGCCGATCTGTCAGAGGAAAAATCAGCCGAAAGTATATATAACAAAATTTGCGCGCGGTCTATAAGTATAGATGTGCTTGTTAATAATGCCGGGTTTGGAACATACGGAAACTTTATCGATACGGAGATTGGAAAAACAGGGGATATGATACAGGTAAATATCGCGTCACTGGTTAAGCTTACAAAACTGTTTCTGCCGTTTCTTGTTGACTCAAAAAATGGCGGAAAAATACTAAATGTTGCTTCAACTGCGGCTTTTCAGCCGGGTCCTTTGATGGCTGTGTATTATGCAACAAAGGCTTTTGTACTTTCTTTTTCGGAAGCGCTTGCAGAAGAACTTAAAAACACTGGAGTCACGGTTACAGCTTTATGCCCCGGTCCTACTCAAACAGGTTTTCAGAAAACCGCGGGTATAGAAAATGTACGACTTGTGAAAACCGGCATGGTTCCAAGCGCTTATACAGTGGCTTTGTACGGATATAAAGCTATGGTTAAGGGAAAACGCGTTGCTGTGCAAGGCTTTGTTAACAGACTCATAGTGTTTTTGTTAAGGTTTGCCCCAAGGCGTCTTGTTACTGTTGTTGTAATGCTTTTGCAGGAAGTGACAAAAAAATAATTTACCGGGGAATAAAGACGCTTTCAAAAAACGGTTTTAGTTTCTCTTCCACTTCGCTGTAACTCATATTTTTAAGCGTGGGCTCCGGAGTAACAACACATTCAAATGGCGATTTGTACGGATACCATATTATATCCTGTGTGTTGTATTTTACATACAAACCGAAAACGGGAATAGTAAAAGCCGAACCCAGATGTATTATTGAAGTATCGGGGGAGAATAAGAAATCCAGTTTATAAATCATTGCGGCAAATTCATCAAACGAAGGAGATTTATAAACGGGCAAGGAGAAATCGGCTATTGAATAAGCCTGTTTAATGTCCCTCAGGGTAGTCAGCAGAATAACATTAACGTTGTACTGCCTGAAGTACTCAACCAGTTTCTTATAATTCTCAACTCCCCAAAAGCGCGCGTCACTGCCCGCGGAAATGTTTATTCCCACAAGATATTTAGGAGTCTCGAATTTCTCTCTCAGGTATTCTTCAGCTTTTTTTATTGATGCCTTTGCCGGGTTATAAATTACATTAAGTCTTTTATTATCAATTTTCAGATTGAGCAATTTGCCAAGTTCCGCGTTTCTTTCTATTACATGATGCGTTTGCGGGTCAATACGGGCTATGGTCTGTGTGAAAACTGCATTGTTGCTTCGTTCAAGCCCAAGTTTACATGGAGATTTGCTTAAGGCTACAATAAAGCTGACTGTCGCGGAAACATCGTCATGAAGATCAATTACAGCGTCAAATCTTTCTTTGTTTATTCTTTTAATAGCGCTGAAAAACGAACCTATCCCTTTGTCGAATCTCCAGACTTTATCAATAAACGGATTATCCGAAAAAATGAAAAAATTCCTTTTGCTTGCAAGAACATATATGCCGCACCCCGTCTGTTCTTTTATTTCCTTGATAAAAGGAGTTGTAACAAGAGCGTCTCCTATGTTGTTAAGCCTTATCAATAGTATTTTAGAGGATGAATCCAAAGCACAAGGAAGAGGGTTTTTCTTATGACGGCTTAAGAAAAGGAATAATCTAAGCAGGAGATTTTTAAAAAAGATTTCTATTTCTTTCAAAATAAACCGGTGAAAAAGTTGGAAAATTTAGTTAAGTTTAATTCAGTACTCAAAAAAATATAACTTCCTAATATATTAATTATTTAAATATTATTAAAGTTCATTCGGGTTATGTTGCAATGGTAAATTATGGCTAAAAACCTGTATGCATCTTAATAATGTGTTTGTTGCTAATGTAATTCTTTTTGTGAAATTGGTAAAAATGAAACATAAATTTCTTTCTTGCGCTGTAGTATGCTGCCTGCTTATAATTATTAATTCCGGCAATCTGTTTTCTCAGGAACCATATTTCTATCATGGTCGCAATTTTGGCAGCGAAGCGCTTTACAACCCGATGAATTTAATCTTAAACGGCAGTTTTGATATTTTGCAACTTGATGAAAAACACCGCGGATTTTCTGAAATTAGATTCGGCAGTGGTTTTAAAAATGTATTTAAAAATTTGGGCGATCCTTTTGCCGTAATTTCGCGTTACAAATGGTCTGAGTTTACAAAAAACGAACTTCTTCCGCTGGACTGGAGAAAAGAGCACTCTCAATGGTGGCCTAATTACGAACTGCACCTTATTGGCGGCGGTATGACTTATACGGCCATGAAAGAATGGTATCAACAGCACGATTGCCCTGAACCGACTTTAATGACAATTACCACTCTTGCGTTTTATCATCTTCTTAATGAAGCTGTTGAAAATGAGGCTTTCAAAGGGGATAACGCGGATCCAATACCTGATATTTACGTATTTGATATTGGGGGTATTATATTATTCAGTTTCGATAATGTTAACAAGTTTTTTAAAGAAGAATTGAATATGGCCGACTGGTCTTTACAGCCTTCAGTCAGGTTAAGAGATTTTTCGTTACAGAATAACGGGCAGTATTTTTCCGTTAAATATAAAGTGCCCGGTTCGGATAAATGGTATTTGTTCCATTTATTCGGAATGAATGGCCTTGCAGGTCTTTCTTATAAGCGGGCTGATGGCTCGGCAATTTCTTTTGGCGCCGGGATGCGCGGCAAAAACCTTTACGAGATTGACAAGATGAGGCATCTGCTTACACTTAATTTAACCTGGAACTTCGGCGTTTTTTATGATATAGATAATTCTCTTATGGCTTCTGTTATGTTCAGCGGGCAAAAAAAGAACCTTATTAATGCCAATATTTATCCGGGTATTATAAAGATAGGGAAATTTTCGCCCGGCGTTTGGGGCATTATGGAGAGAAATGGTTCAACAACTTTGGGCATTTCTACAATCTGGACTCCGGGTGTTGCATTCTAACAGTGATAGTAAATAGTTATTTTTTCATTTATGCTAATTAAATGTTTATACAATTAGATTGCTTTGTTATCTTTTTAGACGAAGCTCTTTCCATTTAACTCCTTAACAATTTGCAAAATATCTTTTTGCTCTAATGTTGCTGAACCTAAACATGCATTTACTATTAAGTCCCTTAGCTGATTATCAATTTTCCCTAAAAATCTTGAATAATCATTTCTTAAGGTTTTTTCAATTTCGGCGTAACTAAAATCTTTGAATATATCTTTACAATCCAAATATGAGTCGTGTTCAATAAAGCTATAATTTTTATTGGCTAAAGGTATTTGTGATTGTAGCAAAGCTTTATTTATTAAAACGAAATTAGATATTTTTGAATTGATCAGAAAGATTCCAATTGCAGGATCAGTTGAGACAATCACCATTCGTTTTTCTTTGGGAGGTTTTGTGAAATTGCAGTGTAGTTTTATTACACTTCCCGGCTGAATGGCATCCCATATTAATTGTTTTTGTTTACTTAGTGGAAAACTATAAAACAACTCCATTAGTCATCGTATATTTCAGCGAGGTATTGTTTAATCTCTAGAGCATTGGGGAGAGTGCAAATAATGGCTTCAAGAGACATAATATCATTCTGCGAAGTAGAATGATAAGCTGAGTCCGAGCTTTCGTTATGGAGTTCGTTAAAAGAATATGGTTTGTATTTCTTTATGGACTCATCAAGACATTCAATATCCGATTTGCTAAGTTTCTGCAAATCTGCTTTTCTTAATGGTGTTATTTTATTACCATTTATAGTAAGAGAAGATTTTTCGGTTTCGAGAGGTATAAAAACACTATCTCCTTTAATGGCTTTTATAATATCATAGGCCTCACTTGGTACCGGACCGTTTTTCATTGCAACGTATGAATTCCCGTTAATTAAACGTCCGTATTTGGAAAGATGCATCTTATCGGCAAAATATACAACTTTCAAAGTTTTATACATATCCTCAATAGAAGAAGATATATATAATAAAACCTCAAGAGCTTTTTCTCTATCAAAAGAGAATTTATATGTGTTCTGATTAAACATATTGCAAATTAATATGCCACAATTCCGAAGTCAATATTTTATTTTAACTAAGTATGGGCAATATTACATTATATCAGAGAAAATAATTTCCTTAAAACGCAACATTCATATTTAAGCCAAATCCGTTCCTTTCGCTATAAGTTGGCAACAGGTTCATACTCGTTTTTGTTTTTCCGTCATCATCTCTGTTTACAGGTATATCTACAGGACTTGCGACTATTTTACCAAAAGCGTAGCCTATTGCAACACCCAAAGGAATATCGCTCCACCAGTGGATGCTTGTAGTTACAAGTCCTGTGGCAATACAGCCAAGAACAGTATAACCAAAAGGTTTAAGCCAATAGGCATCGGGGTAGTTTTCCATAATTACAACCAACGTAGAAGTGGCGGTGCAGATGTGCCCCGAAGGGAAGGCGTCAAAATGTGGAACATGTTTGTGATACTCTATCTGGTTTGGAAAAAAATCCCAGCGGCCTCTTGTTTCCGTTTTTACAATAGGGCTTTCGCGACCGGTCAGGTGTTTCAGCACTTGTACAACTGCTCCGGCGGAGAGAATCACTTCTGTAATCTGCGAAGCGGTTCGTAAAGCTTTGTAATCGTTAAAAGCAAAACCATAGGCTGCAAACGCCGCCGAAAGTCCGAACTGAAACTGTCCGTCTCCCATATAAACAAACATATCGCTTGCCTTATGAACAAAACTTGAGCGTTCATACCATTTGCGGCATGTATGCCAGCTGTCTTCATCGGTCACAATAAGAGCTCCGGTTAACACTGTCATTCCAACCATCGGAGCTATCATGTCCTTTGTAAAGGTTTCATCGTAATAACGTTTCCAGTTGCCGGGCAGGTTTTTGAACATATCGTACCATTTGGGTACATACTCGTTTTGTTTTTCAACGGCAAAAATTGTATCGGTGCATATTTTTACCGGTATTGAGGATGTATCCGAAATATTAAAAGTCTGTCCCTCGTCGGCTGTTTTGTTAAGAATGGCTGTGTTTTCCAAGGCTGCATAAGCATCCGGAAATAATAAATTAAATACAATAAATAATATAAATGTGAAATATTTGCAATTCATAACCATATTAAAAATTAAGTGAATAATTGGCTCCTACATACCTTTTATTGATAATAGGACTGATATTACTGAAAGAACTCTTTTGATTAAAATATATTACCGCTTTTGTTGATACAATGCCTATTATTCCTCCAACAAAACAATCGCTTAACCAGTGAGCCCTTTCCGTAACTCTGCTTAAGGCTACCAGGGCACCCAAACCATAACTTATATACGGAACAATACCATCCGGGTATAATTCGGCCAGAGTTGAAGCGCACGAAAAAGCTGTTGCCGTGTGTCCTGAAGGAAAGGAATCGTAGTTTGCTATATTGTTCGATTTGCTTGAAAAAAACGAAAACGGAGCGTGGAACCTGCCTCCTGAAACCGAAGCATTGCTTGGTCTTTCTCTGCCGAATATTTGTTTAAAAAACTGGACGGCAATTCCCGATAGAAGAAATGACTCCATCCCTATTTTAGCAGTCTCAAGAGATTGCCGGTTATCAAAAAAACAATAATGTAAAAAAAAGCTGCCATAAACAGCAAGAGAAAACTTACCGTCACCCATCTGGGTTATTACAGGGCTCAAATCCTTTATTAACCGGTTTTTTACTTTAAAAGTATGTATGGCCTGGTAGGTCTCATTATCGGTTGCAAACAGACCCGCGGTAATTAAAGAAGCGGTTATAATAAACTTGGGTTGTGTATATATATTTGAAAAGCTGGCAATTTGCCTTGTTGTGTCTTCTTGTAATTCGTCCGATGTATTGATAACCAGATCAGGCATGATCAGTGAATCATTAAGCGCGCATCCGGTTTCATTATCGAATGATGCGCGTGTGAAAATCCTTTTTTCGCCTGCTGTACCGGTTTGAGGTAATATATAAGCGGAACAAAAAGACACGAATAATACAATATTTAATAATCGGATCATTAAATGGGTTCTTGTTAAAAATGTCTGTAGATTAAGTAAAATGAAAAAAATTTATTCGTTTAAGCTACAAAAAAAGAGTCTTGCTTACAAGCTTTATGCGGCTAAAAAAGCAGGTCAAAAATCATGGGTATTAAGGGAAAAAACGAGTAATTTTTATCAATTATTATGCTATTTTGTATTTATTCTTTTAAATATATGAATGATCTGGGAGATTTATTAAGGGGAGTATTCTTTTTATTTGGTAACTATTTGCATGTTAAACTTAGCGTTGCGGAATTTTAGATCGGGATTTATTTTTAAAATCTATAATAAGTTAACAAATTGTTTATTGGACAGTTACAAAATTATTTATTAGCTTTACTGTCCGGTTTTAGCGGAAAAATAAAAATTATAAAAAAAAAGAAGAGCTAAATGAGAAGAAATATACTTGGTTATTTGTTCCTTTCTGTTGCCTGTGTTGGAATTTTGCAGGCTCAACAACTGGGGAAAATAAATAAAACTTTGGACGATGATAATTCGCACTATACTAATGTTGGCAATATAGGTTTAACAATTACCAACTTTGGCACTTACGGACATGGATTTGCGCTATGGCCGAGTCAGCCTTCGTGCGAGTATCCTCTTGGCAGCGGAATTGAGCATATTTTTGATGGCGGTTTGTGGATTGGCGGCTACATTGCAAACGATGCTCAGGGAAGAGGAACAGTCGGGCCTTTTGTTACTACCGGTACCGTGGATGCTTCTTCTGTTTCTACAAGAGGCGGTGGATTTGAGTGGACAAATGCCAAAGGCAGTTCTATTTTGCTTCGCTCTTCTGAACTTGACTCCCGTTATTACAACCCAAATGCCGTTTCTCATCAGGATTTTGTGATGGATTATGTTGATACAAATCTTGTCCTTTCAAACGGTGAGTCGATTGTAGATCACACTCCGTTAGGATTGGCTATTCATCAGGAGTCTTATGCCTGGAATTATCCTTTCGCGGACTTTTTTGTTATTATGAATTACTGGGTTAAAAATGTTTCCAATAAATATGTAGACAGCGCTTATATTGGGCTTTGGACTGATGCGGTTGTTCGTAATACAAAAATTACTTCACCAAATTCAGGCGCTTCTTTCTTTAATAAAGGGGGCGATGGTTACAGCGATTCCATGAAAGTTGCCTATGAGTTTGACGCTACCGGCGATATTGGCTTTACTGACAGCTATGTGGGAATGCAATACCTTGGCTCAAATTACAGCAACGCTCATACAAATTTTGTAAGCTGGCAATATAAAAATACAAGCGACCCTAATTATTTTGCCCCTTCAATAGACATTGACCGTTATAAAAAGATGCAGGGGTATTTTGGCGGTACAAACAGATATGGCAGCGGAATCAACCCAAGCGATTTGAAAGTACCTTCCAACAGATCCATTATGATAACCTACGGACCAATAACACAACTTGCCCCGGGCGATTCGGTTAACGTTGTTTACGCAATTGTATGCGCAAAAAAATACGGTTCCGATCCGGCGGCTCTTGATAATGACGAAGAAAAGAAAAATTTATATAATAATGCCGAATGGGCTTTAAAAGCTTATTATGGCGAAGACAGAAACAGAAACGGCATTCTCGATCCGGGTGAAGATAATGACGGAGACGGAAAAATAACAAGGTATATTTTGCCTTCTCCTCCTTTACCGCCTAAGGTTAAAGTAATTCCCGAAGATAAAAAAGCTACTATCTACTGGGATAAAAGAGCCGAAGGTTCTGTAGACCCGATTTCCGGGAAAAAAGATTTTGAAGGATACAGGGTTTACCGTACAAACGCAGGCTTTGAACTTGGAACCACGCAGGATATCCTTGGTTCGCTTGTTTTGGCAGCCCAGTTCGATAGTCTTGGCAACGATGTGGGTTTTAACACGGGTTATAAATATGTTGAAATGCAGAACCCGGTTACATTTGCCGGCGATACAACAAAATACTATTATAAGTTCGAAGTAAATAATCTTTTAAACGGCTGGCAATATGTATTTTCTGTAACTTCGTTCGATAAGGGAGACGCGGCAAGCAACCTCGAAAGCCTTGAATCAAGTTCGTTGGCTAATTACCAGAAAATAATACCTGGCACTCTGCCAACTTCAAACGAGGATGCCAAAATAGGAGTTTACCCTAATCCTTATTATGCAAACGCTTATTGGGATGGCAGTTCGGAAAGGTTAAGAAAAATATATTTCTTCAATCTGCCCGCGGTGTGCGATTTAACCATATATACGCTTTCGGGAGATATTGTAAAAAAAATACATCACGATCAACAAAGTAACGGTTCGGATTTACGCTGGTTCCAGAATTACTCGAGCGATGGGAAACAAACAATGTCCGGCGGCGAACATGCCTGGGATTTGATTACCGATAACGATCAGGCAATTGCTACGGGTTTATACCTGTTTGCAGTAAAAGATTTAAGTACGGGAAAGATTAAAACCGGCAAATTTCTAGTAGTAAAATAAAAAGGAGAAATACTAATAATGAAAACAAAACTTACAATTCTGTTATTGTTTTTTGCGGTAACAGTGGCTTTTTCGCAAAGCCAGTATCCATTAAGAACAATAAAAGAAATTCAATATGTGCCTGACTCTCTGGTTCTGCAAGGCAAAGATGCTTCTCTGCATGTAGGCGATACTGTTAGAGTTAAAGGTATAGTAATGGCAAGCAGTATTGTTAGCGTTAACCCCTATAATTACAAAAGATTGATGTGGGCTGGCGATAACAGATATAATTCTTATCTCTATGATTCGGCTGGTACCGGAGAATGGAGCGGAATTAATATAATTGTAAACGATTCGGTTACAGGGCAGAGTATCTATATGGATTTGATAGATACTTGTCAGCTTGTTACTGTTACCGGCGTAGTAACCGAATATTTAAATAAATATACCGAATTGGTCTTATTGCCAAATTACCCTATAGATTTTGGCTCAACTACTCCTAAAAGACCTGAGCCTATAGAATTAAAAATAAGCGATTTTGCAACAGGTACAACGCCAAACGCCCTGGCCGAAAAATATGAAAACGCTTATGTTATTATTAGAAATGTAATTTCTTCAGATAGAAATACATCAACTTCTGCGGCAAACCCGTTCTCAATTATTGACCAGAACGGAAATAAAATAGCCGTTCACGGGCAGTCTTGCTACTTTACAAAAAGAACCTATAAAATGAGAAGCTGGGATCCGCCAATTGATGGCTCGTCAATCAGCTATATACGCGGTATTATGGGGCAAAACAGCGATGGTACTTTTGTTATTCGTCCAATATATCCTGATGATATGCTTATTACAACAACCCCGTGTATTATTGGTACGGTTAAGAGAGATGCCGATTTGGTTAAACCTAACCAGCCGGTTGTAATTACAACCAAAATTACGGATAATGACGGTTATGTTCAAAGCGCAAAGCTAATATACAAAGTAAACGGCCAGAACCGCACAGTTATTAATATGACTAAAACAACAGCCGATACTACAATATATACGGCTACAATACCTGGTATTTCCGCAGATTCCGCTATGGTTGACTTTTATATTCTTGCAAAAGATAACGATAACCAGTACAGCACAAACCCGGTTGATACTACTAAAGGCAATTACCTTATGCAGGTGTTAAAACGTTCCCTGACCATTCAGGACGTTCAGTATAGTCCTCTTGGAAGCGGTTACAGCGCTTACAATAATTATAAGGTTACTATTTCCGGCGTAATTACAGCCGATACTACAGACTTACAGGGAGATGGAAACACTGTTGCCCGCAGAGTTCACATGCAAAACGGTTCCGGTCCATGGAGCGGTATCTGGATTTACGGACTTGCTACGGATACTCTTTACAGAGGCTACAATGTTACTCTTTCCGGTACAATTGATGAAAGCAATGGTACAACCAGACTTGATACTATTACTTCAGTAGTTGTAAATTCAAAGAACAATCCTTTACCGGATCCTGTTTTAATAGGTACAAGAATAGCCAACCTTACAAACGGCGATGTTAATGCCGAACAATGGGAAAGCGTTCTTGTGAAGTATAAAGATGTTACGGTAACAAGCGAAAACGCCGATGGCAACCCTGGCCCTTATGTTACAGGTAATAATAACTACGGCGAAATTTTAGTGGCTGATACAAGCAACGTTGGCAGCCGTGTTGAATTGCAGGAAGGTAATCATCCGTATAATAATAACTGGGATACTCTTGTTGTTAAAACTCCGGGCAATATTCAGATTAAAAAGGGAGACCAGTTCAGCGAATTACGCGGCGTGTTCTTCTATGAATTCAGCGAATACAAATTGATACCTCGCAAATCGGACGATTTTGTGGGTTATAAACCTCTTTCGGTTAAAGAAGAAAATGGAATAATTGCTTCCAATTATTCATTATCGCAAAACTATCCTAATCCTTTTAACCCTTCAACCTCAATCAGGTTCAGTATTCCTGTTTCAGGACAGGTATCGTTGAAAATATTTGATGTTCTGGGACGCGAAGTAAAAACTCTTCTTAACGAAGAAAAACATGCCGGTACTTATACCGTTTCTTTCGATATGAGAAACCTTTCGAGCGGTATTTACTTCTACAGGTTGCAGGCAGGTAACTTTATGGAATCGAAGAAAATGATTCTTATGAAGTAACTTGCTGTTAGTTTTTAGTTAATATAAAAGCGGGTTTCGGCCCGCTTTTTTTATAATGTCTTGGTTTTACTCTTCTTTAAAATTCAATTTGAAAAATTACTAAATTATATTACTTTGCAATAAGTTTCGGTTAACTATTCAGGCTGCAAACAGGGTAAGGGCAAAAGGTTTGTTAATTTCTCTCGGTTGCTTAAAATAAAACAATAAGCGGGTTAAGAATGCGGCATTATCCTTATAAAGAACTCAATACTGTATGGCTGAAAGCTGCCGTTGTAGGAAGTATATGGGCTTCTGTAGAAATTATTGTGGGCAGTTTTTTACACAATCTGAAAATTCCTTTTACAGGGGCAATACTTTCGTTTGTAGGCGTGTTTTTACTTGTTGCCTTTTCTCAAATCTGGCAGGAAAAAGGATTGGTATGGCGGGCCGGTTTAATATGCGCATTAATGAAATCAATTTCGCCAAGCGCTGTTATTATGGGGCCTATGATAGGGATACTTTCCGAAGCGCTTTTTGTTGAGTTGTTTCTGCGCGCGGCTGGCAGAAATATTGTTGCGTTTATGCTGGGAGGGGCTTTTGCGGTACTTACCACGCTTGTTCAGGTTGCCGCGGGTTTTGTAATTATTTACGGCTTTAATTTCATAAGAATCCTGGCGGGGTTATATAAATTCAGTACAAAACAGATAAACATTCCCTACCTTAATCCTGTATATCTTGTTTTGCTGGTTGTACTGGTATACCTGAGCGCCGGCGCGTTTGCCGCTTATACGGGGTATAGGACTGGTAATAAGCTACAAAAGACTGACGTTAAAAAAGAAGCGAAGATATGCATACCGCTAAAACCGCAGAATAAATTTTTTACTGTTCCCGGATCTCAAAAATACTCGCTTCTGTTATTATTTGGCAACATGGCGGCTTTGATATTGTGCCTTTGGTTCGTGAATATAGACTTTTCAGTATACTCTGTAACAGTTGTTTTAACATATATAGCTTTTTGTTTTTATTACTATAAAAAAACGATGCGCTTTGTTCTTAAAATATCGTTCTGGCTTCAGTTTGTGTTAATTACACTTGCCGCCGGCTTTTTTCTGAACGGCTTTACAAAAGGGGAGTACCTTGCTTTTGATGGCATTATAACCGGACTTAAAATGAACCTGAGGGCTGTTGTAATTATTGCCGGCTTTGCGGCAATAAGCTTTGAGCTAAGGAACCCTCTTATAAAAGCCATATTATACAAAAAAGGACTCTCGAACCTGTACCAGGCGCTTGAACTTTCATTTTCCGCTCTACCCGGCGTTGTAGCCGTTTTACCTCTTCCCAACGAGTTAATTAAAAAACCTTTCGCCTCGTTTGCCGGTCTTTTTGAAAGAGCGGATGAATTGTTTTTTCAGTTTAGGGAAGAAATTAAAAACAGACCGGATGTTTATATTATATCCGGGGGGATAGGCGCCGGTAAAACAACATTTGCCGCGGATGTCTGCCGGTTACTTAAAAATGAAGGTATTAATGTAAATGGTTTTTTAGCGCTCGCGCAGTATGAAGACGGTTCCAATGTAAAAACGGGATATAATATAAAAAACATCAGCACTGGAGAGGAATACTCTCTTTGCAGCGCTCATACATCCGGCGAAATTAAAGTAGGTCAATATGGCTTCTATAAAGACGGAATAACTGCGGGAGAGAAAATCCTTTTACCGGAAAATACCAGAGAAGCTCAGGTGATAATTGTGGATGAAATAGGTCCGCTTGAGCTTAATAACTTATGCTGGTCTGTACCAGTTGAAAATCTATGCCGTTGCATGAGCATTCCGCAAATATGGGTTGTGAGGCAGAAACTTATTGAACAGGCAATAAAAAAATGGCAGATAGGAAATGTTTTTGTGTTTGATATTACTGAAGATAAACCTGAAGACGCTGCCGGTTTTATAGGCAAAGAAATATTGAAATTTAAAGAAATTACCGACTGAAAACCGGTAATTTAAACGCGGAATTTTACAAAACATGAGCGCTGAAATTCAGGAAAAGTTGAAAAAAAACGCTTCTCCAAACAAAAAAATAATGAAAAAAAACATACTACGCTGAAATGTCAGTTGTTTTTTAAGCGGGTAAAAGCGGGTGTATTTAGAATTTACAGTAAATAAAATTTGTTGAAATAATTAAACTTAAGTATATTCCAAACCCCGAATAATAAAAATGGTAACAAAATAATAAAGAGGCGGGTAAAAATGTTATAAATTAGGCATTATTGTTGAATTTTCTAATAAAAATTTAACAATAAAAAAACAAAAATGATTAAGAAAAATATATTATATTTAGTGTCATTGTTTATTATTATAAAAGTTTATGAGAAAAATTTTACTTCTATTAATAGCGCTATGCGCTGTTGTCTTTTATTCATGCGTTGATAAATTGACGAGCAGTCTCGTATCAAATCAGGCTCCGGTTACACACCTTTTTCTGTATCCGGATACTTCCATATCGCGCCAGCAGAGTAAGCTGACGTTGCACTGGTGGGCGGATGACCCGGACGGCCTTATAATAGGATATTATATAACCTGGGATGGAATTCACTGGACATTTACAACCAGAAACGATTCTACAATTGCCTTTCCTATAGAAGGAAGCGATACGCTTTATTACTTTAAGGTTGCCGGCGTGGATAACCACGGGAATGGCGTTTATGATAACGATCATACTGTAAATAATATCGATTTTGGCCCGGAACCGTTTACGGATCTCGACTCCAATAAAGTTTATACAAAAGGCGAACCGTTTATTGATATAGGTAATATTGATCCGAACCCGGCTTCCATAAAACTGCCGTTAAAAAACTCTCCTCCCACGGTTGCTTTTTTACAGGATAAAACCGGACAGGATATTCAATTGCCAGATACTACCTTTACCGTCGCTTCTTTCGCTTGGAACGCTGGGGATGTTGACGGAGATGAATCAATTCAGAATTTTTATATAGCGTTAAATGATACTTCTCAGAAAATTTCGATACCCGGTACTACCAGGTTTATTACAATTAAGGCTACGCCGCCGTTTTCTTCGGATGTAGTTTCGTGCGATGTTTATCTCGGTTCTTCAATAAAAGACGCTTATTCTGTAAAACTGCCGAATCTTAAACTTAACGCCAATAACGTTCTTTATTTGTATCCTGTTGATATTGCCAATGCCAGGGGAAATATGATAAGTATGCCGAGCGGTACTACAAAAAAATGGTATGTTAAAAAGCCTTCGGGTAATATACTGGTTATTGATGATTATGCTACCGATGATAATGCCGCTTCTTTTTATTCTCAGACATTTGAAGAAATGGGGCTTAACGGCAAATACGATGTTCTTGATATAAAACTGGGTAAAACCGCAACCACATCGGGAACCCTTTTGCCTTATTATATTAATCCCATGTTTACAGAAACGCTTAAATTATTCAAAAGCGTGTTCTGGTATACCGAAAACGCCCCTTCGCTGGATGTTGCCGAGGCAAGTATAAGCAGTTATACGGACGCGGGTGGAAAAATACTATTTTCCATGATGTTTCCACAGATACTTGATACAAGAGGTTTAAGCGATTTTCTTCCGGTAGATAGTTTAAGTTCCTATCCTATAACTGTTATTCCTTTTAACACGCCTGTTAACGCTACGCCTACTGCCGCGGTTTTGGGTTATAACAGCCTGCAGAGAGATAATGTAGGCACAATAGCAAGAATCTGGACGTTTTATACAAACTCTATGACCGCTACCGACCTTTACACGCTTGGAGTGTCAGGTAATCCTACAATTGCTTTCAAACGCAACGATAACAAGATAGTTTTTGTAGGGCTTCCGTTACACCGGTTGAACGGTGGAAGCGCTAATGTAAAAGCATTTTTCCAGAAAGTTTTCTTTGATGAATTTGGAGTTACCCGATGATAAAAAGATTTCTACCGATTTTAATTCTGCTTTTCTGCCAAATGACTTTTGCGCAAAGCAAAGGGAGTATCAGCGGCAAAATTACAGATGCCAAAACTCATGAACCTTTATTCGGCGTAAATATTATTCTTAAAGGAACTTATTACGGCGCCTCTTCCAATATAGATGGAAAATACAAAATTGATAATATCTCTTCCGGTTCGTATACAATTGAAGTTTCTTTGATTGGTTACAAAACTACCCAATATACGGGGTATAAAATTGAAGAAGGAAAAACAAAACAACTTGATATTCAACTTAATGAATCGGTTTTGACAATAGGGCAGGATGTTTTGATTGTTGGCGATAAGCCAATGGTTGATGTTGAAGAGACTCAAAGTAAAAAATCTTTAGGCCGCGATGATATTGAAATGGCCAAGGTCGAAAATATCAATGACCTTATTTCCCAACAGGCCGGTATTGTAAAAACAGATAACGAAATTCACATACGCGGCGGCAGGGCCTACGAAAGCGCTTACCTGCTTGATGGTGTTTCAATTCAGGATCCTTTGGCCGGCACAGGCTTCGGATTGGATTTGAGCGCCAATGCCATTGAAGAGGTGGAGGTTATTACAGGCGGTTTTAACGCCGAATATGGCCAGGCTACTTCCGGCGTTGTTAATGTAAAAACCCGCGAAGGAGGCTCAAAATATACCGGCGCAGTGGCTTACAAAACCGATAATATTGCAAGTAAAAGCTCTTACCATGTTTTTAATACCGATGTTGCCGAACTTAGCTTTGGCGGCCCCGAACCAATAACTTCATTTTTGATGCCTGCTCTTGGCATTCCAATTCCTGGGCAGATTACTTTCTTTTTAAGCGGTCAGGGAAGTTTTTCGGACGGAATTACGCAGGGTTACTATAAACCAACAGCAACTCAGTTGTATTCTTCAATTTTTTACGGAACCCGATTTGCGCCACGCGCGGAAAACAATTTATCCGCTTCGGCAAAAGTTACATATAAAATATCGCCGACATTTAAAATTTCTTACTCTTTTAACCAATCCGTTAGCATAAATCAAAACTCGCAAACATTGCAATCGAACCTGGAGTATGTTGAACCGAGTCCCGGTTACCAGTATACATTCGAAAAGAATCTTGATAATGCGAACACGTTTACGCATGTTTCAAAAATACACTCTTTATCATTGACTCATACATTGAATTCAAAAACATTTTATGAAGTTAAGCTAAGTTATTTCTATACTCACATGCGTGCCGATGCAAACGGAAAAAGCTACAGCCAGTATACCGAACCTAAAGATTTCGCGAACTTTCCTCTTGAGTATTACAACCTGAACCGCGATACGGTTGGCGTAATACCCGGCGATGGCTTTTGGGATGTTGGTAATGCTTCCACATGGAGAGACCATTACACCGAAGAAATAGCATTAAGAGCTGATTTGACAAGCTTCTTTGATGAAAAGAATAAATTTAAAGCCGGCATGTCATTCAACTTTCAGGAAATGCAGGTTGTTGATATAAGCAAGCCATGGATTGGCGTGCTTGGAGCAAATAACGATATTTACCGCGTCCATCCGGCATACGGAGCATTTTACGCTCAGGATAACGTAAACTTTAGCGGTATGATACTTAACTTTGGTATGCGTCTCGATTATTGGTTCCCTGGTAAATTTATTGATGACGCTGTTGATAATCCCGCTGTTGTTACAATACCCGATGAAATCAGGAAAGCTTATAAGGATGATAGCTACAGCTGGTCCGGAAACAGGCACTTTAAAGCCCGTTTAAGTCCGCGTCTTGGTATCTCTCACCCGGTTTCTGATAACCAGATTTTGTTTTTCTCTTATGGTCATTTCAGCAAATGGCCAAATCCTAAGTTCGTATACGCAAAAATGAGTCCATACAATGCTCAGTCATCGTTCCAGTCGTTTGGTAACCCAAACCTGAACCCCGAAACAACGGTAGCTTATGAACTTGGTTTAAAAACACAGTTTTCCGATGACGATGTTTTGACATTAACCGCTTATTACAAAGACATTTTTGATTATATAAGCACTCGCACGGCATTGATTAAATCGGCGCGTTTTGCCACACAAAGTTTTACAACTTATGTGAATCAGGATTATGCCCGCTCCCGCGGTCTTGAGATGGAATACAAGAAGAGAATGGGAAAATGGTTTACCGGTTCTGCAAACTTTACTTATGCTATTGTAACCGGCAAGAGTTCTTCTGCGGATGAGGGAATTCTTGTTGCGCAGGGCGAGCTTAATGAATCGATAAAAGAAAATTATATGCCATGGGACAGGCCTGTTACGGCAACTATTACAACAAACTTTTATGTTGAAAAAGACGAGCCGCTCTTTGGTTTTGGCCGCGGAATACTTGACGATTACAATTTATACCTCAAGTTTTTCTTCGAATCAGGAAAACGATACACTCCGGCTTACTTTACCGGCAACTATCTTGCCGATGGCCGCCCGGAATATGTATCTTCCATAAACGACAGATATTCGAAGGTTGGGCAAAATTGGTTTTGGATAGATCTGAATTTTGAAAAGAGTTTTGAAATAAGCAAAATAAAATGCGCGCTGGTGTTGGAAGTAAACAACTTGTTAAATAATAAAAATTCACAAATAATTAACCCCGCTACAGGAAAAGCTTACGAATACGGCGATCCGTTGCCGAGTTCGTATAACGATCCTAAATATCCTGACTTGCAGGCTCCTTTATCTCCATATCCGTATGATCCTTCGAGGTATTTAACGGTTAGAAACGTAAAGGTTGGCGTTAAGGTCAAGTTTTAATTGAAAATTTAAAGAATTTAGCTTGAAAATAAATATGAAAAAAATAGTATTATTAGTTTTGTTTTTGACTATAGCGGGCAGGGTTAACGCGCAGCTTTTTCCCACATTGGGAGGGCAGAGGGCTGGAATATCCGCCGCACAGTTTCTTAAAATAGGCGTTGGCGGCAGAGCTTCGGCCTTGGGAGACGCATTTGTTGCAATTGCCAATGACGCGTCCGCTTTGTACTGGAACCCCGCCGGGTTATCTCTTTTTGATGATAATCAGGTGATTTTTTCGCATAACGAATGGGTTGTGGACGTAAAACACGATTTTCTCGGCGCCGTATATCACATGGATAAAACAAATACATTTGGCGTCGCTTTAACGTCGCTAAGAACAGATGATATGCCCGTCACCACGGAGTTTGCTCCGAATGGTACAGGCGAGTATTTTACTTATGGAGATTTCGCGCTGGGTGTAAGTTACTCAAGAAGAATGACAGATCAGTTCAGCTTTGGCGGTACTATAAGATATGTTGAGGAGACGCTTGATAAACTGAAAATGCGCAGCGTTATGATTGACCTTGGTACTTTTTATTATACAGGGCTCGGTTCAACGCGTTTTGCTGTTGCTGTTACAAACTTCGGCAACCAAATGGCTCCGGATGGCGATATTGTTTTATGGGGTAAAAGAAAAGTATCGGACTGGCAGTCGTTTTCTCCTCCAACCATGTTTAGAATAGGTTTTGCCTTCGAGCCATATCAAAATGCCGAACACAGGGTGACTACCTCAATACAGCTGAACCACCCTAATGATAACAGCGAAAATGTTTCTTTCGGTACCGAATACGCCTGGCAGAATATGTTTTTTGTACGCGGCGGCTATAAATTTAATGTTGACGAACAGAATTATACATTCGGCGCGGGGTTATATTTGCCTGTCAGCATAGCAAATTTAACTCTTGATTATTCTTATTCTAATTTTACAAAATTAGGTTCCGCTCAACGTTTTTCAATAATACTTGGCTTATAATTTATGAAGAAGATTTTTTTATTATTTGGTTTTGCAATTCTTATTATACTTTCAAAAGGCTGTTCCGATAAACTTGATCTGAGCCAGTTTGATACGGCAAGCGGCAGCGGCAATTCCGTGGGCGATACGGTTTATATTCAAATGTCCCCTGTTTGGGAAGGCTATAACCATCCTAACGATATTTTCATTGGGCACGAACCTTTTGTTTACATTGCCGATACCGATAATGACCGTATTGTAATGTTGAATGTTGCAGGCGTTTATCTTGGTGAGCGTAAGGTTAAAAAACCCGTTGCCATTACTCAGGATTATAAACTGAACCTTATAGTTTGCGCTCAGTTCGATACCGTACTTTCAACCGGCGAAACAAAAACTTTCAGCGCCGTATATAAATACGATATGGTTTCCGCCGGGCATCATATAGCTGACGCTCCGGTTACAAGGCTTCTGCCCCGGACAGTGGATTTGAACAGACCTTTGCGCCAGTATACGGGCATTACGGCTTTTCCTGATAATACTTTTTATGTGGCCAGAACCGGTCCTGATAATGCAAGCTATATCGATCCCGATAACTCCATATTGCTTTTTGCTCCTAAATCCATGTATGGTGGCGGAACAGGCGATACTTTAATTGGCAGAGTTCCAAATATCGATCCGCTTAGCAGCGGTCTTGTTTCGGCTTACCAAATAAGCTCAATCCACTCTCTTCAGAAAAAAGACAGCAAGGATTTTATTGTTACTCTTACCGGCGATAACAGTTTTAAAGCTCAGTGGCTTACTTATGTTGAAACATCTGAGAAATCCGCTTACGAAAGCAAGCTTGAAGCGGCTTCTTCCGCATTTATGAAAGTCGACAAGTTCTCAAAACCAATGGGGGCTACGTTTGACAGCTATAATAACATATATATTGTTGATGCGGCAAAGGACAGCGTCTTTAAGTTTAATACTTTTGGCGAAGAATTACAGTCGTTTGGCGGACCCAAGGTTTTCAACGCTCCCCACGCGGTTGCGTGGTTCGATAAAACTCTTTACGTGGCCGATACATATAACAACAGGATATTAAGATTCGTCCTTTCCACGGAGATTAAATGAGAAAATACTTTTTTGTTCTTGTTTTTATTGTATCAGCTTTTGTTTCGTTTGCCCAAACGCCGGTTCCTATTGCAACAATTAAGGCAAACGATTCCACCGGGGCTCCTGTAGGCGTTAATAAGGTATTTACTATTACCGGTATAGTAACATCCTCTACACAGCTTGGCAGCGCGGGGCCGGGAACCGTACAGGACGAAACCGGCGCCATTGCCGTTTATGGCAGTTCTTTTTGCAGTAAGGTAAAAATAGGGGATTCGGTTCTTGTCACTTCTACTCTTACTTTCTACAACGGACTTGCCGAGCTCGATTTTTCAAAAGCCGGTTCTTCTGTGAAAGTACTTGCTTCAGGCAAAACAGTTGAACCTGTTGTGGTAACTATTAACGATATTAACAAGCAAAACTGGAAAGAGCTTGAAGAATATGAAAGTGAACTGATAAGAATTGATAACGTTACTATTTCTTCATCAGGGACTTTTGCGGGGAATAAGAATTACGACATTACGGACGCTTCCGGCTCCGGTTCTCAAATGCTTAGAATTGATACCGATGTTACCGGACTTGTGGGCTATCCAATACCTACCGGTAAAGTTGATATAATAGGCATTCTTGGGCAATATAAAACATCCGCTCCTTATTCTTCCGGTTATCAGTTGCAGCCCCGCTTTGTTGCCGATTTGATAGATGACGGCAAACCAAACATTTTAAACCCGGTTTTTGCTTCGAATATTACTACAAATTCGTTTATTATTAATTATACCACTTCAAAAAGCGGAAACTCGATTGTTAAATATGGCTTGACTTCCGCGCTTGAGCTCGATTCCATTGCCACCAAAGAAGATACTACAATACATGTAATTAAAATCACCGGATTAAAAGAAGGAACTACTTATTACTATAAAGTATTTTCTTCAAACTCCAAAGGCATAAGCGAAAGCTCGGTTTATAACGTTACTACGGCAATAGATAACCCTAATGCCGGTAAGATAAACGTTTATTTTAATTATCCTGTGGATACAACAATTTGTATCCCTGGTAACGCGGCGCAAGGGAATGTTAATTTTGCCTCCAGGCTGGTAGAACGACTGAATAACGCGAACTATTCCATTGATATGGCCGTGTATTCTTTTATAGGCTTAAATGATGTTGTAAACGCCATTATAGGCGCTAAAAACAGAGGGGTTAAAGTACGCGTTGTTTACGATAGCCGTGATACGCAAACAAGTATGCAGGCTCTTATTGACGCGGGCATTAAAATAAGCAAGCGTCCTCCAGACAGCGGTTCTTTCAGCGGTATTATGCATAATAAGTTCTTTGTCATAGATGCGAGAGATACTATACCTGCAAACGACTGGGTATGGACCGGTTCGTGGAATATAAGTTCAAGTGAACTGAACTGGAAAAACAATGTTATTGAAATTAATGACGCCGCGCTTGCAAAAGCTTATATGACAGAATTTGAGGAAATGTGGGGAAGCAATACAGACGAACCCAACTCTTCGCAAGCAAAGTTCGGTATGTATAAAACCGATAATACGCAACACAGTTTTACTATAAGCGGTAAACCGGTTGAACTTTATTTCAGCCCTTCAGATAAGACTACAAGTAAAATAATAAACGCTATTAATTCGTCTAATTACAACATTTATTTTGCTCAACTTGTATTTACAAGAAGCGATATTTACCAGGCAGTTCTGAACCAGAAAAATATGGGCGTAAAAGACATAAAAGGAATTGTAGATCAGCCTAATTCATCCGGCAGTCAGTTTACAAACCTTACCAACATTGCCGATGTGTTGACACAGCCTGCAGGAGCATCTATTCTGCACCATAAATATGCCATTATAGACGCTTCCTATCCCGCCAGTTCGCCTGTTTTAATAACGGGCTCTCACAACTGGTCTTCAGCTGCCGAAAACGATAACGATGAAAATACGCTGATTATTAAAGACGATAAAATAGTAAACCTGTATTTACAGGAATTTAAAAAACGCTATAACGATTGCGGCGGAACAGGCACTTTTACAATTCCGGTTTCTGTCAATAATAATTCCATCCGGAATTTCAGCTATACTCTTTATCAAAACTATCCGAACCCGTTTAACCCGGTTACAACAATTCGTTTTGAAGTTCCGCATGATGAACATGTTACTCTTGAGGTTTTTGATATGCTCGGACAAAAAGTAAAAACTTTATATGACGGAATTGCAAGAAGAGGGATTGTTGCCGTGGATTTTAACGCTGCTGATTTTGCAAGCGGAATATATATCTATCAGATTAAAAGCAACGGTTTTATGGCTTCTAAAAAGCTTATGCTGCTAAAATAACTTCCTGCGTTTCTACCGAGTTTATGTAAGGGGCTGTTTAAAAAGCGGCCTCTTTATATAATAATTTAATTATATCTATTGATTAAAATAAAACCCTTCATTATCTTAATTTTATGTTTTAACTGTTCGGCTGAATAATAAAATCAGCGCGTTATATAAGTAGGTTTTAACTCAGAACAAACTACGGACATAACAGTTAATATAAGGGTTATCTATTCCTGATGATTACGAAATTTCTTATATGAAAAGATTTTTCCCCCTTTCTATATAAGTGTTTAATAATCTGTCATTTTGTTTTTTATTCAATAATCAGAAACCGTTTATCAAAAATACGTTTGTCTCAAAGTATTTTTTTAATATAATTAAACTCGCTTTCCCATTCAGTTACAGAAAGAAGACCGGGTTTTTTGATATTAACAAACTATGAAAGGTTTTAATGAATGCCTAAGTCAAGGAACAATTTCAACTAGTTATTAATGAAGATTTTTTCTATCATAGCGAATAAACTGCCATTCTGGATACCAATAACATTTGTTGCCGTATTAGGATTAACATTAACCGTATCTCTCTATGTTTTTTTGTATGATTCAAGCAGAGAAGAACTGATACAAAAAAACAGGATGTTTTCTGTTGAGTTGACCGGGATAATAGTTGACCGTATGAATATATATATTCATGAACTTGATGCGGTAAAACGTTTTTATAATGGTTCCAGCTATATTTCCAGAAATGAATTTGCTCAATTTGTACAACCTATTTTGAAAGAAAAGGGATTTAAGGCAATAGAATGGATTCCGCGCGTACCGTTAAAACTTAGAAAACAATATGAAGAAAGAGCTAGAAAAGAAGGCTTTCCGGATTTTAATTTTACAGAACTTGATGAAAAAGGGAAAATGCAAAAGGCTAAAATAAGAGAAGAATATTTCCCCGTGTTTTACATTGAACCGTATTACGGAAATGAAATGATTTTAGGCTTCTTATCTCCTTTTATAAATTCGGCCAGAGGCGCTTCCATGGCAGTTGCCCGTGATAGCGCGACGCCTTATGTCAGCGAAAAAATTCCTCTGATAAATACTGCGGATACCGGAGGTAAAATTCTTATTGTGCTGCCTGTATATAATAATCATCTTTCGCAACCTGTAAACGTAAAGGAAAGAAGAGAGAGGCTGATAGGCTTTATACAGGGCATTTTACTTCCTGATAGAGCTTTAAAGTCAGTGATGGTGAAATTTACGAGTGAGAGTTTTTCAGTTAAAATATTTGATATTTCTGATGGAAATAGTAAAACTCCTTTGTGTGCTTATAGAAAAGGCGGCCCGGAAAACTATGTTGATAGAGACAAAGAGCTTTACTTTAACCGCTATTTTGAATATTGCGGAAGAAAATATCAAATTGAATGTATTCCCTCCAAGGCGTTTGTAGAAAACTATGTCGATAAATCGTATATACCAATTACTTTGTTTTGCGCGCTGTTTTCAACTATGCTCGTCCTGTATCTGGCAATGTTGCTGATGCAGCGTTACAAAGCTGAAAAACTTGTATGGAGCAGAACAAGAGCGCTTCAGGAAAGTGAAGAAAGACTAAAATTCCTTATTAAAAACTCGAGTGATTTTATTTCAATTATTGATGCTGAAGGGAAATACAGGTTTGTCAGTCCTTCCGTAAGAGCTATTACCGGGTTCCTGCCGGAAGAGCTTATTGGGCGGAATTTTATTGAATTTGTTCATCCTGAGGAAAGGGATTATGCCTTTTCGGTTTATTGCGACTGCCTGAGTATTCCGGAGAAAAAAGTATCAATACAATTCAACTCCAGAAAAAAAGAAGGCGGTTACGTAATACTTGAAGCAATAGGCCAAAACCTTTTGCATATACCGGGTATAATGGGGCTTGTGTTTAATGTAAGAGATATAACGGAAAGAAAACACAACGAAAAAGAACTAATAGCGGCAAAAGAAAAAGCTGAAGAAATGAATAGGGCAAAATCGAGTTTCTTTGCAAATATGAGCCACGAACTACGAACGCCTCTTCACGGAATACTTGGCCTTGCTCAAATACTTGAAGAATCAATCAGGGATGAAGAACAAAAGCAATTGATGGAGATGATATCCAAATCCGGGAAACGCCTGATGGATACGCTCAACATGATTTTAACCCTTTCACGCGCGGAATCGAGTAAGCAGGAAATCAATTATAAAGTGGTTGATATTAATTCCTCTGCGCACAATGCTATAAAGCTGTTCGAATCTGTTGCTAACGAAAAAAACTTGTACCTCCGTTTTACAAGCGAGTCTGAAGTATTGCTTTTAAAAACGGATGAACAAATGCTGGATGTGCTGTTGAACAATATGATAGATAACGCAATAAAATATACAGAAAAAGGAGGCGCTGAAATCTCTACCGGTCTGAAAATTTACAAAGGAAGCCAATATGCCGTTATAAAAGTATCCGATACAGGTATAGGGATTTCTGAAAATAATCTGGCAGTTATATTTGACGAGTTCAGGCAGGTAAGCGAAGGTTTTAATCGTTCTTTTGAGGGTACGGGGCTTGGACTTTCCATAATGAAAAAATATGTGGAACTTTTACATGGCGAAATTTTTGTTGAAAGCGAAATTGGTAAAGGGACTACTTTTTCCATTTATTTGCCTTATTCGGAAGGAATTTGTTTACAAACCACTCCACCTGAAAAGATAAATAAAAAGCGTGTTGCTGAAAGTTTTAAAAAAATAAATAAAAATATTTTGCTTGTGGATGATGATAAAGTTGCTTATGATATTTTACAAAAATGGTTAAAAGATGTTGCCGATGTGGACTATGCCGCTGATGCAGATGAAGCCGCGGTGTTACTGAAAGCGCGCTTGTATCCTTTGGTTTTTTTAGATATAAATCTTAAGGATGGAGTAAACGGAGTTGATTTGCTTAAAAAATTGAAAAGTATTCCGGGATATGAGGATGTGCCAGTTGTAGCCTGTACGGCTTATGCAATGAATGGAGATAAAGAAAAACTTATTTCGGAAGGTTTTGACCGTTATATTTCCAAACCTTTTAAAAGAGAAGAACTAATTGAAGTGGTTAAAGAAATTATAAGTGTTTAATATTAAATTATTTTATTATTGTTGAATAAATACTAAATTCCAATACATTCAAACAAGAAATTAGGGGATACAAAAATGTAATCTTCAATTTATAAAAACATTTTTATTAAAATGGCAAATAGTTAATTAACAGAAACCATTTATATATTAAAAAAACGAAAAATAAAACTATTAATATTATTATATAGTTGTATTGAAAACAGTAGAAGGGTGAAATCTATGGTTAATTCGTTTTCGTATAGTATTTCCGGCGATCCTGTCCTGAAACCGGGAAATGAGAACCAGGCTGAAAAAAAAGAACTTGACAAGGATCTCTCGGCAGATAATTGTATACTGCTTGTTGATGATGATGAAATTACATTTAATATTATCAGCATCTGGTTGAAAAAAATAGCAGCGGTTGATTATGCTCCAAATAAGGAAATGGCTTTTAAGTTGATAAGAAAAAAGCAATATCCGTTAATAATTATGGACATTAATCTCAAGAAAGGCCAAAATGGTATTGAAATACTGAAAGAAATAAGAAAAATGCCTGAGTATGCCAAAATACCCGTAATTGCGTGTACGGCTTATGCTATGACGGGGGATGAAGAAAAATTGATAGCGTTTGGTTTTAACAGGTATATCTCAAAACCTTTTGAAAAAGAAAAAATAGTTGGAGTAACAAAGGAACTCTTGAAAATAAACGGAACAAAAAAATAAGGAAAATGTATTTCATTTTTTTTATTAAAAAATATGTGTAAATTCAATTTGTACGCAAAAACAGAGGTACACTAAAAGAAAATAAAAACTTTCAATGCTTTTATATCTTGTTACTTAATGAACAGACGTACTTTTAAGGATAGAAACGCTTAATAAAGCTGATAAGATTATTGTTGTTTAATCTTATCCAAATCACTAATTTTGTAGGTAACTATTAAATTTTCTCAGGAGAAAAATGAGCGAAATTAAAGGTAAAATCATTCAGGTTATTGGTCCTGTTGTTGATATTGAATTTGACGAGGGACACCTGCCGCAGATATACAATGCTATCAAAATCCCCCGTATAAATGTTGAGGGAAAAGAAGAAGACCTAATTGTTGAAGTTCAGCAGCATCTTGGCGAAAACAGGGTAAGAACTGTTGCTATGGATACTACTGACGGTTTAGTAAGAGGTACAGACGCTTTTGATACTGGAGAACCTATCTCGGTTCCCGTAGGACCGGAAACGCTCGGCCGTCTTCTGAATGTTATTGGCGAACCTATCGATGGATTAGGCCCGGTAAATTCTAAAAAGAAATACCCTATTCACAGGCCGGCTCCTACATTTAAAAGCCTTATAACAAATAAAGAAATGTTTGAAACCGGTATTAAAGTAATTGATTTGCTTGAACCTTACTCAAAGGGAGGAAAAACAGGTTTGTTCGGTGGCGCCGGTGTGGGCAAAACCGTAGTTATATTGGAGCTTATTCATAATATTGCCATGCACCATGGCGGTTATTCTGTTTTTGCCGGCGTTGGCGAAAGAACCCGCGAAGGCAATGACCTTATGATTGAAATGAAGGAATCGGGTGTGCTTAACAAACTTGCTCTTATCTTCGGGCAAATGAATGAGCCTCCGGGAGCAAGATTAAGAGTTGGACTTACGGGTCTTACCGTTGCCGAATATTTTAGAGATGAAGAAGGAAAGGACGTGTTATTATTTATTGATAACATATTCCGTTTTACTCAGGCCGGTTCTGAGGTTAGCGCGTTGCTTGGACGTATGCCTTCGGCAGTTGGTTACCAGCCTACGCTTTCTTCGGAAATGGGCGCATTGCAGGAAAGAATTACTTCTACCGATAAAGGTTCAATCACTTCCGTACAGGCTATTTATGTGCCTGCGGATGACTTGACTGATCCGGCTCCCGCCACAGCCTTTTCGCATCTTGACGCTACTACTGTGTTAAGCCGTCAGATTTCCGAGCTTGGTATCTTTCCGGCTGTGGATCCTCTCGAATCCACTTCCAGAATTCTTGAACCTGGTATTCTGGGTAACGAACATTATAGTGTTGCAAGACAGGTTAAGGAAATTTTACAGAAATATAAAGATTTGCAGGATATTATCAACATACTTGGTATGGATGAATTATCCGATGAAGATAAGACAACTGTAAAAAGAGCAAGAAGAATCCAGCGTTTCTTCAGTCAGCCTTTCCATGTTGCCGAACAGTTTACCGGTTATAAAGGCAAATATGTTAAGCTCGAAGATACAATAAGAGGCTTTAAAGGCATTATTGACGGGCAATATGACGAATTACCGGAACAGGCTTTCATGTATGTAGGTACAATAGAAGAAGCGGTTGAAAAAGCTAAACAAATGAGCGTATAATTATGTCTGCTTTTAATGTTGAAATTGTTACGCCTGCAAAACCCGCTTTGTCAGCTTCGGTTAAATCTTTAACCTTGCCGGGCACAATGGGCGAGTTTCAGGTATTGTTCAATCACGCGCCCATTATTGCAACCTTTGGCGTGGGTAAAATTACCGTAGTTAAAGAAGACGGCGCGGCTGTTGCTTTTGCAACTGGAGGCGGAACGGCTGAAGTTCAAAACAATAAGGTGCTTATACTTGCCGATAGCATTGAAGAGATTCAGGCTATTGATTTGGGCAGAGCTCAAAGCGCTTTGGAAAGAGCAAAAAACAGACTTGCTAACGATAAGAAAAATATTGATGTTGAACGTGCCGAAGCTGCCCTTGCAAGGGCCATGAACAGAATTCGGCTGGTTGAAAAACTTGAAAAAGTTTAATTGATTTATAAAGGGATACCTGTTTTCTCCTGAGAAGGTATCCTTTTTCCTTTTAATATAGTTCATCTTTTGGGGTATGGTTATTCTTTTACTTGAGAAGAATAACAAACAGTGAAATAAAGAAGAATCCGGTTTTACTAAATTGTATAAATGCTTCCTAATTTAATTCGTAGTTTCCATAGGGGATAATACTTGGAGCTTATCAGATATAATTTCAGAGAGTCAGTTTAAAGTAACAAACACGAGTATGGCTTGTCTATTATATTAGAACAACACCTTTGGTTAAGGTTTTGAGATTTCCATTTATAAAATGAGGAGAACTAATCATGCAAAAATTCTTATGTATTTTTCTGTTGGGATTTACGGCTTTTACCTTTTCGCAGGACAAAGATTTTTCGAACGCCTTTAAATATGTGTGGGCTTTGCCAAATTACCCGGATTCGGTTTTGAATGTTTCTCACAACAAGGAGGTAAGCGGCGCCTGTCCTGTTTTCTTTCCGGATAGCAACAGTATATTTTCCAGAATAAGCGTTATGCAATGCGACGCGGAAGATAATTTGTATACATACGATGTAGATTATATACGGAAGTTTTCTCCCGAAGGAAAAATGCTTTTCAAAAAAGATATGAAAGATTATTCTGAAACCGGTTCCGGCATGAGTGCGCAAAAAAACACGTTTGCAATTACTTCCAATGGCATGATGTGTTTTGCCGAGAGTGGGCCATCTATTGGCAAAGGTGGAAGGATTGTTTTTTTAGATAGTACTGGCAGGTTGATTAAAAGAATTAATATAAATATTGTACCGGGCAATATTGCAATTGGTACGGATAGTTCTGTTTATGTAACAGGTTTTAACATGCTGACCCAAGGACCTCTTATTCAGCATTATTCTTTTAACGGGGAGTTCCTTGGCGCTTTTTGCCAGCGCGATGCTGTGATAAAAAAGAACAGGATGTCGGGTAGTTCTGGCAGGTTGTTTGTAAATAACAACGGTAATGTGTACTACGCTTTTAGCTATCCTTTTAGGGTAGGCATTTTTTCATCAAAAGGGGATAGCATAAAAGTAACCGATAGAAAAGTTCCGGGAATGAAAGGAGCAACATCTGCGGCGGATAGAACGATACTTGATAATTCACTTCAGAGAGGAATTGGCATAATCGATAATAAATATATAGTGGTGGTTTCGTATTTGCAAATCAATAAAAATGACTGGAACATAGATCTATACACGATTGAAGGAAAGTATTTGAACAGTATCCCTTCTTCAGTTTTGCCGCAATCTTTCTTTTTTAAAAGCTGGACCTTCGATTCCAAGGGAAATGTGTACTTTAATATAGAAACATATAAAGGGCACGCTGTAATAAAATATAAATTAAATCTGCCCAAAAATATTATTGCGCCAAACCTATGAGTCCGAGTATTAATTAAGTTTTAATTAAAGGGGAATGTATTTATTGAATATATAGCTCGCATTCCCCTTAAGTTTGCAAAATACTGTAAGCCGGGTAATAACATTTAGTTTATATACCCATCGCCCATAACTATCTTCTGAACAAGTGAGTTGTCTTCAATTTGAGTGTACAGGTTATTAAAATATTTAATCAGATAACCGGCTCTTTTATTTTCGTTATCCATAACAAGCAGCTCCTGTTGCTGTTCAATTGTCAAGCCCGATTTTTCGGCAAGCTTAAATGATTTTAAATTTACCGCTTCCAGTTTTTTCCAAAAGCCGTCGTCAAATTTAAAATTAAGTTTGTCAATTATTTTCTGAAACGAAAAAATCATCTCATCCATAAGCTCGTTATCCATGCTTATATATTCGTCATCGTAAGTTTCAACTTCCGCAACAAAGTAACCGTCTTCATTTTGTTCAAGGTTGCTAATTACAAATCGTTCCGTACCGGTCACAATAATGTCCATTTCCCCGGATTCAAAATTTTTAATAACCTTTGTGATTTTAACATACGAACCGATTTTTGCAAAATCATCATCTATAATGGCAACAATTCCGAAACCGCATTCGTCCTCAAGACAATGGTTCAGCATTTTGATGTATCGCGGTTCAAAAATATGAAGCGGGTAACTTGAATTGGGAAAAACCACCAACGCCAACGGAAATATCGGAATATTATTTTGCATTTTTTATTCTCTTATAATAAAAAAACAGGTTGAAGCATAAGCTTCAACCTGTACAGTTTATTAAAATTAATATAAAAAAACAAGGCTATTTTGCTTTTTTATAAAGCTCGTTCACATAATTCCAGTTAACAACGTTCCAGAAGTTCTCAATATATTCCGGACGTCTGTTCTGGTATTTTAAGTAATAAGCGTGTTCCCAAACATCCAGTGTTAAAACCGGAGAGCCTTTAACTTCGGCTGTATCCATCAAAGGGTTATCCTGGTTTTGAGTTGAAGTAACAACAAGTTTGCCGTTTGATACCAAAAGCCAGGCCCAGCCCGAACCGAACCTTGTTGCCGCGGCATTATTAAATGTTTTTTTGAAATCCGCAAAGCTTCCGAATGTAGCGTTTATAGCTTCAGCAATTTCGCCTTTCGGTTCACCGCCTGCATTAGGGCCTAAGACTGTCCAAAACAGGTTATGGTTCCATACTCCGCCGCCATTATTTTTTACTGCCGGAGCGTATTTGGAAACGTTTGCGAATATCTCTTCAAGAGATTTGCCTTCGGCATCAGTCCCTGCAACCGCGTTATTAAGGTTGTTTACATAAGCCTGATGATGTTTAGTGTGGTGTATTTCCATTGTTTGTTTATCAATGTACGGCTCCAACGCGTCGTATGAATACGGTAATGAAACTAATTCGAATTTTGACATGGTTTTATAACTCCTGTTTAAATTATTATTATAATGTTCAATTCCTTTTGCAAAATTATTTGCTATACCCGCCAAGGGTAATATGCCGAGCGCTGCTAAAAATTTTTTTCTGTTCATATTTTATATCTGTTATTTATTTCCTCAGATACTTATACAACAAAGCCCTGTTAAAAATAGTTGCAGATATATTAAAAAATTTCGATATAATATTAAGATATTTTCAAAAACATAAAAACAAAAAAAAAGAGCGTTGTTCAAACGCTCCTTTTGATAAAAGACATATATATGCTAAACCCCGAAAGAATTTCCGCATCCGCATGTTTTAACAGCGTTGGGATTAAGGAAAGTAAACCCTTTCCCGTTTAGTCCACCGGAAAAATCGAGTTCGGTTCCGCTTAAATAAAACAAGCTTTTCCCGTCAACAAACAACCTGATGTCGTCCTGTTCCATAACGGTATCGCCTTCTTTTTTATCACTGTCAAAGCCCATTGTGTATGTCAGTCCCGAACAGCCACCGCCTTTAACTCCAATCCTTAATCCGTAGCTTTCGGGTATTTCGTTTTCGTCCATTATTTTTTTTATTTCTTTTATGGCTTTGCTTGTTATGTTTATATCGTTTGGCATATTTTTCTTCTGTTTGTTAAAAATAGCTTAAGCGGCCGGCGTATTCTCTTTAGGGAATGGAATTGCCGCCGAAAAATCAGGGTAGTATAATTTCCATCCATTACTGTTTACACGTTCAAATGTCTTGTCGTTTTCAAGATATTTGCCATACTCCTCCGCAATATTTTGTGTCTGCGTGTAGTTTATTTTAATATCCTTTTTTTCAAAATATCTTTTAATACCGTATTGAAAATCTCTTAAAAAAACATTGGAATTATTAAATACAGGGTACTTGGCTTTAAAATATTGAAAGAAACTGTCCTTGTTGTTAATTAAGTCTTGTATTAATTTTTGTTCTTCGCCGCTTTTCATTCAGTCGCCTTTCTCAATTATTATTGTATGAATTCTTAATACACAAAAATAACAATATTTTTGTTTAAATAATTCCTTTTACTCTTTTGTGAGATAAAAATATAACTAACAGAAATTTCCACAAAACAGAAAGAGAAATTCAAGAAAGGCAATAATACATATTGCCTTTTTTGAAAAAGCACAATCTAATCGGTGGCTGAATATTATGACAAAGTCAATCTTAGAAATAAATAACTTGTAAAAATTTATGCAGATTTTATAAAAACAGGATTAACTGAACAATAACCTTGTATGTAAGGAGTCCTGTTTGAGATTACAGCAAAAATTATTTTAAGTAACTTGTTCTCAATGTTATTCAATACCAGATGTTTATTTTTTCCTTCGGCCACCTTACGCAAGAAATATTTCTTAAAATACTGAT